>Ga0335072_10000726_pt1 | contig 59490 bp, 53 predicted proteins | sample Lox_Sample_21_FD_206725 | JGI IMG/M metagenome (GOLD analysis project Ga0335072, IMG submission 206725) | Soil microbial communities from Loxahatchee National Wildlife Refuge, Florida, United States - Lox_Sample_2.1 | ecosystem: Environmental > Terrestrial > Soil > Wetlands | place: USA...
GGACTGGCGCCACTGCCGTAGACGCGCTCCCGCAGCTGCTGGGCGTAGGGCTGCACGGTGGTGGGCTTCGCGCCCGGCACGGGCTGATCCAGCATGGCCAGCGCCGTCACCTCGGGCGCGTAGCGCAGCGTCCAGAGGCGGTGAGGGCTGATGAGGTAGGTGTAGCGCACGTCGATGGGCATGTACTTCACATCGCCTGCGTAGCCCCAGATGTGCCCGCTGATCAGGGATAAGCCCCACCATGCGCCAAATTCGTGCACGCCGCCTGGATACGGGTAGACCGGCTCATAGCGCGCCGCGCTCGGAGTCCGCACCACGGCGTTCACACCCGAAACCAGGGAGGAGGACGACGACTCCTCTGCCTCGCTGGACGCACGGCCTGGAGCGCGCTCCGGCGATTCGAAGCGTACTTCGTCTTCGCCCGCCGGATCGCTCCAGAAGGTCTTCGACTGGACTGTGCGATCATCGCGGTACCAGGGCGGCCGCCACCGAAAAATATTGGCGGTCGCATGGGCCGGCTCGAGAAAACTGAGCCCCAGCAGCGCAAAAGGATTGCGCCCCGGAGCTTCGATCGGCGCCACCACATGCTTATCCAGTACATCCTCGGCCATAGTCCACAGCACGCCGCCGACCGGTGTGGTGACGAGCTCGACCCAACCGGTTTCGTTGGTGAGCTTTCGTCCATTGTCATAGGGCTGCGAGTGGTCGCCATTGTGGCCGATTGAGGCTTCGCCCGTTGGACCCAGCTTCCACCAGAAGCTGTAGGCGGTAGAGAAGATCCCTGAGCGCAGCAGCCCGCGCCAGTACGGCCAGGTCGCCGACTGCGTCACCGTCCTGCTTCGTGGGTCGTTCTGGATCCAGAGATCGTTGGTGATGGCGCCCATCATGGGATGGCCGACATAGTCGTCGAGAAATGGATTCTGATCACTCCAGACGTTCCAGCGCCAACCCGCTGCCGAGTTGATGTAGCGGTCCCACCAGTTGCCGTGGGTGGTCTCCCAGCGATACCAGTAGCCGCTGTAGAGGTTCCCCGCGTCCTCGAACGTATTGAACAACGTCGTCTCGATTATGAGATCGTGCCAGTGCTCCCGGCAGCGCGGCGAGTGACTGGTATCAATCGCGCAATCCTCCGGGGCGACGCGTTCCCGAGTTGGACTCACGGCGACAACGCTGGTCGACTCGGCCTTGTCGGACTCCGCGATCCCAGGTGCGCCAGGGAAGTTGGGGAGGGGGGCGTCGGGCAGAAGCGTTGTGGACGCCGGAACCGGAGCAGCGGGTCCAGTCGCGATCCGGGACACCATGGGCTCGGGGTCCACATGCTGCGCATAACAACGCACGCTGCCTGGCAGCAAGACCAGGAGGCTGAGGGCCAGGACGAATCTGCGCTTGTGCGGGATGGCGTCGCTCAAACTGGAAACTGGGGAGGATTCCCCGCCTGAAACACCCATCCTGACAAGGGAGAACAGCGGAGTCAAGTCTGCCTTTCGGTTTCAGAAGTACCGTCTTGGATGCAGCAGACACACAGCAGGCAGCCCGGGGAGGCTGCCTGTTGACAACTCTCGCTTCCCTGCCGGCTACCCTAGTGGGCACCCACAGGTTTTGGAGACTGGGCCTCCAGCTCGGCGAGGCGCTTCGCCAGCAGTTCCTCCAGCTGGACCAGCGCCTTGCTGAAGCCATCGATTCCTTCCTTCAGCTTGTCGTGTGCCATGCGATCGGCGGCGTGCATTTTGTCGAAGGTGGCCTTGTCGATCGTCATTTTTTCGATCTGCAGGGTCTTCGCCTTCGCGGGATCAAGTTTGCGCTCCAGCGTGCCCTCGGTCTTGTCCAGTTCCTCGAGGAAGTGCGGCGAGATGGTGAGAAGATCGCACCCGGCCAGTTCGGTGATCTCGCCGGTATTGCGGAAGCTGGCGCCCATCACCAGAGTCTTGTACCCAAATTTCTTGAAGTAGTTGTAGATGCGGGTCACCGACTGCACGCCGGGATCGTCAGCACCCTGGAAGTCTTTGCCGGTGTCCTTTTTGTACCAGTCGAGAATGCGCCCGACGAAGGGCGAGATCAGGGTCACGCCGGCGTCGGCGCACGCGATGGCCTGATGAATCCCGAACAGCAGGGTCAGATTGCAGTGAATCCCTTCCTTCTCCAGCTTCTCCGCCGCCCGAATGCCTTCCCAGGTGGAAGCGATCTTGATGAGAATGCGCTCTTTTGAGACGCCGGCCGCCTCGTATTTCTGAATGATCGAGCGCGCCTGCTCTTCAGTCTTCCCGGTATCGTAGGAAAGCCGTGCATCGACTTCGGTCGAGACTCGGCCGGGAACGATCTGCAGAATCTTCTTGCCGAATGCGACGGCGAGATTTTCGAAGGCCAGCTTCGAGATCTTTGCATCGTCGGCGTCGTCCCCCAACTGCTTCTTCGCGTCGAGCAGCACGTCATCGACAATTTTGCTGTACGCCGGCATCTGCGCCGCCGTGGCGAGAAGCGACGGATTGGTCGTCGCGTCCTGTGGCTTCACTTTCTCGATCGCATCGATGTCGCCGGTGTCCCCTACCACCGTCGTCATGGCCCGGAGCTGCGCCAATAATGTCTTCGCCATTATTCCTCCTGCTGTTCTCTTTTGATTATCGGGCATTTCGCCCGTGTCGCGGGAATCGCGGGCCGCCGTCTCTCGAACAAAATCTCGTGAACAGGCCCTTCAGTGTCTTAGATGCACGGTCCTGCGCCTTGTCTCACGCGAGGTCGTTGCGCGGCTTTTCGCCCGATGTTTGCCCGGTTTTCTGCCTGCTTCCGATCCTTACGCCCCGTCCACGAGATTGCTGAGAACGCCGATCCCGTCGATGCTGACTTCCACACGGTCCCCGGGTTGCATCGGCGCTACGCCGGAAGGCGTGCCGGTGGGGATCACGTCGCCCGGAAGCAACGTCATCGCCGCAGTGATGTGACGCAGGAGAGTGGGAATATCGAAGATGAAGTCGGAGGTCGTGCCATGCTGCTTCACTTCGCCGTTCAGGCGCGTTTCGAGGGTGAGGCCAGCGGCGGGGTCGAGTTCGTCGGTGACCAGAGGCCCCATGGGGCAGAACGTGTCGAAGCCTTTGGCACGCCACCACTGGCCATCGGGCTTCTGCAGATCGCGCGCCGTGACGTCGTTCACAATGGTGTAGCCGCGAATGTAGGGCCGGACCTCTTCGTCGGGACCGATCCTCGTGGCGCGTTTGCCGATCACGATGGCCAACTCACCTTCGAAATCGACGCGTTGGGACTGCGGCGGGATGCGGATCGGGTCCACGGGCGCGATGACCGACGTGGGCGCCTTGAGGAAGACGAGGGGTTCTTTCGGGATCTCATTGCCAAGCTCGGCGGCATGCTCCCGATAGTTGCGCCCGATACAGACGATCTTTCGCGGAACAACGGGAGCGAGGAGCTTCGCAGTGAGGAAGGGGATGGGCTGAAAAGCGATGGTGGCGAGCCGGGTCCAGGGATCTTCTTCGAAAGGCGGCATCAGGCGCTCGGTCCACAGGGAGCCGGCGCGGTCGACGACTTCGCCGTACTGGGGTCCGGACGGCGTTTGAAAACGGCAATATTTCACTGCGGCATCTCCTCTTCGACCTCGGCCGACTTCGCGCTTTCGTTGCCATCCTCATCGACAGCGCTGACCGCGTAGGCGTACTTGTGTCCGGCGATAACCTTCGCATCGCTGTACGACGGGGGCACGAGGGTCTTCGGCGTGATGCGCTCCAGCGGATTGCCCGTCGTCTCGTCGCGCCGGTAGACGATGTAGCCGGCGATGTCGGCGTCCGTATCCGGGGTCCAGGATAAATCCATCGCTTGCGCCTGTGCATCGGCCACGACCGCCACGCCGGCCGGAACCGCAGGCGGAAAGACGTCTTTGGCATCGATGGTTACGGTATCCGAGGGCCGTCCGACAATCTCCAGCGCGTGCCCATCCGCCTGGATCTTCAGCACCCGCTCCACCTTGTATTTCCAGGAGTGGTCCAGCAAGGCGTCAGAATCGACCGCGCCGCCCGGGTCGGTCTTCGCGAGATCCACTTCAAGGGTCTGCTGCTGGGGTGGAGGCAGACCCTGGGTCTGATCCGGCTTCGCCGCGTTCTGCGCCCCGACCAGTTCGCGATGAATGCGCAGGACCATCCCCGCTTGCACGGCGGCGGGCTGCCAGTGCAACACCACGCCTGCCGCGCTGGCCTCCAGTTGTAGTCCGGTCGCGTCCGGAGGAGCGACGCCGCTGGGGACCCATGCCGCATTGGAAGGTCCGGCCGTCTTGCCGGCGTGATTCTGCAGCTCTAGATAAAAGGCCGCGGCTCGCGCGGTCCCGCTGGTCAACTCCGTGGGCAACGGCACGGTGCAATCTGCCGGCTTCCCCGGGATGAACATTTCGTCGCCTGCGGCCTGGCAGGACTTCGCGTCGAATTTTCCTGCTACGCCCCCCACAGGCTCCCAGCAGAAGTGACCTCGCTGATCGCCTTTCAGCGCCACCTTGTCGGTGGTGTTCTTCGGCATGGTCCAGTGCAGGTGGACGCTGTTGGCCACTCGCGTTGCCGACAGGTCTTTGACCGGAGCGGGCAGCCACAATGTCGGCGGCTGAGGGTTCCCGGCGACGCCGCATCCGGTGAGCAACACGAGGCCGGTCACCGCTGTCGCCAGGATCGCTCCGGTCGCTTCCCTGCGCCGTCGTGCCGTCGCCCCCGTCCTTGTCGCCAATTCAGCCTGAACCATCGATCGCAACTTCAGCCTAAAGCATTTTCTGACCGCGCCAACGATGTCCTCAAAGCCTGGGAGGTGGGATACGCGGCTGGTTGTCAAAACAGAGAATGGAGTGCAGCTCCGATGTCAGCGTCCTCGAAGCGGAAGCCCGCCGTCTCGAGCTTCCATGGCACCGCGCGTTGCGAAGCGAGCAGTGTCTCCCTGGCCATCTCACCGAAGGCCAGCCGCAGCCCGGCGCGCGGAACGGTGAAGAGCGCGGGCCGATGCACCGTGTGCGCCAGCGCTCGGGTGAAATCGGCATTCGTCACCGGCTGCGGTGCGGTCAGGTTGAACGCGTCCATCAGCGTCGGGCGTTCGATCAGAAACCACATCGCACGCAGCAGATCGCGCTCGCTGATCCAGCTCATCCACTGCTCTCCGCTTCCGAGTTTCCCCCCCGCGGCGAGCTGAAACACCGGCAGCAGCCGGCTCAGCATGCCTCCGTGGCGGCTCAGCACCACGCCAAAGCGCAAATGCACGACGCGAATTCCCAGCTCCCACGCGCCTTTCGCCGCAGCCTCCCACGCAACACAGGTTTCAGCCAGGAAACCTGTGCCCGGGGCGCTCTCCTCGGTCAGCACTTCGCCGCCACGGTCGCCGTAGATCCCTACAGCCGAGGCGCACAGGAGCACCGGCGGCCGTTGACGTACCTTCCTCAGTGCGTCGCACAGAACCTCGGTGCTTCGAACGCGGCTGTCGACGATCTTCTCGCGGTTCGACCGCGTCCAGCGGCGGGCGATGTTCGCCCCTGCCAGGTGAACGATCGCCTCGAAGCCTTCCAGGGCGGCCGGGTGCACGCTCCGGTTCGCCTCCGCGGGATTCCAGTAGGTCGCCCCGCCCCGCACCTCGCGATGGTGGCGCACCAGCGTCTTAACCTCAAATCCCTTTTCCTCGGCAGAACGCCGCAAGGCTGACCCGATCAGACCCGAAGCCCCACTTAGTAGAATTCGCCTCGCGCGCTGGCTCATCGTCACTTTCCGGCTGAGAACCAGCCTAAAACCCATTAAGACGCTATAGATAGTAATGGGATGCAAGCGTGGTTTGGCGGATCCGGTTCAGGTCGGATTGCCAGGAGATTTCCACAGGCTCCATTGGTATTCACGCCATCAAAAACTCTTGTGATTTAGAAAACATAATGGTAGCTTCACTCATCGCAGAAAAGTTCAAGCCGACAGCGGGCAAATCGATGGAAAGCAAGACGAAAGCAACCGCCGCTGCGGAATCCGCGCCCCCCGCCGCTCTTTCCGCCGAGACCTTTATCGCAGAAAAACGCATCGGGGAGCGCATTCGGCGACTGCGCCTGAAACGCTCCATGGGCCTGGTGGAACTGGGCCGACATACCGGACTTTCCGCCAGCTTCCTCTCCCAACTGGAAACCGGTCGCGTGGTGCCCACGCTGCGCAACCTCGCGCGGATCGCCATGGTATTTGGCCGCGACTTATCGTACTTCTTCGAGCCCGAGCCGCATCCGCTCTTCCGCGTCCATCGCCGCTCCGAGCGGGTGCGTCTGCCGCAATCCGGCGTCGATGATCCAACCTACTACTTCGAAAGCCTGGCGTATATGGTGCCGGACCGGCAGCTTGATCCGTACTTCGCCGAGTTTGTCCCGGTCCGCAAAGGCACCGAGATTCGCCCTCACGTTCACCCTGGCTACGAATTTCTCTATCTGCTCCAGGGCGATCTCGAAATCCGCCACGGGGATCGGAACCACTCGCTCGAAGCGGGAGACAGCGTGTATTTCGACGCGGCTACGCCGCATTCTTATCGATGCTCGGGAGTTGTCCCGGCGGTAGCGCTGATTGTGACGATGCACCAGATGACGCCGCAAGCGGCCGCCGGGGTGCGTCCCATGCCACCGCAGCGCGCTACAGCAGGCGCGCCCCAGCCAGCGGAGTCGGAGCCGTAGCGGTTGTCTCTCCCACATCCTGCCGTGCTGCCGTGCGCGGCACAGTGAAGTAGAACGTGCTTCCCTTGCCGACCACGCTCTCGGCCCAGATGCGGCCGCCATGCTGGCGCACGATGTTGCGGCAGATGGCGAGCCCCAGGCCGGTGCCGCCCATGTCGCGCGAGTCCGAAGCGTCGACCTGCTGGAAGCGCTCAAAGATGATGTCCAGCTTCTCGGGAGGAATGCCGCGGCCTTTGTCTTCGACGGACAGGATCGCTTCGGTAGCGCTCTGCACGCGCGAACGCAGGATGATCTCGGTGCCTGCGGGCGAGAACTTGATCGCGTTGCTGATCAGGTTGCCGAGGGTCTGGAGAATGCGGTCCTCATCGATCCACAGGGTGAGGGGCGGCGCATCCACGATGAAGCCGATGCCGGCCTTCTGCGCGCTCGGATGCTGCAGGTCGGTCGCGCGCCGGAGCAGTTCCCTGGCTTCGACTTCCTGGAAGCGCATGGGAAGACGTCCAGCGCCCATGCGTTCGAAGTCGAGAATGTCGTTGACCAGGCGGACGAGGCGATCACAGTTGCCGATGGCCACATCCATCATTTGCGCGCGCTTCTCGGGGCGCTTCTCCAAAGCCCCGCCTGCGATGAGTCCCAGCGCTGCCCGCAAAGCAGTCAGCGGGGTGCGCAACTCGTGGCTGACGGTAGAGATGAATTCGTCCTTCATGCGGTCCAGCCGGCGGCGCTCGGTCACATCCTGGAACGCCACGACAACACCGGTGACGCGACCATTGGAGAGCATGGGGCAGGCCACATACTCGACCGGAATCGGATGCCCGTCCTTGTGACGGAAGACTTCATCGCGCGCGCGGATGGGCGCGCTGGAGCGGCGCGCTGCATAGATGGGGCTGTCTTCGATGCGGTATGCCGATCCGTCGGCGCGGGCGTGCCCCAGCATCTGCAGCAGGTCCCTGCCTTCCATCTCGTCATGGGTATAGCCGAGCAATCGCGCGCCGACTTCGTTGACGAAGATGATTTTCCCCTGCATATCGACGCCGTAGATGCCGTCGCCGACCGACTCGAGGATCGATTCGCGCTGGCGCATCACGGCGTGCAGTTTGTTTTCCGCATCGGTCTTCTCCGTCACATCGATGCCGTGGCCGAGGACAAAGGGCATGACCTCGGGCAGATCAAGCAGACGGTTGCGCCATGCGATGATGCGCACCTCACCGGAGCGATGCCGCAGGCTGATCGTTCCCTGCTCTTCGCCGGAGAGCGCAATCTTGCGCAGATACATTTCGAACGCGGGCTTCTGCTCCTCGGGGACGAAGTCGCTCAACCGCTTCCCCACCATGTCGTCCGCACGATAGCCGAGGCCTTCGGCGGCGCTGGCGTTGATGGAGAGGATCCTGCCCTCCAGATCGTGCGTGAACACCATGCCCAGCGAGCTTTCCACCAACTGGCGGTAGCGTGCTTCGCTGGCGTACAGCGCTGCTGTGGCCTCGCGCTGATCGGTCACGTCGACGCCGGTCATGATGATGAAATTGATGTCGCCCGACCCATCGGTCAGCGTGGTTGTCGTCCAGGCAATCAGGCGCCGCCGGCCGTCACGCGAAAGCCAGTGCAGTTCGGTCGGCTCGCGCCGCTGATCGCTCCGCGATTGCTCGAGAAGCTGAAAGGCCCTCGAGCGCTCCTCGGTAAGAAACAGCTCCTGGGGAAAGGAGCGGCCGGCGAGTTCGGCGAAGGTGTATCCGGAAATCTCCTCGCAGGCGCGATTGAAGCGCACGATGCGGCCCGCGGTGTCGACGACCAGCACCAGAGCGCTCATGGTGTCCAGCACGGCGGAGACAAAGTTGCGCTCGACCATCAGCGCGCGCTCGATGCGCTGGCGGGCGCGCAGCGAGTGATCCTGGCCTTTGGAGTGAATCGAGTACTCGAGGCGCATCATGACCTGACGCGCCAGCACGCTCAGAATCGATGCGTGCTGCTCGGTAAACTGATTCGGCTTGGGCGAGAGCACCGCCAGCGTGCCGATGCCGCCTTCCGGTCCCACCAGCGGCGCAGCAAGATACGAACGGCAGTGCACGGTCCGCGTGAGCGGAATGCCCCGCACGGGGAAACGCGGCTCCATCGCGGCATCGGCGACCAGCAGCGGTTCGGGTTCGAGGATTGTGTACTGATCCGCCGTCGCGAGACGCGGAATCTCCGTGCCCTGAAAACCAAAGCGGGATTTGAACCACAGGCGATTGGAATCGAGGAAGCCGAGGTAGGCGTACGGTGCGCCGGTGACCTGCGCCGCGACACGAACGATATCGTCGAACGCCGGATCGGCAGGCGTATCGAGAATCTCATATTCGTGCAGCGACTTCAGCCGATCCGCTTCGCTCCAGTGCGCGCTCGTGGCCAGATAGCTCATTCCTCTCCACAGACTCCGGCGAGTCCGAGATCCCCAGGCAGCATGGATGCAGGACATGGCGGCGCCATGCCGAAGCACTGCGTGTGGGGGACCACGAGAGCATTGTTGCAGACAAAATTCGGCTCGGCTCTGCCCCGTTCGGGTGATGCCAAGTCCTGTAATACGTATCGCTTACGGTACTTTCCGGGGGTAACGAAACCCGCAGCCTCACTGATGCACTAAGGTAACACAAAGCCGTGTCAGTCGCGTCGAATTTGGAGTTCCGTGCGGAGGGTGAGGGCGCAAAATACGCCATGGATCTGGCGTTCGGGTGCCCATGGTCTTGACAGTGGGATACCAAAAGGGATACAAAATTCGGCTATTACAAAGATCCGGCCCCAGCCGGAGTTCCTGTCCGACCTCAGTAAACGTTTTCCCCCGCTCTGCCCAAACCTGAACCCGCTGGAACGATGAAGCACTTGCTCTTCGTCCCGGCTTGGCGACTCTTCGTCCTGCCCGCACTTTGCGGCGGGCTTCCCCTCTTGCTGGAACGAGGAAGGAGGTGCAAAAGACACAAGGGAAAAACATCCTGATTTCTCCCCTCGGAGCCACCGGGCCAGCAGCCGGTGATCTCCCAATCAACATTCCCAGTATCAACGTTCCAAGGAGGACTGTATGGGTATCAGGCAGAAGTTCTCTCTCGCGGCGGCGTCCATCCTGCCAGTGGTGGCGCTTGCGGCTTATTTCCTGTTCTCGCCCGCCCAGGCGACGGCAGCTTCCTGTGAGTTTCACGCGCCCTGCGGGAGCGGAGGATGCCAGTCGGGCGCGGGCTACTGTTGGCCCAACGGATCCAACAACGGGATCTATGTCTTCTGCGCTGGTGACGGAAACGCCGGCGGTCCGGGTGTCTGCAATAACGGTTGTGTCACCTGTACCGACGGTCCAAGGTAATTCAACGGCGGTGCGCTTTCGCGGAGTGCGAGGCGCACCGCGCCCATCGACAGTGATTTCTCCCCTCGGGAGGTCATCATGCCATCCGCGTTGATCTCCACCATCAAAACTGTCAGTACCCACCGTGCAAGGAGGACTCTATGGGGAACAAGCAGAAGTTCTCACTCGCCGCGGCCTCGATTCTGCCGATTCTGGCAGTTGCCGCTTATTTTCTGTTCGCACCCCCCGTGGCGCGAGCAGGCTCGTGCCCGAATGGCGGAATATTTGACCCCTGCAACGGCAACAGCGGGAGTGAATGCAATTCAGGTACGGGCTACTGTTGGGGCAACGGATCCACCAACGGAATCTACGTTTTCTGCAATGGCGACGGAAACGTGGGTGGTCCAGGTACCTGCACGAACGGTTGTGTCACCTGCAAAGACGGCGAACGATAGCTCAACTGCAGTGCGCCCTGCACCGTGCGGGGCGCACCGCACTTAGGAACCGGGTCGGACCGGGATAACCGGAACAACAGAGGAGGCGGAGTCGGTATGTCGCTAAAATCGCAGATTGGCAAAAATGTGGGGACGCTCTCGCTGGCCGTCATGCTGGCGCTTTCCCTCGGCTTGAACGTCTACCTGGCAAGACGAGTCGATTTCCGCAGGCCTGCACCGTTCAATGCTCTCAGGGAGAACGCGAAACTGCCGGCGGCGATTTCTTTACTGGACGCAGACGGAAAATCCGCGGAGCTGTCGTTCAGCGCTTATCCATCTACCGTGATCTACGTTTTCTCTCCAGAGTGTCCCTGGTGCCGGCGGAACGAAGCGAACATTCGAGCTCTGGTGGCGGCGGCCGGCGCGCGGTATCGCATGATCGGAATTTCGACCGTGAATACAAACCTGAAGAGCTACATCGCCGAGGGACATACGCCATTTCCCGTCTACGTCATGAAATCGCCGGACCAGATGCGGCAGCTCGGTCTTGCCGGAACTCCGGAGACGCTCGTTGTCGGCGCCGATGGGAGGGTAGAGAAAGTATGGACCGGCGCCTATCTGACGCCCACCAGGGCCCAGGTCGAAAAGTATTTCAATATCACTTTGCCCGGGATGAAAAGCGACCCCGCCGCGGGCGATGCGGGGGCTTCGGCGAACGGGCTGTAAGCCCTGCGATCGACGAATTGCAGGCTTGAGATCATTCCAGGAGCAGCCACCGCAGAAAATCACGGTGGCTGCCACGGGAATTGGCTCTGCTCAGCCGGTCTGCGGTTACTTCAGACGGCAGCAATCCTCGGGCGGCCCATCGTTGCTGGCGTCCAGCTCGACCTTCCACGTGCCGTCCGTCTGCTTCTTCCAAACCGTCATGTAGCGGCCGGTTTTCTTCACCGGATTCCCCTGGGCGTCGTGCGAGTCACCCTCGTAATGGCCCCAGGTAAACCCCATGTCGCCCGCCGGACTCATGCGCGCGCCCTCCGGCGTCCACATCAGCCGATACGTCTGCGGCATCCAGGTGGCACGAGCGGCGATGGCGTCGTGTCCGATCACAGGTGCGCCGCCATTTTCCAGCGTCACAGCATCCGGCGCGAACCAGGTGCCGAAAGCCTTGCCGCCGCCCTTCACCGTGTCGGCGGCGAACTTCGCTTCGAGGTCGTAAAGAAACTGCACCTGCGGCGACATTCCAGGGTTCGTCAGCGCATTGCCATCCGGATTGGCGCCAGCCGCCGGCAATCCTGGCTCCAGGACCTGGCCCCGCGCCGCGGCGCTCCCGCCCGCGATAAGAACTGCACTGACGACGACTGTACTTGCCCAAACATAAACCCGCATGACAGAAGGATAGAACGGCGGGGAGCCGGGCTGCGCGCTTGAGAATCGACAACGAACGCACCGGCAGCGTTGATATCCTTGCTCTCTTATGCAACGCGGCGCCTCCAGGCCCAACGTCACTCTGCCGGCCGTTGTGGGACTTGTCCTCTACAGCGGCGGAGCTTTCGCGCAATCGCTGGTTCCCGCGAGCCACTGGTTTGCGATCGCCGTCCGGGTTGCGGGCCTACTGCTGCTCGCTTTTGCCGCCGCGCGGCGCCGCTCGCTCACGGGATGGATCTTCGTGGCGATGGTCGCCGGCGTGGAGCTGGGCGTGGACGCGCCCCATGCTGCGCTGAACATCCGCGTCTTCGGCGACATCTTTCTTCGCCTGATCCGCGTCATCGTAGCCCCGCTGATCTTCGGAACGCTGGTGACCGGCATTGCGGGTCACGCAGAAGCGAAAACGGTGGGGCGGCTGGGCCTGAAGTCCCTGGTCTACTTTGAAGCGCTGACGACGATCGCACTGGTCATCGGCCTGGTGGCGATCGATGTTTCGAAGTGCGGCGTTGGCCTCAACATGGCGCACGCGGCGGTTGCGCCGGGCGCGCTGCCGGCGCAGACGACCATCTCGTGGCAGCAATTTCTGCTGCACGTCTTTCCCGAGAACATCGCCTCGGCTGTGGCCGACAATCAGATCCTCCAGGTCGCGGTCTTCGCCATCTTCTTCGGGCTGGCGCTGTGCAAGGTTCCTGAAGCGAAGCGCGCGCCGATGCTGCGTCTGTGCGAATCGCTCACCGAAGTGATGTTCGCGTTCACGAATTACGTGATGCTGTACGCGCCGGTGGGCGTCGCCGCAGCGCTCGCGTACACGGTGGCGCAATCCGGACTGGGCGTGATGCTCAACCTGGGCAAGCTGGCTCTGACTCTCTACATTTCGATCCTTCTTTTCGCCCTGCTGGCCATGCTGCCGGTCGCGATCCTTGCGCGCCTGCCGCTGCGGGAATTCCTGCGCGCCGTTGCTGAGCCTGCCACGATCGCATTCGCCACCAGTACCAGCGAGGCCGCGCTGCCCCGCGCGATGGAGGCGATGGAGGCGTATGGGGTACCGCGCAAGATTGTCGCCTTCGTCATCCCAACCGGATACACCTTCAATATGGCGGGATCGGCCCTGTATCTCTCGATCGCGGCGATCTTCACCGCACAGGCTGCGGGCATCCACATGAGCCTGGGGCGGCAGATCACCATGCTCGGCGTGCTGATGCTGACGAGTAAAGGTGTCGCCGGCGTGGCGCGGTCGGTGCTGGTCGTTCTGCTGGCTACGGCGTCGATTTTCTCCCTGCCGACCGAGCCGATCCTGGTGATCCTCGGCGTCGACGCGATCATGGACATGGGCCGGACGGTGATCAACGTGGTCGGGAATTGCCTGGCGTCGGCGGTGGTAGCGCGGTGGGAGGGCGAGTTCCGGACGGAGAAGGCCGCGCCGGAGGCCGTGGCGGCGCTGCAGGGATGAGGGCGAAACCGCATGCGGATCGCACAGGCCACGGCCGATGGGATGCTGTTGCTCACCCTCGATCCGGCTGTCGCGCGCTGCCGGGACCGATTCAGAGGTTCGGATACGACGGATGGTTCTGAAATTTGCGGTAAAAGGAAGCCCAGCCTTGCGGCTGGGCTTTGATTTTCGTACAGGACAACAGCGTCAGGGTTTGACGCTGATGGTGACGGTGGCGGTGGCCGGCGTGTAGTCGGTCGTGTCGTTGGGGGTGAAGGTGACGGAGAGAGGGTTGCTCCCTTCCGGCAGGACCGTCCCGGCGCCCGGCGTGTAGACAAAGGTGCCGGGTATGGTTGCGGTGGCGTCGAGCTGTACGCTGCTGAGCGGCGTGCCGAACTGGATCGCACCCGGTTTGAGCCAGGTGATCTTAGGAGCGGCGGGATTGACCTGCAGGGTCACCGAACCCGTCGCCGAGGTGTAATTGCTGGTGTTGGAGGGAGTGAAGACGACAATGAGCGTCTGCATTCCTGCACCGAGGACCGTGCCTTTGGCCGGCGTGTAGGTGAAGGTGCCGGCGACTTTGGTTCCGTTGAACGTGGCGGAAGCATCGAGCTGTGTGCCGCTCAGCGCGGTGCCATAGGTGATGGGCATCGGCATTGCCCAGTTGATGGTGGGCGTGGATCCGGTGATCTGAATGGAGACCGACGCTTTGGCGTTGGTGTAGTCGGTGGTGTCGGTGGGAGTGAAGGTGGTGTTGAGGGTTTGGGTCCCGGCGGCGAGCACGGCTCCGGCGGCGGGCGAATAGGTGAACGTGCCGGCCACGGTGGAGCTGGCGTCGAGCTGGGTGGTGCTGAGCGGCGTTCCGTAGGCAATCGATGCCGGAGCGGTCCAGGAGATCGGCGGCGTTGCTTTGTTGACCGTGATATTCACGGTGCCGCTGACGCTCTGGTAGTCGGTGGTGTCCGTGGGAGTGAAAGTGACGGAGAGGGTCTGCACGCCGCCGGTGAGAATGGCGTCGGTGCCAGGCGAGTACAGGAAGGTACCGGGCACCGAGGCGCTCGCATCGAGTTGGGTGGTGCCGAGCGGCGTTCCGTAGGGGATGGCAGCGGGTTTGTTCCAGGTGAGCTTCGGCGTGGCCGGGTTCACCTGCAGCGTGACCGACGCCGAGACAGGGCTGAATCCCACGGTGTTGTTCGGCGTGAAGAGAACGGAGAGGGTCTGCATGCCTGCGGTCAGGACGGTGCCTTTTGCCGGCGTGTAGGTGAAGGTCCCGGGAACTTTCGTGCCGTTGTAGGCGGCGGTGGCGTCGAGCTGGGCGCCGCTGAGCGCGGTGCTGTAGGTGATGGCGGCGGGTGTCGCCCAGGTGATGACGGGAGCCGGCGGCGCAGCCGTGGTGGACTGGGTCAGGGTCGCACCCAGATACATCCCCTGCGCCGGCCAAACAGCGGAGAGCATGCAGGTGCCGCTGGGGGCGGTGATGGTCACGGTCATGCCGCTGAGGCCGCAGGCGCCGCTGGCGGTGATCGTGGGAGTCGCGCCGGAGTTGGTGGTGGCCGAGATCATGAACATCGAGTATTCCGGAGCGGTTGTCGGCGCGCCGGTGAAGGTGACGGTGGGTGCGATCTGCGGCGCGAAGTTCGCGGTGATCGATTGCGGCCCGTTCATCAGCAGGGTCAGCGGATTGGTGCTGGAGTTGGTGGTGCCGGTGAAGTTCACGAAGTAGGAGCCGGTGTCGGGGGTCGCGGTGACGACCGCATTGGTTCCAGCGGGAATGAAGCCGCCGGCGCTCACCGTGCCGCCGCTTCCAGCCGCGGTGGTGAGCTGATAGGCCGTGGAAAAGCTGGCGGAGTAGACGGCGGAGGTGGAAGGAGCCACGACGGCGTCCGAGGTGGTCGTCGTGCCGTCCTGCCACTGGCTGAGCGTGTACTGGGTGCCGGTGGGACCCTGCGGCGAAGTGACGCTCAGGGTGCAGTTGCTCGCGGGCGTCCAGACCAGCGTGACCGGCGTGGTGTAGGTGCCCGGGACGCAGCCGGTGCCGGCGGTCGTGACCGGCAAGCCGGAGGGCGAGGTGGTGATGGTGGCGCTGCCCACGGGAAGCGACGGCGCCAAAGAGACGCCCTTGAAGTTGGAGTCCGGCGGCGCCGCCTCCAGCTCGGTGAAGGATGCGCCCGGGTTGGTGGTGGTGGCGAGAGCGTCGGTGATGCCGTAGAGGTACGTGGGATCGAGATCGGAGATGTTGTAGTTGGTGACGTAGAGGAACGCGTTGCCGCCGGAGACGGTTCCGGCCAGACCATAGAGGCCGGTGGCGCCGGAAGTATTGCCGGGCGTGTTGGTGGGATTCTTCACCAGGCTGAGTCCCTGATAGAGGGTGTAAGCGAGCGACCAGGTGCCGGTGCCGTCCGCTTTGGAGTTGATGTACTTCTGGAGGCCGCCGTCACCGAGGTTGCTGGTCGCGGAGGTTTGCTTGGGGCTTCCCGTGTCGGTGACGTAGAGGACCGATGGGCTGGCGAAGAAGTAATTCATGGGGCTGATGTTGATCTGCAAACCGGCGTTGAAGGCGTTGCCATTGCTGGATGGCCCGGTGGAGAGCGTCTGCTTGCCCGTGCCGCCGCTGTTTCCGATTCCGGCGATGACGTTCGGGCCGGTGGTGTAACCGGAGGGAGGAACGGTTGGAGTAAAGAGAGTGGTGGCCGGAGGCGTGCCCAGGGTTCCGATCAGGGAGCGGTTGTCGCTCTTGCCTTCCTGGCTGTCGATGGAGATGTAGAGGGTGTTGTTGTAGACCTGGACGTCGCGGGTATCCTGCGCGACGAAGGGACCGTTGAATCCGGTTGCGAGGCAGCTGGAGGTGGGACTGGCATCTCCGCCGGTGATCGCGACGGGCGTGCTGTCGGGCGCGCCGAGAGGAACAGAGAAGACGCCGCCGGTCAGATCGCAGCCGCTGCCCTGGCCGGAAACCCAGGCCTGCGTGACACCGTCGAGAGTGTAGATGCTGCGCGGATTATTCGTATTGAAGATGTTGTAGAGCGCGGTCGATGAGTTGACGTTGCCGTAAGGATCGATCAGCGTAACGACGCGCGGAATGGGCATGTAGGTTTGCCCGGTGAGGCTGCCGGATTGCGCCAGAGCGCCCGAGGGCGCCGCGCCGAAGGGATCGCCGGTGAAGCCTGGGTTGGGGGAGTAGGCAGCATCGAAGGTAGCAGCGTCGATGCCATAGCCCATGAGGGTGAGGTATTGTCCGGGGCCGGAGAGCTGGAGCGTGCCCTCGGAGGAAGAGCCGTATTCACCGGAGACGGGGAAGTTGGCGTTCGCAAAGGCCTGGGGGAGGACCAGAGAATTGACCCAGCTGACCGAGGAAGTGCCGTTGGGCGTGTACTGGAAGAGCGTGAGCGGCGCCGCCTGGTTGTCGCCATAACCGCCCACGGTGCTGTTGCCGGCGCCGGTGCCGCTGCCGTTGGCGACCGAGGTGCAGGTTCCGCCATGCACCCCGCAACCTTCGACCACGACCACCAGGTTGCCCGGAGCGAAGTAAGGATCGCTCTGCGCGGACGCGACCTGGGTCCATGCGAAAGCGAAGGCGAACAAGACGGCGAGCGACACGGAGACCCTGCGGCACAGCTGTGTCATGGGGATTCCTTTGCGATGGATTAGGGACGGGGGTGCCGTCACGGATTATCCGGGTCGCGCGGACCGGGGCGTGTCAACGGACGGTGAATTCTCGAGGATTTTGCCGGAGGGCTGTGGATTGTGCCGGGCCGCGCAGCAGCTATTCGATGGAGCGCGTCGTTTTCTTTAGTCCCTGGACTTCGCATGCGGAAGCGGGACGACCGGTGCTCCACTTCGAGAGGGTGGTGTGGAAGCGGTGCATGCGCATGTAGACGACGCGCAGGCCGCCGAGCGTTTCCGGCATCGAGCGCGGGGTCCGGCCCATATCGACGAGGACCAGAAGTGCGGGCTCGGCAGGATTGTCGCGGCTCTCGGTGACGCCCACGCCAAAGATCGCTGGATCGGCCATGAGTCCGGCAGCGGCACTTTTCTCGACCGCCTCTGCGCCGGCCAGCTCGGCGCTGGAGATATGAAGACCGGGATCGAGAGCAGGCAGGGTGGGTGCGGTTCCGCGCAGAACGGCGCCCGGGTCGGTGACGACGACCTGGGTGCGCAGGCCGCCGATGATCTGCGGCACGGCTGCGGTCGCGTGATCGACATACACCGTGACGGCCGGATCGCCGGGTGAATCGAGGCTGTGGCCGTAGGCGGTGCCCAGAATTCCGTTGCCATGGAGGGTCTCGGACGCGATCTCGGCAACGCTCTGCGCGCGCGCCAGCGAACCGGGTCCGACATAGGGCGGCTCGGCCGGAACGGCGGGATCGTAACGAAGACAGGAGACGGCGTGCGGCGTAGTCGTGCCAACGAGATTCAGCGGGCTGCCGGTTTCGGTGCTCAGCTCGCCGAGTACATCGCCCATGGGATTCACGACACTGAGGCCATTACCGTCGCCATCGGTACCGCCGGCAAAGTAGAGGCCGACGGCCTGGGCATTGGCAGCGTCGAGCACCAGCGCGCCGGAGTCGCCGCTGTCGGTAAAGTGCGCTCCGCCGATCCCAATTTGATTTGTGTAGGTCTTCGTGGTGTAGGGCTGGGTCTCGGCGCAGTCGCGGTAGTAGTCCACTTTGACGGTGAGCGCGACGGCGCTGATGTTGGAGCAGGTCAGACCCGTGGTGCGGCCGCTCTTGGCGACGTTCATGCCGAGGTTGGCGGAAGTGAGCGCCTCACCCTGCCCGGCCATGGGCGGAGCCGCACTGAGCGCGCCGCCGGCTCCCGGTGTGCCGAGGCCCAGGATACTGCCGGAGGCATCGACCGTGCCGGGCGCCACCGCGGCCAGCGCTGCATCGACATTGGTCTGCTTCGAGGCGAGGGGCAGAAAGTACTCCAGCGTGCCGACGGGCTTCAGACTGGATCCCGGCCGGGTGAGGGGTGTGCAGGCGCCGTCGATGAGGCCCGGTTGGTCGATGGTGTCGCCGACGTGGCCCTGGTCCGACTCAGCAAGAACGTGGTTGTTGCTCAGGATGTACTGATCGCCGGAGGAATCCTGGACCAGCGCGCCCAGCGTGCCGCCGCAGCAGTCGGCGACATACTCCTGGCCGCCGTGATCGGCGTAGGTATCGAAGTCGCCGTCGTTGCCGCCCGAAGCGCCCAGCGTGACCGCGCCCTGCTGGATCGCCTGATTTGTAACAGGGTTGGATACAATTCCCTGGCTGTTCAGCAGCACGCGCAGCGGCGAGGTGATGGCAGCGCCGTTGACCGCGGCGATGACGTAGACCGAAGCGGTGGGAAGCGCTGCAGGCGCGGTATAGGTGACGGTGCAGGTGGTGTAGTGGTCGGGGGTGCGCTGGCATTCGGAGGCGCCGAGGGTCCCGAGCGCGCCCGAGGCGTCCGGCTCTCCGGACGGGGCCGAGGCCAGCCGCCACTTCACCGTTCCCGCGTCGACTTCTGCGATTTGTGCCGTGACATCGGCGGTCGCGCCCGGCGTGAGCGCGACGTTCTGCGGGAGCAGGGGCTGGACGAAGCCAGGATGGACGGTGAGAGCCAGGGAGGCGGTACTTCCGGCATTGCCCGCCAGCGTCGCTTCGAGGCGAACCGTAACCGTGTCAGAAGAAAGCGAGCCGGGCGCCGTGTAGATGCCGTTAGCGTCGACATGCCCCTGCCCGAGCGAAGACGCATTCGTTCCCGAGGCGATTCTCCATGCGACACTTGCCGCGTCTCCCGAGGGCAACACGGCCTGCAGCGCCACCTGGCCGTTGGTGGTCACCGACGTGCCCGACGCACGAAGAGCGAAGCTGCCGTCCCCCGCCTGGGCGGCGTAATTGATACTGCCGCAACCGGCCACGCCCAGGACGAGGCTGGCCAGGAGCAATCGGCTGATGAGGGATCGCGACATGCTGGACGGTCAATGTCTATCTTAGACGCCGGGAGCGGTCGACCGCCCTCCCCCAAAGGTGAAAAGACAGCGTCAAAGTTGGACACCAAAAGCGAAAGGGAGCGCCGAAACGCTCCCAAATCCAGCCAACAACAAACTACAAGGAGAAAGGTAAGCTTTACGCCGCAACGTGCGGCTTGGACTCGCGGGGCACCAGACGCGGTGTATTGATGGGGACGACCTTGAGTTCACCCGCTCGGGCAGCCTTGAGGCGACGCACTTCCCATGCCGTCAGAGGCCGCATTTCCACTGCCGAGTAGTAAATCTGCTTTCCACAATCGAGGCAGACTTCATAGGTTTCGTTCTCGAGTGTGAAAGGACGTGTGACTCGGGAATGGGTGCATCCGAAGAGAATCTCACTAAAGAAACTGAGAACCGCGCGCAGGCAAGACATCAAAAAGTTCATTTGGGGAGCCCTCCTTTTCTATGGTGTATTCGGGCACTTCTTCTGATGCAGTTTGAGGCAAAATGTCGCCCGTGCAGCAAACTTTTCTAGTGCGTCACGGAAGTAACTAGCTTGCCGAAATGCGTTCCAGACTGCATACGCTGCAAGGGTTCCCGTGCAGCGTCGAAGCTAAACACTTCATCCACCACAGGTTTCAGTTTTTGCTGCCGGATAGCTCGGTTCATCATCTCAAAGTCGGCTCGCGATCCAACGTAAATCCCGCAGACGCGAATCTGCCTGTGCAACAGTAACGGAATTTGCATCCCCTCGGAACTTTCGCTCAGGACGCCAATCTGCGCCACAACACCGCCGATGCGCACCGCTCGGAGCGAGCGCGTGAAGGTGCCGGCGCCGCCGACTTCGACCACGACGTCCGCCCCGTGGCCGCCGGTCTGATCGAGAACCCAGCGATCCCATTCAGGATGCTGGCGATAGTTGAGGCCGGCATCGAGCCCGAGCGCGGCGGCATGCTCCAGTTTGGCGTCGCTACTGGAGATTCCGAGCACACGCGCACCCATCATTTTGGCGAACTGGAGTGCAAAGATTGACACCCCGCCGGTGCCCTGGATGACTACCGTGTCGCCTGCCCTGACCCTGCCGGCACGAACGAGTGCGTTCCACGCGGTTACTGCGGCGCAGGGCAGCGTGGCGGCTTCCTCCCAGGACAAAAAATCGGGGAACGGAACCACTCCGTCCTCGCGCAGGATGATCTGTTCGGCGAGCATGCCGTCGAGATCGCCGCCCAGCGCGCCACGGATCTTTGCCGCATCCGGATTGCCTTCGATCCAGTTCTGCATGAAGATGCCGCAGACTCGATCGCCCATTTTCACGCGCGTGACACCCTCGCCCACGGCCAGGACCTCGCCCGCGCCATCGGAGCATGGAATGCGCGGCAGGTGCATCTTCGGGTTGTAGCGGCCGGTGACGACCAGCAGATCGCGGTAGTTCCACGCAACGGCATGGATGCGCAGGAGCACTTCGCCTCGCTGGGGCTGGGGATCGGGCAGCGTGACTGGTTGCAGATTCTCCAGTCCAAACGATGGAATTCTCCACGCCTTCATGTCGCGACGCCTCTTCTGACAAGCATGCGCCAACCCGCGTGTGGAAGCGATCGCGAGGGCTCCGGTTTCTTCCGTACTCTGTACGCTGCTTGCTGCACCTTGTACCCTAAAGTCATGGCACGCGGCTGGGAAAGCAAGTCCGTCGAAGAGCAGGTAGAACAGCAACGTACCGCCGAACCGGCGCACTCGGCCAGAGTCACGGCGGAGCAGGCCGCGGCGGAGGCCGCGCGCACCCGCGAGCGCCAGGCGCTGGAACTGCAGCGGGAGCGCATTCTGGACGAGCGCACATCGAATCCGATTCGGCGCAAAGCTCTGGAAGCGGCGCTGGCGGAGATCGAAAAGAAGCTCGCCAGGGTCTGAGGTCGTTGTTCGCGGCTTTCCGCCCGCCGACGCGTCGCTGACCGACTTTCGGCCAGCCGCCGCTTCCCTGACCCCGCCACTGCTACCTCGGCCTGAGTCTCAAAAACACCACCACGCCCACCGGATTCGTTCCATAAACAGGCTCCAGTTTTGAGCCCACGGTATAGGCCGTGACCTGCGCGCCGAGCGCAGTGCTCGCGTGCGACATGAGGGGCAGGTCGCGATCGTAGCCCACGGTATATGCCTGCACACGGCCCGCCGGTTCTTCGCTGAAGGCGGACGGGATGGGGCGTTCACCGAGAAGCAGTTCCGTCGTGCGGTCGTCGTTTTCGAGGCGCGTCCAGAGGAAATTTTTCTCCTGGAAGCGCACCAGCGACTCAAGCAGATAGCTGTTCTGGATCACGTTGTCGCTGAGAGAGCGGGTGCGTCCCCATGCCAGGGTGCTCGTCCAGTTCCCTGCCCTGAATGGCCGGTTGTCCATCACCGACGCGGTGGTGCGGGCCTGATCTTCTGCCGGAAAGAGCGCTTCGGGACTGTGCAGACGGCCGTAGGAGATCTGGCCGCTCCAGTTCTGGCCTGGCTGCAGGGTGAGGCGTGTGGACCAGGAATCGACGGCGCCCTGCTGGACCTGCCAGCGATGTTCGTTCGGCTCGCGGCCGTGAAAGCCGCTGGCCTCGATGCGGGCCCAGCCGTGGGTCACGCCCAGGGTGATCACGTCATCGGAGATGTGGGTGGAATCCTCCTGATGGTGGCCGAGCGTGGCGACGGGATCCTCGAGCGCGGAGGCGCGATGGGGGTATGCAATCGGCCCGATGGCAGGATCGCCGACCGGCGCGAGGTAGAGGCTGAGCAGGGTCTTCTTCGCCAGCGTCAGATCGTAGAGGCCCGCCAGTTCCATGACGAAGTCGTGCGGATGCTGGCCGTCCACGATGGGATTGCCGAACGCGGTCTCGCCCTGCTGGAAGAGCAGCGGATACTCGCGGCCGGTGACGGTGGCCGGCTCCAGGCTCAGCATGGTGCGCAAAGTGATTTGTCCGGGGCCGAGTGCGCGCTGGGCCATCGGCATACCCCAGTTCGTAGAGAACCATGCATCGCGACCGCGCGAGCTGGTTTGCTGCGTGTCGGCGATGAAGGCGTTGCCGTGAAACATCAGCATCCACGGGCCGCGCATCGTCATGAACATCGGCGCTGCGACCGAGTTGGGCTCCGCACTGGTGCCCGAGGTGGTGTGGGCGCGAACCTCGCTGATGAAAGTGTGCGGCGGACCCATGTTCATCTGCATTTGGGCGTGAGCCGCCGCAGCCAGCAGAGACAGGAGCCAGACACGCGCCCAACAGCGAGCGAAACTCAACCGGCTTCCGAAGCGGCTCTCAGCTCGCAATCTCACTCGCCTTGTGCTCGTTTCTTCGCTCGCAGCATCATCGCGGCTTCGTGGTGAATCCCTGCGCTCGCCATAGTTTCTCCCACTGCCAGATGCCGCCCCATGCCTTCGCCGGCAACCTGTATCCCAATTGATGCGCGAGCATGACGATTTGACCCCGATGATGGGCTTCGTGGGAGAACATGTAGGCGAACATCGTTCCCCCGGCAGGCCAGGTCGGCATCCAGCTGTCGCGCGTGAAGTGCGTGATGCGCCGCCTGGGGCTGTCGCTGAGCGCGTCCGCGAGCATCCTGGTGGTTTGCGTGGCGCTCTTCAGCAGGGCGGCTTTCACTTCGGCGATCGAGCAGCGGTACGGATCGAGCATGGCCGGACAGCGCAGATGGGGAGCATTGCGGCGCAGCCAGTTCACCCGCGCGTTGTGCAGGTGCGCGAAGATTGCGCCGATGGTACGGCCACCGGGCCGCTTCCCCGGCAGCGGCTCTCGCCATGCGCGCGGATCGAGATGCGCGAGCAGCAGTTGGTTCATCGCGTCGTTCGCGGTCCACGTTTCGACCAGAACATCGCGCAACTGCACCAGGCGCTCAACCGGCTCCTGCGGTATGCTGTCTGCTTTTCGGGGCACGTGCACTCCGGCTTCGGAAAAACACACTCTACAGGAATGTCGGGAGGGAAGGTGCGATGTGGTCTGTGGTGCAGGCAACGAGCGGACGGGCAGACTCACTCCAGCAGCTTCAGTACGGTCTCGACATTGCGCGCCTGATGGCGCAGGGCTGCGAGGGCGGACTCCAGTTCCTGGGCGGGATCGCCGGGAGGTCCCCAGCCGGCCGCGTAGCGCGTGACTTCGTCGAGGATCTTTCCGACCTGATTCATGCAACGGTGCGCTTCGCGCCGGCGCCCGGCAAGAGCCAGACTCTCGGCCACGGCGCAAAGTGCCTCTCCCATCTGGATGCGCAGCAGGATGGGATCTTCGAGGGAGCGTTGGACGACGTTGGGTTGGGCGCTCATGGGCTTCGCCTCCTGCCTGCGGCGATCGGGAATGGAAGATCGGAAGTGCGTGGCCCGAGCCGTTCGAGCGAAAGCGAGCAATTGCGGTCCCTGCGCTGGTGGATGCAGATAAGTAGCTGGAGGTTGTTATACTTCCAGGTTAAGATTTGTGGTTACTTTTTGCGGATAGGGGTGTGCGACGAAGGTCACCTGTTTCGAGATTCAGGGTTCAGGGGCTTGGACGACGTCAGGCATTCTGTTGTTGCGGACGGGGTGGGAGCGTCATTCATGCAAATTCCATTGCCGCGGTCAGGTCGATGAACTGGACTTCCTGGGCCATCACCGGAGCGGCGAGCCCGCACAACAACCAGACCAGTGAGCCAACACGAAGGACGCGCAATGGGGAAACTCGTGTCACGAGTTCCAGACGTAGAGGAAGTCGTCGTCGGCCTGGGTGGCGACGGACTGGTTCAGTTTGTGCGCGGCCCGGTTCAGCGCCGAGCGGATATTGGCCTTGGTGTCGGGCAATTCCTCGAGGGGAATCTTCAGGCAGCGGCCTTTTTCCAGGACCTCGAGATCGTCGAGGATCTTCGTGACGATGGATTTGTGCTTGCCGTTCCGGCCGGTCGGAATCTCGGAACGGTCTGCTGTAGTGAATGAGCGACGGCTGCGCTTCGCCATGGCCATTCGCCTGTCCTCCTCTTCGCTAAACTAACGATAACGTATCCCTAACCTAGCGCATTCGTCAAGCAGACATGCGGGAAAATTTTGCTAAGGAAAAGTCGCTGACAGCTAAAGATTTAGCAATCCGCGGAGCAAACAAAAAATCCCCATATCGCATGGATCGCGGTACGGTGGTTGCAGATTGAACCGTTTCCAGTTCCCAGACGGACATGAACAACCCGGCTCCCAACAGCAGCGAAGCTGAAAAGGAAGGACCGCTGACCGGCCCCGGTACATTCCCCGGCGAACCTTCTCCCGGGTTGGCAGGCGCAGGGGCGCACGCACCCACGGCTGGATGTGGCGAGAGGCAAAGCAGGCTACGAGACGAGGCTGAAGTCGAGGAAAAATGTGACGTTTTCCAGGATCAGGGGAGTCCGAGGTCCCGGCTCTTTCGCGCATCCGGGGATGGACTTTTTCCACACCGCGCTTCAGATCGGGCGGCGACCGTGAATGCGGTTGGCGTTTCCGCGACGCTCATCCTGAGTGTCGGTTACGATCCGGTCCTTCTCGGTACGCGCAGGCTGCTGCTGCAATCGGCCGGCTATATCGTGGAGTCATCCGGTTCGGTCGAGAACGCGATCTATCGCTTCCGGACGGGCGATTTCGATCTGGTAGTTTTGTGCCATTCGATGCCGGAACAGGAGCGACGGCGTCTTCTTCACCTCATCCGGGATTACGGCTCCGCCACGCCGGTGATCTTCATCTCGAGCGCAGAACCATCTCCGGATGGTTTTTCCGATTTAAGTATCGAAAACCACCCCGCCGCGCTTCTCGATGCGGTTCGGGCCATGCTGCTGCGAAAAAAAACGTAAGCGTTCACGCGGCGACTGCAACGTGGCGAGACGGGGAGTCAGGCGCGACGGGTGCGTTCCGCCACCTGCCCGTTCTGTTCTCCCGGACAAACGCAGTTGCGGCCGAGGCGCTTGGCGCGATAGAGGGCCTCGTCAGCCTGGTGGATGAGCTCTTCCGGACGCATGCCGCTGTCATAAGCCGCAACGCCCAGGCTGCAGGTAATGGAGAGGGGGCCAATCGCAGTCGGCACCAGCTTGTCCGCGATCACACGGCGGAACTCTTCGGCGCGGCGGAGGCCATTGTGCGGGGAGCAACTGGGCAGGACGACCAGGAATTCCTCGCCGCCGTAGCGTCCGGCAAAATCGTAGGGACGCATCATTTCCATGAGACGGCTGGCGGCTTCGCGGAGCACTTCGTCTCCGGTCAGGTGGCCATAGGTATCGTTGATGGTCTTGAAATGGTCGAGGTCGATCATGACCAGGGCAATGGGGAAATGATCGCGCTGGGCCCGGCAGACTTCTCTTTCCAGCATGGCGAAAATCGCACGGCGATTCCACAGGCCGGTGAGGCCATCCTTGAGAGCCTGTTCCTTTAAAGCCTCCTGCGCGTCCCCGGCGGCTCTCGCGGCGAGCGTCAGTTCCGCCTTCGTCTGGCTGACTGCCTCCTGTAGTTTTTGGGCGTGGCGCATGAGATAACGAACGCGAAGCTTGTGCAGAGCGAGAACCACGAACACCAGGACGACCATGCAGAGGCTTCGGAACCACGGCGTTTTCCAGTAGGGAGCGACTACGACGATGGGGATGCCTTCGACGAGAGAGCCCCGCAAACCGCCGCTCTCCGCTTGCTGGAAATCGAACTCATAACGACCGGGCGCCAGGTGGCTGTACTGGACCAGGCGATCTTTGCCGACTTCTGTCCAATCGGGGTCGAAACCGAGGAGACGATACCGCAAATGCTCGGAAGAACCGGAAGGCGGACTCGCGAACTGAATCTCCAGGTCTCCAGGGTCCGGTCCAATGGTCACGCCCTGGTCGAAGGAAAGCGCCGTTTGGTTGAACCGCACCTGCTCGATCAGAGGATGAAGGGGTGCGGAAACCGAGCCGCGCATGGGATGGACGCCGGACGCTCGGGCAGCGCTGATGAGCCACAGATTGCCAGGCGAACGGGTCGCGTCCGAACGATCGGAGGCGAATGAGCCGGTGGTGAGCAGCCCGAAGAGAAGCGCGAGAAGCAGGACGGTGAGGAGGGCCGAGGGCGCATCCGCCAGGGGGCCGGGTCGGCAGACGGGAGGCAAAGCCGGGTTGGGGAGCGATTCCGCTTCCCGTTGGGTCCGGTCCACGGCAACGCCGGCGCGCGCAGATCCAACAAGCTTCGCTTTTGACCTGATCCGAATGATGCTCCCCCTCATGTGCGGTTGCAGGCCGGGAGAGACAACGCAACTTCCGGGCCGAGCGCGATGACCAGAGTCACCAGCCGCCGCTACCTTTCCGATGATTCGTGGTCAGGAGCCATCATCCGCGATACCAGGGCACTTCGCTATACCACTTAAGATCAAACAAAGTAACTGAATGCACGACGAAAAGTGGGAGCGCCGAACAGTAACCACAAGGTCGAATGGAGGCCGAAAATCGGGGGCTGACGGCGGCCACGGCACGCCCTAAGCCATGCCCCGTGCAATGTTTCTGGGGTTCGCTTATCATCCCGCGCTATGAGGAAATGGATCGTCGCCACGCTGCTGTTTGCCACCGTCGCCGTCGCGCAGGAAACCCATAATCAGTACGAGCCGCCGAACGCGCCCGGCGCCGGTCAGAAGCTGCTGGCGCAGTTTGTCGGCGACTGGGACGTCGTGAAAACGTTCTTTCCGATGAACGGAAAACCCATCGTCACCCCAGGCACATGTAAGCAATACATGGTCCAGGACGGCAAGTTTCTGGAGTCGGATTTCACCTTCACCAATCCCGACGGAAGCAAAGGCACGGGCACCGGAATCTCCGGTTTCGATTCGAAAACGAATCGCTTCACCACGGTGTGGTTCGATTCGCGGCAGACGACGATGTCGATTCGCCAGAGCGATGGCACCTTCGACGGCAGGAACATCGTGCTGTGGGCCACCGCGCTCGATCCGGACCGTCCAGGGCGGAAAACCGTCGCGCGCGCGCATCTCGAAGAAGACGGCCGCGTCCTTGTCCATCGGCATTTCCTGATCGACGATCAGGGCAGGGAAAGGATGATGATCGAGCTGCGCATGACGCGGAAGTAGGCTCGGCCCATTTCGAATGCAGGCCGGATCGTTCGCGCTGGCGCGACGGCTGTGTCGTGAAAGGACGGCGGAAGGCTAGTCGATGAAGTAGCCGATATCGGTGAGAACGGTCTCGCTTAGTTCCACGCCCAGCAGGCGGGCATCGGCAGCCGTGCGAAGTTTCATCGCAAAGCCCTCCAGGACGTAGCCCGGCAGATCCGTTTGTTGCCGGAGGAGTCGCAGCAGCGCCTCGCCCTCAATCGGGCACTCGTAATCTCCGGGCAATCCGCAGGCTGGGCGAATGGTCAGCGTGAGCGGGTTCGTGCCACCCCGCGATACGCGATGGGCAGAGGGTCGCGTGCTCAGGTTAACGCGCATGCGGAATCGTGCCTCGGCTGGGCGGCCGTCTCAATGGCACCGACAGGGCATCTGACCCGCACCAAATGGGCAGAGGACGATATCTTCGGGGTGAGAACCGGGACGACGCGCGAGCTGCGATGGGTCCTTGTCACGGGCCGAAACCAATGGCCCGATCTGCGCGAAGGTGCCTTCGCGCTCTTCCCATGGATGTGGCGGACTTCCGCGAGCGCGACTTCGCTCAGATTTTGAGGAAGATGCGCCGGCGCCAGAGCGGCCAGGTGACCAGCCAGCAGAAAGCGGTGAAGGCGACCGAGTAGAGCAGCGAACCGACTCCAGGCGGCTGAATGTGGCGGAAGGGCGTGTAGACCCAGGTTTCGAGCGTTTCGCGGCCGTGCACGCGGACGCTCCACTGAGTGGCAGCGAGCATCTCCGCGAGCATGTAGGCAAAGATGGCGTTGGTGCCGAAGACGATCCAGGGTTGGGTGAAGGGACGGCGCCACTGCTTCACATCGATGCACCAATAGAGAACGCCAAGCAGCAGCAGCGAGCAGCCGGCGGCGAAGAGGACATACGAGCTGGTCCAGAGTTTCTTGTTGATGGGGAAGGTCAGGTTCCAGAGCTCGCCGAGCGCGATCAGAACAACGGCGGCGCTCAGAAATCCGGCGGCGATCTGCCGGCGTGTGCGCTCCGTGCGCATCCACATGCCAGCCAGCAATCCCAGGAGCGCTGTGGCGATCGCCGGAAAAGTGCTGAGCAGGCCTTCAGGATCGCGAACGCCTTCGTAAAGGCGACCGGGAAGCAATTGGCGATCGAGCCAGGCGACCCAGTTGCGGTCGGGATCGAGCAGAGGAATCTGATGGGTGGGGACGCCCAAGCCCGGAACCGGCACATAGCGCATGAGAATCCAGTAGCCGATGAGCAGGACGACAATCGCGACGACCTTGCTGGCCACATCGCGGCGCCACAGATAGAACAGGCCGACGCAAAGATAGCAGAGCGCGATGCGCTGCAGAACGCCATAGATTCGCAATGTGTGCAGCGGGAAATACGGAAAGCCATTCACCACCAGCCCGAGAGCGAAGAGAATCACGCTGCGGCGAACGATGCTGGCCGCGATCCGTGCCTTGGAGACGCCGTGTTCGAAACGCTTGCCGAAGGAGAGAACGATGGAGGCGCCGACGATGAAGACAAAGGTGGGAAAGACGAGGTCGGTGGGCGTCCAGCCATTCCAGGCAGAGTGCGAAAAGGGATGGTAAGGCGCCGCGCCGTTGTTATTCACCATGATCATGAAGGCGATGGTGACGCCCCGGGCGATGTCCAGCGAAAGAACCCGCGCTGTGGCAGTGGCGGCGGGCGCGGATTGCGTGATGGTAGCCATCGGCTGTCTCTCCCTGGGAGTCGAGGTACGGTCCTGCGATTCGCCCGACATCGGCGGGAATTCCCTGCCACAAAGCGAACCCTATGGGAACCGAGAACCTCGTCTTGCCCGCTTGCTCAGGTTCTGCATCGCATAGTAATCCATTCCCTGCAGGTCGATGGACGATGCAAGGGACAGCGCTGGAATTCCAGTCGCGCTTTTCCTCGCGGTCCGCTCGTCACATTTCCCGACAGCCGGAACTCCATTCCGTTACGCTGCGTAACAGAGCGGGACGCCGGGAAGCTCCCCGCGCGGAGCGGAAGCGCCGCGCTCCGCGTCTAAAGGTCACGGCCCATCGTTCATTCCCATTGCGCTTTGAGGTGTGTATGGAGAAGCTGGGGCAGAATCTTCGGTTCAGTTTGCGGATGCTGGGACGGAATCCCGGCCTGACGGTCACGATCCTGCTGACCCTGGCGCTGGGGATTGGCGCGAACACGGCGATCTTTACGGTGGACTACGCGACCCTGCTGGCGCCGCTGCCTTACCCCCACCCCGACCAGCTGGTGATGGTGTGGTCGAAGATTCAGACCTTCCACAATGGCGTGTCCGCGGGGGACTACACCGACTGGAAGAACCAGTCGACGGTCTTCTCGGATCTGTGCGCCTGGACCGGCACGAGCTTCAACGTGGCGACCCGGGATCAGCCGGAATACATCCAGGCCATGCAGGAGTCCTACCCCATGCTGGCCATGATCGGGGAGCGGCCCTTTCTGGGGCGATACTTTCTGCCGGAAGAAGGCGTCGAGGGGAAGAACCATGTCGCGGTGCTGACCCACAAGCTGTGGGTGAAGCTCGGTTCCAACAAGAACATTGTGGGGACATCGATTCGCCTGGACGGGCAGCCGTACACCGTGGTGGGCGTGGAGCAGCCCGGCATCTGGGATAAGGGACAGGCGCAGCTGGTCGTGCCGCTTGTGTTTAAGCCGGAGCAGCTGAATCACGATTTCCACTGGCTGCTGGTCATGGGGCGGCTCAAGCCCGGGATCACCATCAAGCAGGCGCAGCAGAACATGGACTCCGTGACGAAGCACATCGCCGAGGTGTATCCGAGGAGCGACAAGGGGTGGGACTCGTATGTGGAGCCGCTGAAGAACGACTTCATGCCCAAAGAACGCATTCAGATGCTGTGGCTGCTGCTGGGCGCGGTGGGGTTCGTGCTGCTGATCGCATGCGTGAACGTGGCCAATCTGCTGCTGGCGCGCGGCATGACCCGGCAGAAAGAGATGGCCATTCGCGGCGCGCTGGGCGCGGGGCGGAAGACCATCTTCGGACAACTGCTCACCGAGAGCGTCCTGCTGGCCGTGGCCGGGGGCGCGCTGGGCGTGGGCGTCGGATACGGCATGCTGCAGGCGCTGATCGCGGTGATGCCCATGGACACGCTGCCGTATGAGGCCGATCTGCGCCTGAACGTTCCAATTCTGTTGTTCACGCTGCTGGCCACGGCTCTGGCGGGGCTGCTGGCGGGGTCGATGCCCGCCTGGTACGCATCGAGAATCGATCCGGCCGAGTCGCTCAAGGAAGGTGGGCGCACGGGAACGAGCGCAGGCAAGCACCGGCTGCGCAGGATTCTGGTGGTCGGGGAATTCACGCTGGCGCTGGTCCTGCTCGCCGGAGCAGGCCTGGCGATTCACAGCTTCTGGAACCTGACAAAAGTCGATCTGGGCGTGAGGACCGATCATGTGCTGACGTTCTTTTTGCCCGTGCCCGATCAGCGGTCGAAGGATCCCGCGCAAATTAGTGCCTATTACCGTGACATATTGTCGCGCATTGACGCTGTGCCCGGCGTGCAGCATGCGTCGGCGGAGACCGGGACGCCGCTCTATGGAGCGGGGTTCGGGATGCCCTTCACGATCGTGGGCGGACCGACCTACGCGGATCCGTCGCAGCGGCCCGGGGCGGGTTTTGGCATGGTCACCCCGGATTATTTCTCGACGTTCGGAATCCGCCTGGTGAAAGGGCGCGCGATCACCGATCAGGACACGGCGAGCAGCGTGAAAGTGATGATGGTGAACGAGAGCTTCGTGAAGTCCTACCTCAAGGGCAAGGACCCCCTGCGAACGCTGATTTCCGTGGAGCAGATTATTCCCGGCCAGCAGAAGCTGGGACCCTATCAGGACTGGCAGATTGTGGGGGTCTACCACGACGTGCACCGTGCCGACAGCCAGGAACACAACGAGGAGATGCTGATTCCCTTCTGGCAGATCCCCTGGCCGCAGGCCGCGATTGGCGTGCGGACGGCGGAGGATCCCCTGACGATGCAAAGGAGCATCGCGGCCGCAGTACATTCGGTGGATCCCGAGGTCGCGCTGGCCCAGCCCCAGACAATGGACCAGATTCGCCGCGACACGATGTCCAATGAGCGATTCACGCTGATCCTGTTTGGAACCTTCGCGGCGGTCGCGCTGTTCCTCGCGGTGCTGGGCATCTACGGGGTGATGGCCTTCAGCGTGGCGCAGCGGTCGCACGAGCTGGCGCTGCGGATGGCGCTGGGGGCGACGCGCGCGCGCCTGGTGGGAATGGTGGTGCGCGAGGGCGCGATCCTGGCAGCGGTCGGGCTGGGGCTCGGCCTGGTGGGCGCATACTTCGTGGGCCGCGCTATGCAGAGCATGCTGTTCGGTGTGCGTCCGCTGGATGTGCTCGCCTTCTCGGCGGTCGGAATTGTGCTGATGGCGTCGGCGCTGCTGGCATGCTACTGGCCCGCCCGGCGGGCAGCGTCCATTCACCCCATGCAGGTGCTCCGCATGGAGTGAGGGAGCCGAGCCCCGCACCGAAGCCGCTGGGCGAAAAATGGAGCGGCCGTGGTGAAACGATGCCGGCTGTCTGTACACTCTTTGGGGTCCGCCGGAGTTGCTCTCCTGGGGAAACGGCGACGCACCTTTCACAGGAGATAAGGACATGCCGAAGTTTGTCATCGAGCGGGAGATTCCGGGAGCGGGAAAACTGACAAAGGACCAGCTCCACGCGATTTCGCAGACGTCGTGCGGAGTCCTGCGGCAGATGGGGCCGGAGATTCAGTGGGTGGAAAGCTTCGTGACCGACGATAAGGTTTACTGCATCTATAACGCACCGGACGCGGCGATGGTGCGCAAGCATGCGGAGATGGGCGGCTTCCCCGCCAACAGCGTGGCCAGGGTATCGGCGATCATCGATCCGACGACTTCGGAGTAGACAACGAAAGCCTGGGTCGCTGAAGGCGGTTGGCGAAAACGCAGCGGTCAGCGGTGCTGAACCGGCCGTCGCCTCTCTCTTCAGATATTGAAAAATTTGGCGCGCAGCGCGGCTTCGTATTCTGCCTTGGCCGCGCGGGCCTTCTCGCCGGCATCGTGCTGCTGGAAGGCCGCGTTTTCCCACTGGTCGACCTGGGCGACAGAGTGGTCGACCGACGCAAGGCTCTCTTCGTGGCGGATCGCGGCAACCCATGCATCCACGGCGGCGCGATAGTTCTGCTGTATCGGATCGAGTTCCGGATACCCCTGTTCCATGGCAGGAACCTCCAGCAGAGAAATGTAAGCGGGGTATGTGACGGGATGATTGACGCGGCTGGGATTCCCGGTGTTTTCTCGCTGCGCCTCTCCGGCAATCGCTTCCACGAGAGCCGCGAACTCGCTGGAGCCGCAGTTGCGTATTCTGATCGGGGACGATTTTTCGATTTGAGATGGGAACCAGACCGACACAGCCGGGTACAGGACAGGCAGGTAGAAAGGGGCCAGGCTTCCCTCTCACCCTGGGGCGTTTTTGGCAGCGCGTCACGGCGGGGATGGAGATGGAGGAACTGTGGAAGCAGTTCCGGACCGATGCGCGGACGAGCTATCGGCTCTACTCGCAGGATGTGGAGGCGGCCAGGGGTGCTGGCGTGTCGCGAGGTCGCCACGCTCTCGATATTGGAAAGCAGTTCTTCTGGGCATTTCTGGAGAAGCTGTCGCCCTGGCGGCGGGTGCTGCTGCTGGTGGCGCTGGTGCTCACGTTCCTGCCGGGAACCGAGTGGCACTGGAAGTGGGGACACGGGGATTTTGGCTTCGCGACACCGGACCTGCGCTTCTACGGCGCGCTGCTCATGTTTGCGCTGCTGGTGATGGAAGTCGGCGATCGCGTGGTGATGAAGCGCGATCTGCAGATCGCGAAGGAGATTCAGGCGTGGCTGCTGCCGGCACAGGTGCCCGCCGTGCCGGGGCTGGAGATCGCTTTCGCGACCCGGCCCGCGAATACCGTGGCCGGGGACTACTACGACGTCTTCGCACGGCCCGGATCGGACGGGAGGGCCTGGCTGCTGGCGGTGGCCGACGTGGCGGGCAAGAGCGTGCCCGCAGCCATGCTGATGGCGACCTTTCAGGCGAGCCTGAAGACCCTCAGCGACACACCCGGCGCGCTGACCGAACTGGTGGCGCGCATGAATCGCTACGCCTGCACGAACAGCCAGAACGGACGGCGCTTCACCACCGCGTTCATTGCGGAGTATGAGCCGGCGTCGCGCAGGCTGACGTATGTGAATGCCGGACACAATAATCCGATCCTGCTGCGGCGTTCCGGCGCAGTGGAGCGGCTGGAACTCGGCGGCATGCCGCTGGGCGTGGTGGACGGCGCGCCGTATGCGTCCGGCGAAGTGATGCTGGAAACGGGCGACTGGCTGGTCGCGTTCACCGATGGCGTCGTGGAGGCGGAGAATCCCGCGCAACAGCAGTATGGCGAGGAACGTCTGCTGCAGATGGCGCGCTGGGGCATCAATCTGGCGCCGAAGATGCTGCTGGATTATTTGCTGGCGGACGTGGATCGGTTTGAGAACAACGCGCCACAGCACGACGACATCACGTGTGTGCTGGTGAAGGCGAGCTGACGTCCGTTTAGCGGAAAAATGCGGGCTGCTGAAGCAGATCTCCAAAGAGACGGACTGTAGTTTGCCGACGGTGCCTCGGGCCGAGAACTTCTTAAACAGATCAACGAAGTGGCCCGCCGGTTGAACGGGCTTCTGGCCTAACTCAACGACTGACCTGTTCTCAGCTGACCGGTTTTTAGCTGACCGGTTCACCAGCTCCTCGCTCTGTCTATCCCAGCGCCGCGTTCACGTTCTCGATGGCTTCGTCGATCTCGGCGTTGTTCTTGTAACCCACCGTCACGGCGTCGACTTTGGCGTTCTGAAAGGCGAAGCGCATCGCCTTCTGCCGATCGTCGCGATTGAAAACGCCTTCGCCGATGAGCTTCATGCTGACGACCCCCATGCCTGCAGCGCGCGCAGCGTGAATGCGCTCGACGACTTCAGGGACGTTGCCGCGGCCCGGACCATCCGCGACGGGCGTGTCCATGCGGGTGCCGTTGTGATTGCATCGGATCATCGCGACCTGCAGCCAGTTAAACGTCGGCACCTGGGCGAGCGCGGGCAGTCCGTGGACCGAGGCCCCGCGCGCGAGCACCACTTTGCGGTCCTGGGCCTTGTCGATGGCCTCCTGCCAGCCGGTGGTTTCGTGGGGCCACGCGGGGCCGCGCTGCCAGTGCAGGAGCATCACGTCGAAGTAGTCGGACCGGATCTGCGAGCGCAGCTCATCGATGCGCTGGTGGGGATCGCCGCCGTCGAAGGTCGTCACCTTCGTCATGAGCTGGTAGGTGTCGCGCGGGATTCCTTTGAGCGCAATGCCGAGCATGGTGTGCATCTCGTCGTAGGAATCGGCCGTCTCGAAGAAGCGGATGCCGTTGTCGTAGGCATGGCGGACGAGGCGGTTGAAACCGTCCTGGCCGAGGTTGCGCTGGACCTCTCCGCTGAAACTGCCGGTGCCAAAGGCAAGGCGCGTGACCTTAACGCCGGATTGACCGAGGGGAACAAGGTCGGTGGCGCGCCGGGTTTCTGCCGAGAGCGGGACGTTGCTGAGGGTGGCGGCGGCGCCGGCAGCGGCGGTGGCCTTCAGGAAATCGCGACGGGAGAAAGAGGACATGACGGAGATCCTCCGATGGAGCCAGCGTAGCACGAGGCAATCGGGAATCGGGAATAGCCAAATAGAAATGCGAGGGTTGGGCGATGGTCTGGGCTTAGCGCTTCGTCTTCTTCGCCGGGCCGGAGACGGCGGTGATCTCCAGCTGGTTCTCGAAACAAACAGCGTTCTGCACCAGGCCCGCGGGGAAGGTCTTCTCCAGCGCGTGTAACTGGCGGTCGGTGAGGCCGGGCGCGGTGACCTCGACCTGAAAATCGCCAAAGCGGAGCGGGCGCGGGGAAGGCTGGGTCCGGACGGTGACGACGAGTCCTTTCGATGGAAGGCCTTGCGTGCTCAGGTATTGGGCTACGTACTGGCCCACGCAGCCGCCCAGAGAGACGAGCAGAAGCTCGGCCGGCGACATACCCTGGTCGGTCGCGCCGTCTTCGACGGGCTGATCGAGAACGACGCGATGGTGGCGCGCCTCGGCCGTGAAGCGCGAGCCGTCGTGGTGGACAAGAGAAATCTGCAAATCGGGACCCTGACTGCAATCTGGAGTTGCAAGCTGCGGGCCATTGCGAAGAAAGCCCATGAATCCTCGGGATTCACGGCCAATGGCGGACCGCGCAAGATCCCCGTCTGCGCCAGGGGACACGCCCCGCCGGCTCCCGTTGCGCGAAATGACGCAGGCGGATGCGACCGAACCGCGGGCACGCGTACACTATCCCCCTGTTCCCCATGAAGCCGAGAGATCCCAGCAAGGAAGCGGCGGCTGATTCGCCGGCTCGGGTGCCTGGCGCGACCTCAAAACCGGATCGCGTTGCCCCTGAAGGTGCATCGGCGCAGCCACGGGCTGACGTGCTGCGGGCGCTCGTCGACAACCTCGACGAAGCGGTCGTGGTGCTGGGGAAGGACGGCCATGTGCAGTTTGCGAATGCGGCAGCGCAGCGGCTCTACGGCGTGGATCCGAACGGCCCGCCGGTTGCCGCCTGGAGCGAGGCCTACGGCTTCTATCTGCCGGATCACCAGACATTATGGCCGGCCGATGAGCTGCCGGGCGCGGCGGCTTTGCGCGGGCAGACGGTGGACGGCGAACAATTCGTGCGGCCTCCAGGTGCGGAGGCAGGCTACTGGATCCGCACGCGGGCACGGCCCTTGTTTGACGCCCAGGGTGAGGTCCAGGGCGCGCTGCTCACGTGGCGCGATGTTTCCGAAGAGAAGAAAACCGCGGAGAGCCAGCGGCGGCTGCTGGCCATCGTCGAGAACACGCCCGATCTGGTGAGTTTGACCGATCCCACACTGAAAACCAGCTATATGAATCGCGCAGGACGGGCACTGCTCGGGCTCAGCGAGAAGGAGGATGTGCGCAGCCTTCCCGTCTTCGACACCGACTTCGACGATCAGAGGGAGAGGTTCGATTCCGAGATTCTGCCGGCCCTGTTGCGCGGCGAGCCGTGGAACGGGGAATTCCGGCTGCGGCATGCGCGCACGGGTGAGCTCATCACGGTCGACATGCGGGCGTTCGGGATCTTCGGCCCTTACGGGCAGCTGCTGGGGTTCGCGGGCATCAGCCGGGACATCACGGCGCGGCGGCTGGGGGAGGAGGCACGGCAGCAGCTCGCCTCGATCGTGGAATTTTCGCACGACGCGATCATCAGCGAATCGCTGGACGGGATCATTACGACCTGGAATCGCGGGGCCGAGCAGATCTTTGGGTACCCGGCCGCGGAAGCGGTGGGGAAGCCGATCACCATGCTGGCATGGCCGGGATACGAAGAGGATATGCGGGAACTGCTGCACCGGGTGGGTTCTGAAGATGTGGTGGAACACTACGAGACGCTGCGCCGGCGCAAAGACGGGCGGCAGATTGTAGTTTCGCTGACCCTGTCACCGGTGCGGGACAGCGCCGGCAAGCTGACCGGAATCTCGAAGATCGCGCGCGATATTACGGAGCAGAAGAGGCAGGAAGAACTGGCCGACCGCCAGACGCAGATGCTGGATCAGGCCTACGAGCCGATTTTCCTGCGGGACCACAAGGACCGAATCGTTTACTGGAACAAGGGGGCCGAGCGCCTTTACGGGTGGCCGGCGACGGAGGCGGTGGGACGGGTCAGCCACGATCTGCTGCAGACGACCTTTGCCGAGCCTCTGGAGGAAATCAGCCGCAAACTGGAATCGGGCGGACACTGGGAAGGCGAGCTGATGCACCGCACCCGCAATGGAAGCCGGGTCACGGTGCTCAGCCGCTGGGTCCGCGAGCTGGGCGTGGCTGAGCCTCACGTGATGGAGGCGAACATCGACATGTCGGAGCGCGAGCAGCGCCTGGCAGCCGAGGAGGCGACGCGCCTGGAACGGCGATTCCGGCAGTTGCTGGAGGCCGCGCCCGATGCCATCGTGGAAGTTGCCGCCGACGGGAAGATCGTGCTGATCAACCGCATTGCCGAAGAGATGTTCGGCTATCTGCGCGATGAGTTGCTGGGACAGTCGGTGGATCTGCTGGTTCCGGACGCGATCCGGCGCCAGCACTACCGGCATCGCGACAGCTACCTGGAGTTCCCGCGAACGCGGCCGATGGGAACGGGGCTCGACCTGCACGCCCGGCGGCGGGACGGGTCGTTGTTTCCGGTGGAAATCAGCCTGAGCCCGATCCAGACCGAGGGCGGGATGCACGTGACCGCGGTGATTCGCGACGTGACGGAACGCAAGCGGGCGGAGAAGGAAGTCCGGCGGCTACAGCAGCAGTACACGGCGGAACTGGAAGCGCGTAACCGCGAGGCAGAACGGGCCAACCGGCTCAAGAGCGAATTTCTGGCGAGCATGAGCCATGAGCTGCGCACGCCGCTGCACACCATCATCGGATTCGCCGAATTGCTGCAGGAGGGTCACGACGGCGATCTGAACGATCGCCAGGCCCGGTTCATCGGGCACATTCGCCGCGACTCGGAACATCTGCTGGAGCTGATCAACGACGTGCTCGACCTGAGCAAGATTGAGGCTGGACAACTGACGCTCAAGAAGGAGGTGTATCCGCTGGCGCGCAGCATCGGCGAGGCGCTGGAAGCGATTCGTCCGGGAGCCGCCGCCAAAGGCATCCACATCGAGGAAACCGGAGAGAAAGATGCGATGGTGGACGCCGATCCGCTGCGCGTGAAGGAGATGCTCTACAACCTGCTGAGCAACGCGGTGAAATTCACGCCCGAGGGCGGCAAAGTGTCGGTGGACACCCGCGAGGATGCCGCGTTTGCGCGCGTCACCGTCGCCGATACAGGAATCGGGATTCCACCCGAGGAGCAGGAGAACATCTTCGACAAGTTCTACCAGGTGGGGAACACGACGCGCGGCGTGCGGGAAGGAACCGGGCTGGGGTTGTCCATCACCAGGGAACTGGTCCAGTTGCACGGCGGATGGATCGAGCTGGAAAGCGTGCCCGGCCAGGGCAGCCGGTTCACGTTCACCCTCCCCACAGCCGCACTGGAGGATGTAGGATGACTGCATCGATCCCCGGGCCCCGGAAACCAGAAGTGCGTGCGTGCTCGCAGCGCTGAGCATCGTGGAAGCTGAGACCGCGCTTATGACGATTTCATCGAGGAAGCCGCTGATCCTGATTGCCGACGACCGGCCGAGCAGCCGCGAGCTGCTGCGTCTGGTGCTGGAGCGCGCCGGCTACGACGTAATCGAAGCCGAGGACGGGGAACAGGCCCTGGCGCGCGTGCGCGACGGGAATCCGGATCTGGTGCTGCTGGATCTGCAGATGCCGGGCATGGATGGGTACGCGGTGCTGGCAGCGGTCCGCAAGGAGCAACAGTTTGCGACCCTGCCGGTGCTGGCGTTGACCGCGAGCGCGATGCGCGGGGATCGGGAAAGAATCCTCGAGGCCGGATTCACGGATTACCTGGCCAAGCCCGCTGCGCCGGAGCTGGTGCGAGAGACGGTGGCGCGGGTGCTGGAACGAAGCAGCCGAGGTCCGGTTCGCTCAGGTCCGGTTCGCTGAAAAGCGATTGGTCAGAGCAGGCCGTACTTTTTCATCTTGTAGCGGAGAGCATCGCGGCCGATGCCGAGCGCGCGGGCGGCCTGGGACTGATTGCCCTGTGCCTTTTCCAGCGCGCTGACAACGAGCTGCCGTTCGTGCTCGGCCAGCGATCCGTCGTCGATCGGGGTAGCTGACCAGGCCAGTGGCGCATCGAGAGGCGGTGCCGGCTCCCGCGGAACGCTGTTGGCGGGTTCGGCCACCAGCGCCGCCGGCAGGTCGCCGATGTCGATTTCGTCGCCCTCGGCCATCATGGCCGCGTGGCCGATCGCATTCTCCAGCTCGCGCACATTACCGGGCCACGGATGGCGTTCGAGAACCAGACGCGCGCGGGAGGATACTCCGCGAATCTGCTTGCCGAACTGCTGCGAGAATTTCGTGATGAAGTGCCCGATGAGCAGAGCAAGATCCTCGCGCCGTTCGGAGAGGGAGGGCACGGGAATTTCGACCATCGCGAGGCGGTAGTAGAGGTCCTCACGGAAGAGGCGGTCGGCGACCGCCTGGCGCAGGTTGCGATGCGTGGCGGCGACGACGCGGACATTGACCTTGCGCGTCTGAAGAGAACCGACGCGCTGGATTTCCTGGTTCTGCAGAGCGCGCAGCAGCTTGGCCTGGGTGGCGATCGGCATGTCGCCGATCTCGTCGAGGAAGAGCGTGCCCTCGCTGGCCGCTTCGAAGAGGCCCGGCTTGTCGCGATCCGCGCCGGTAAAGGCGCCACGCACGTGGCCGAAGAGTTCGCTCTCGAAGAGGGTTTCGACGACGGCGGAGCAGTTGAGGACGACGTACTGGCCTTTGACCCCGCTGCGGGCGTGGAGCGCGCGCGCCACCAGATCCTTGCCGGTACCGGTAGCTCCCTGGATCAGCGCAGACCGGTAGTGCGGCGCGATGCGGCGAATGCGGGCAAACATTTCCGCCATGCGCGGGCTGGAGCCGATGATGCCTTCGAACTCGGGCTCGGCGCCGAGTTGCTGGCGGCGGCGCGCGTCGTCGATGAGACGTCCGACGCGTTCGCGCAGGAGCGGCAGTCGAATCGGTTTCTCAAGGTAGTCGGCGGCGCCGCCGCGAATCGCCTGCACCGCCGTTTCGGTGGTGTAGTGCGCAGTCATCAGAACGACGTCGGTCGAGGGCGCGAGTTCCATCACGCGATGCAGGACATCGAGACCGGACATCTCCGGCATGACCAGATCGGTCAGGACCAGTTGCGGATGATGCCGGCGGATGAGCTCCAGCGCCTCAGCGGGGTGCGAGGCGGAGTGGATAACGACGCCCTCCTGGGCCAGCGCCGTGGCAAGCAGCTCGAGGCTGCCGGGATTGTCGTCGAGAATGACGATGGGAATGTCCATGCGGGAACGATCGGCGTTCAGGGTTCAGAAACAGGGTACAGGAGCGGTAGACTGGCCAGTGGCGCGGAATCTCTACATCCTGGCGGGCGTGCTGCTGCTGTTTGCGGCGCTCTCCTTCGTCATGGCGATGACCTCAGGGCGCTTTCAGCCGGCACTGCCGGCGAACGGCACGCTGTGGAAGACCACTGCGCTCTTTCTGACCCTGGGCGGGCTGATCGTCGGCTTCCTCGGCATCATGACAGCGCTGTTCGAGCAGGTGGACCGGCGCAGCGAGGAGCGCAGGATCCGGCAGCGAGGCGGACGGCCGCGCAGCTCAGAATCGGGGGCCGGCCCGGGTTCGGGATCGAGCCTGCGCGGCAGATAGAATAGGACGAGCGCGCCTTCGCGGCCGCGCCGATTCTGCAAATTCGGAAAGCATCAGAAAACATGTATGAAGTGACCGTGGAACGTGGGTTTTCGTCAGGGCACTACCTCCGCAACTATAAGGGGAAGTGCGAGAATCCGCATGGACATAACTACAAAGTGCGCATCACGCTGTGCGGCGAGACGCTCGACCAGGCTGGGCTGCTGCTCGATTTTCGCGACCTGAAGCAGGTGATGCGGCCGGTGATCGACCGCCTCGATCACCAGATGCTGAACGAACTCGAGCCCTTCACGACGATCAATCCGTCGGCGGAGAACCTGGCGAAGTTCTTCTACGACGAGACGAATCAGCAACTGCGCGCGATGACGAACGGCCGGGTCCACGTGAAGGACTGCACCCTCTACGAGACCGACACCACAACGGCGACCTACTACGAGTAGCCGGGAACCCGCTTTGTATCTGATCGAAATCTACAAGTCCATTCAGGGCGAATCGAGCTTCGCCGGGGTCCCGTGCATCTTTGTGCGGCTCGCCGGGTGCAATCTGCGCTGCGCGTGGTGCGACTCGGAGTATACGTTCACCGGCGGGGCGAAAATGTCGGAGGACGAAGTCGTTGCCGAAGTCGAGAAGCTCGCTCCGGTGAAGCTCGTCGAGTTCACCGGCGGCGAGCCGTTGCTGCAGGACCGAGAGCTGGTTCCGCTGATGGAGCGCCTGCTCGGCCAGGGCTACGAGCTGATGATCGAGACCAGCGGAGAGCGGCCGCTGGAACGGGTTCCGAAAGCGGTGCACAAGATTGTGGATGTGAAATGTCCGGCCTCCGGCGAGGGCGGAAGCTTTCGTATGGCGAATCTCGAGTGCCTGACGGAACGCGACGAAGTGAAGTTCGTGATCGCCGACCGTGGCGATTACGAATTCGCGCGCCACTTCATTCGCGAGCACGGCCTGGAGCGGCGCGCCGGGCAGGTATTGCTGTCGCCGGCCTTCTCGAAGACGCCCTCGGGAGAGCGCAGCACCGAGAATGCGTTGCTTGATCCGCGAGAGCTGGTGGAGTGGATGCTGGCCGATGGGGTGCCGGGCCGGCTGAGTCTGCAGATTCACAAGTATGTCTGGGAGCCGCTGAAGAAGGGGGTGTAGGAACATGCGTCGCGTTGCGACGCACGTTCACAGCCGGTAGGCAGTAGCCTGTAGCCTGTAGCCGGATCGCGCTTTGCGCGATGGTTGATCTCAACAGCGACGATCAGTAGGTCATCGACATTCCTGCGCCATAGCAAGCGAACAAAGTAAGCAAACAAGCAGGAAGTGTGAGCCATCGAATCCTTCCCCACGCAAAGACCGCGAGCGGCATCGCGATCAATGACGCGGCGATGCCCACCAGAACGACGTCAGCCATCGCGGCGATTTCGATGCGATCAATCCAACTTGCCCATTTATGTATAAGAAGGATCAGCATGAGGACAGGCATCGCCAGACAAGCAACGCTCTCACTGCTCAGCCCAGCCAGAGTAGTCCATTTCCGCCAAACAGAGGGTGAGGAGGTATGACGCCATCCACGCCAGGCATAAATCACCAACGCGACCGGAGAGGCGATCAGCACGAAGTTGATCGCTACCACCAGCGTAATGACGGTGCGATGGCTCAAAAGATCGAATTCCTAGACGCCCACAGGGAAGGGCTTTGGGCTGGCGTCGTCCAGGTTCGCCCCCGTCCGCCAGCGTTCAAAGCGTCCCTGCAGCAGCGACAGCAGTCCCGTATACCAGTAGCCAACCACAAACAGCAGCAGAAACGGCACCGTAAAATAGTTCTCGTTGGCGACGGCATACCCGATGCACAGCGCGAAGTAACCCCCGATCAGCAGTTCGATGAACGGAATCAGACCCAGGCGCTTGCGATATTTCGCCGCGCCTTTCGATTTCTCGCCCTTCTTCTGGACGCGGTATTTCGGCGTGCGCTTGAACGCACTCTGGATGCCGAACAGGGCCTCCATCACCGCGATGGTGTTCGTGATGGTCAGCCCAATCCCCAGCGACATGAGGAACGGCAGATAGAGCAGGCACTTGTACCAGTGCCGCGGGTAAAGCTCCTTCTGCGAGACGAGATAGAACGACGAGATGGAGAACGTCGAGGCCAGAAAGAGCGGGAAATCGATGTACAGCATCTCCCACCAGCCCTGGTAGAAGCGGATGATCATGGCCGGCATCAGCAGCACCGACAGCACCACCATGAGCGGATAGCTGAGGTTCGCGGTGAGATGGTACCAGGCTTCGACCTTGACGCGCAGGGGCACGTCGGAGCGAAAGAGGCGGGGCAGGATTTTCTTCGAAGTCTGAATGAGCCCTTTGGCCCAGCGCTGCTGCTGGGTTTTGAAGGCGGTCATCTCGATGGGCACTTCGGCGGGGCACTCGACATCCTGCAGGTATTTGAATTTCCAGCCGACAATCTGGGCGCGGTAGCTGAGATCGGTGTCTTCGGTGAGCGTGTCGTGCTGCCAGCCGCCGGCCTGGTCGATGGTGATGCGGCGCCACATGCCGGCCGTGCCGTTGAAGTTGAAGAAGACGCCGGAGCGGGCGCGGGCGCCGTGCTCCAGCACGAAATGCCCGTCGAGCAGAATCGCTTCGACCTGGGTGAGAAAGCTGTAGTCCCGGTTGAGGTGGGTCCAGCGCGTCTGGACCATGCCGATGGCGGGGTCGGCGAAATGGTGAATAACGCGCATCAGCCAGTCGGCGGGCGGTGTGAAGTCGGCGTCGAAAATGGCGACGAACTCGCCGCTGGCGATCTTCAGGCCTTCATCGAGGGCGCCGGCCTTGAATCCGACGCGATTCGTGCGGTGGATATAGACAATGGGATTGCCCAGCGCGCGATAACGCTCGACGATGGCCTGGGCGACGTCTTTCGTTTCGTCGGTGGAGTCGTCGAGCACCTGGATTTCCAGCTGCTCGCGCGGATAGTCGATCCTGCAAACCGCGTCGATCAGCCGGTCGATCACGAATTGCTCGTTGAAGATGGGCAGCTGAATCGTGACGCGCGGCAGCTGCTCGAAATGAGACGTCGGCTCGTGCGTGGCGTTCTTCCGGTTGTGGTAGTAGAGCCAGACCAGCGTGTAGCGGTGGAAGCCGTAGAGGGCGAGCACGATCATCACGGCGAAGTAAGGCGTGAGAAGGGCCGTGTCGAAAGAAAACAGTTGCCAGTGGTAGAGATTCTGGAAGGTGTGGTCGCCGTAGTGGGTGCGCAGATAGTGGCGGAGGTCGTTCTTCACAAAAAAGAAGGCGAGGGTTTGGGCATGGGTGAGCAGGGATGCCGTGGCCGCCGCGAAGAACATGAAGGAACAGGGTACAGGAACAGCCCGTAGCCGGTAGCTTTTAGCTCTTAGCTAATAACGATCAGCTGAAAAACGGTTCGCCAGGAACCGGTCAGCCCAGAGAGTGTTCGCCACCGGCTCACATCACTTCTTGCCGAAGCGGTAGACCATCCCGAAGTTGCCGCCGAGGTTTTCCTGGAAGCTCGAGCCATAGTTGGTGATCAGCTCGTTGGCGCTGAAACGGAAGGCAACCGAGGGGCTGATATTCCAGTCGGCTGAGGCGCCGCCGAGAAAATTCACCACCGTCGCGTCGTTGTAGAGGCCGACGAGCGTGGGAGGCAGGCCGTGGGTGCCGGTGCCGAAGTTGCCGTGGCCCGCGCCGGCGAGGGCCTCCGCCGTCCAGCCCCAGTGCTGGCCCTTGAAGAAGCGGTAGCGCGGGCCGCCCATGAAGGTGTACTGGCTGATGCTGGGATTGAACACGGAGTAAGGATTGGTGCCGGTGTAGGCGCTGCCGTAATAACCACGAAAGTCTGCGGAGACCCCGAGGTCGCCGTGGACGTAGTCGGTGAGATCGAGGATCCAGCCGGGTTCATTCATCCTCTGCAGGGAGTTGCCGGGCGTGAAGCGCAGGTAGCCGCCCCCGAAGTTCAGTTCATATTTATGGCCGTAGGTCTCCTGGATGATCTGCTGGATGCGGACCTTGCGGCGCGCGTTCACGCGGGCCTGGGCTTCGCGCAGGACCTGGGCACGGTCCTGGGGGGTGGACTGCTGCTCCTGGGTCTGATCCTGGGGCTGCGGAGTAACGGCAGGCTGCTGGGAGCTGGAATCCTGGGCGCGCGATGCAGAGGGGGAAAAGAGAAGGAACGCGAGGAGCGGATACAGGACGTATCCGGAGAACTTGCGAAAATCCATGAACCTGGGTGCCTCCACTGCTTAGACGAAAAAATCAAGGGTACAGGGAACAGGGTACAGGGAACAGCGGGCAGGGTACAGGGTGGGGAGGTGGCAGCGGGAGACCGGTTGCCGGTCAGCGCATCTCCCATCCATTGCGGAATCTTCACAGTCGTGCAAGGATGCCAGGGTGGAGTGCAGCTATTTTTGAGGACTGAGGGCACTGCGGGATGAAATTTGTTCTGGGGCTGGTTCTGGGATTGCTGATCCTCCCGGTTTGTGGGCTGATCTATTTTCATTTCGGGCATCCACCCGTCGCGGTGGCCGATGTGCCGTTTCCTTTCGAAAGACAGATTGTGCACGTGCCGCTGAATGCGCGCATCGATAAGGAAATGCAGAAGAGCGCGCCCATTGAAGCGAGCGCCACCAACCTGACCACCGGGGCGCAGATCTATCGTGCCCAGTGCGCCGCGTGCCACGGACTCTATGGGCGGCCCGCGCCCTATGCTTCCCACATGTATCCGCATGCGCCGCAGTTGTGGGCGCCGCATCGGAACGGGGTGATCGGGGTCAATGACGATCCGGTCGGCGAGACCTACTGGAAAGTCGCCAACGGCATCCGCCTGAGCGGGATGCCTGCCTTCGACAAGGTGCTGAACCAGACCCAGATGTGGCAGGTGAGCGTGCTGCTGAAGAACGCGGGTCAACCCATGCCCGCGGAGGCGACCCGGCTTCTGACCACGCCATTCGATTACAGCGTTGAAGACAACAGCCCGGAAACCCCAGCGCCCGCGACGAGTCACTGAACCGCGCCGATCCCACGCCGCGCTTCATCTCACCGCGGCGCACGCCAGGGAGCCAATCCATGTTCTTCGCGCAAGGCCGGGAACCGCACGCCTTTCCTCACAGCCGCCGGATCACCAGCAGCGTTTGATCGTCCATTTGCTTCCCAAATTCCCGTGCCCTCGTCAGGATCGTCTGCGCCAGCCCCTCCAGCGATCCGCGCGCATCGCCGGAGATGGCCTTCTCCACCCGCTCGATCCCAAACTCCTGCCCGCGCTTGTCGGCAACTTCCAGCACCCCATCGGTTGCCACCACGACCAGGTCGCCCGCCTGCAGCTCAATCGCCTCGCCCGTAAATCCCGAGACCGGCAGCAGCCCCAGCGGAAACTGCTGTTCCTCAACCCGGCGCGCGTCCCGCCCCTGCGCGTTCCAGTGCAGCACCGGCGGACTCGCCGCCGTGGCGTACCAGGCGCTGCCATCGTTGTCGAGCCGGAATGCCGTCAGCGTCGCGTACATCTGCGGCTCCTTCACGTCGGGCAGAACGCGGTTCAGCTTCTCCAGCAGTCCCGGCAGCGTGGTGCTGGGATGTCCCGTGGCCGCATCGAGCAGCGCGGTCCGCGCCGCGGTCTTCAGCATCCCCATCAGAATGCCTGCCGACAATCCGTGTCCGGCGATATCCGCCAGATAAGCGACGACATCACCGTTGGGCAACAGCACCGCATCCACCAGGTCTCCGCCGACTTTGTCGCTCGGCTCTGAGATCCCATAGACCTCGAACAATGGCGTCCGCAGAACCACCGGCGGCACGAGGGTTTTCTGAATGCCATGCGCCAGATCCAGTTCATTGCGGATCTTGATCATCGCCTTGCCTCGCGCCTGCAGAAAAAACACGAAGGAGGCATAGGAGAGGATCGCCATGAACAGGGTGCCGAGCGCTGCAAAGTGAATGCCGCTGGTTTCCAACGGACTCTGCAAGGCGAAGGTCGCGCCCATCCAGCGCGCCACGAATCCCAGAAACGGACCCATCGCAAACTGTAGCGCCACCAGCACAAAAACTGTGGGCCAGGGGAGTTTGTTCATCATGAACAGCCACAGCATGGCGTCAACACCGGTCGCGACAGCGATCATGATGGCCGTCGCATACGGAAATTGCCCCAGGTTCATCAGGTCGTTGAAGAACCCCACCACACAGAACAACGAAAATACCGCCAGATACAGGACCCACACCTGCCTGAAGGGCAAGTGCTGGAAGGTGCGCCATTGGTCCGGCCACTCGTACCACGGCCTCTTCGAATGCGCCATAGGCTGCCACCATAGCAGCCCTCCAGACTCCCGTACAGCGTCGCGGCCGATCGCGCATGGATCACGAAACACCGGTCCCGGCATGGGATCCGTGTGGACAATTGGCGATTTGCGCTTCCCGCTCCTGCTTCCTCTGTAACCCTGGCGCGTGACCGGAAAGCTGCAAGCGGCGTTACCTTCCAACCATTGCCTATTCCTCACCTTCCCGCGATACAATCTTCCGTCGCCCCACGTTCGGGCCACTGAAAGCAAACCAGTTCGTAACCTTCGCCCCAGGTTCTAAACTGAAGCAGCGAACATCTAAGGAACTACGAGGTCCGCATGGCGCGTACTGCTGTCCCCAGCGCTGAACTGAAAAAATCGGCCCAACCCGTCTCCCGTAATGGCAGCGGCCCCGGACTTCCCCCGGAAAAGCTCCTCGAAATCTACCGCCTGATGGTTCTCTCGCGACGCACCGACGATCGCGAGATCATTCTCAAGAACCAGCAGAAGACCTTCTTTCAGATCTCCGGCGCAGGCCACGAAGCGCTGCTGGTCACTGCCGGCCTGTCGCTTCGACCCGGCTACGACTGGTTCTTTCCCTACTATCGCGATCGCGGCTTATCGCTCGCCCTCGGCACCACGGTCGAAGAACAGCTCCTGCAGGCGGTCGGCGCAGCTTCCGACCCGGCCAGCGGCGGCCGCCAGATGCCCTCGCACTGGTCCGATCCGAAGCTCCACATCGTCAGCGAATCTTCCTCCACGGCCACGCAGTGCCTGCAGGCGGTCGGTTGCGCCGAAGCCTCGGTCTTCCTGGCGCGGCATCCTGAAGCGGCAAAGCCCGGCGATGCCGAACACCCCGACTACCGCCTCTATCACTCGGTCGAATTCCACGGCGACGAGGTCGTCTACGTCTCCATCGGCGAAGGCGCCACCTCGCAGGGCGAGTTCTGGGAAGCGCTCAGCATCGCTTCCAACGGCAGGCTTCCGGTTCTCTTTGTCGTTGAAGACAACGGCTACGCCATCTCCGTCCCGGTCGAAGTCAACACTCCCGGGGGCAACATCTCGCACCTGGTCGCGAACTTCCCCGGCTTCCATTTTGAAGAAGTGGACGGCACCGATCCGGTAGCGTGCATGAAGGCCTTCACCGCCGCCGTCGCCCATTGCCGCGCCCGCAAAGGACCAGCGCTGGTCCACGGTCACGTGATCCGCCCCTACGCGCACTCCCACTCCGACGACGCGCGCCTCTACCGCCCTGAATCGGAGCGCGACGCCGAAGCCCTGCGCGATCCGATCCAGAATTTCCGCAGCTATCTGCTCCACGAGAACGTCGCCTCCCCCGAGGATCTGGATCGCATCGAGAAGCAGGCCGACGACGAAGTTCGCCATGCCGCCGAACGCGCTCTGGCCGCGCCGCCCCCGTCTGCGGAAACCGCCGCCATCCTCCGCCATCGCTACTCCGAGGATTACGACCCCACCCGCGCCGAGCTGCAAACCGATCCCGCGCACGAGGGCCCAGCGCGCACCATGGCGGATCTGATCAACCTGTGCCTGCACGACGAAATGCGCCAGGATCCCCGCATCGTCGTCTTCGGCGAAGATGTCGCCGACTGCTCCCGCGAGGAATATCTCGAGAACAAGCAGGTCAAAGGTAAGGGTGGCGTTTTTAAGCTCACCGCCGGTTTGCAGTGCGAATACGGTTCGGGCCGCGTCTTCAATACCGCGCTCGCCGAAGCCGCCATCGTGGGCCGCGCCATCGGACTGGCCGTTCGCGGCCTCAAGCCGGTCGCCGAAATTCAGTTCTTCGATTACATCTGGCCCGCCATGCATCAGCTGCGCAACGAGCTCAGCGTCCTCCGCTGGCGCTCCAACGGAACCTGGGCCGCGCCGGCGGTCCTCCGCGTCCCCATCGGCGGCTATCTCACCGGCGGAGCCATCTACCACTCCCAGTCCGGCGAGAGCCTCTTCACGCACACGCCCGGCATCCGCGTCGTCTTTCCCTCAAACGCGCTCGATGCCAACGGCCTCCTGCGTACTGCCATCCGCTGCGACGATCCGGTGCTCTTTTTCGAGCACAAACGCCTCTATCGCGAAACCTATGGCCGCGCGCCCTACCCCGGCCCCGACTACATGATCCCCTTCGGCAAAGCGAAGGTGGTGCGCGAAGGCACGCACCTCACCTTCATCACCTATGGAGCCATAGTTCCGCGCGCGCTTCAGGCCGCGCAGCGCGCTCATCGCGAGCTCGGCATCGAGACCGAGGTCCTCGATCTGCGCACGCTCAGCCCTTACGACTGGGAAGCCATCGCCACCTCTGTGACAAAGACAAACAAAGTGATCGTGGCGCACGAGGACACGCTCAGCTGGGGCTACGGAGCCGAAATTGCCGCGCGCATCGGCGAAGAATTGTTCGACTCCCTCGATGCCCCCGTCCGCCGCATCGGTGCGCTGGATTCCTTCGTCGCGTATCAGCCTCAGGTCGAAGACGCGATCCTGCCGCAGCCCGAGAAGATCTTCAAAGCCATCGCCGAGCTGGCGAAGTACTGACGGGCTCCCGAAATCGCAACACGCCTCGTTCGGGATTGCGGCATAATGATCCCGGGACTCACCAGCGAGGTCGAATCGATGTTCCGAAAAGCGCAGCGGCTCGAAATCGGGAGAGCGACGGGCGTCAGTTGCACCGGCACGGCTGCGATCGGGGCTCGCCTCGTCGGAGCTTTCGCGCTGGGCGCATGCGCCGTTGGAGCGCTCGCCATCGGGGCGCTTGCCATCCGGCGTTTAGCCGTCGGTCAGGCAAAGTTCAAATCGCTGGAGATCGAATCGCTCACGGTCGCGCGGCTTCGCGTCGCTGAACTCGACGTGAGCGAGCGGCTGCTTTTGCCACCCGTACGTTAGACCGCACTTCCCTGCCCGGATTGCACTGCGGGGTGACTGCGAACCAGTCATTGCTGATCACCGAGTTGCCCCGAATTCACACGAACCCAGTTGGGCCAGGCCTGAACCCTGTACGCTGTTCCCTGTACCCTCGTATGCCCACTGTTCAGGTCAAAACGGCTTCCGCCGGCTATCCCGTCCTCATCGGCCGCAATCTGTTTCCGCAAATCGCGCGCGCGAAGCGTCTCCGGCAACCGGGCCGGGTCTTTGTTGCCACCTCGCCCGCGATCTGGGCTCTGTGGGGCAGGAAATTTCTCGCCGCCTTCTCCAAAGACCAGCAGCCCACGGTCCTCTTTCTGCCCGCTGGCGAACGCTACAAGCGCCTCGATCAGGTCGAACGCCTCGCCGCCGAACTCGCCTCGGCCGGCGCCGACCGCTCCTCGGTCCTCATCGCCTTCGGCGGCGGCATCATCGGCGACCTCACCGGCTTCCTCGCCGCCATCTACATGCGCGGCATCGATTACCTCCAGGTTCCAACCACGCTGCTCGCCCAGGTCGACTCCTCGGTCGGCGGCAAAACCGGCGTCAACCTCGCCTCCGGCAAAAACCTGATCGGCAGCTTTCACCATCCGCGTGCCGTCTTTGCCGACATCGACGTGCTGCAGACCCTCTCCGGCCGCGAGTTCCGCGCCGGTCTCTTCGAGAGCGTGAAGGCCGGCATCATCCGCGACCCCGCGCTCTTCCGCTTCATGGAGCAGAACGCCGAGAAGATCCTGGCCCGCGAGGCCGCCGCGCTCGAGCGCGTCATCACCGCTTCGATTCGGATGAAGGCCGGCGTCGTCGCCATCGATGAGCGCGAGTCGGGGCTGCGCATGATCCTCAACTACGGCCACACCCTCGGCCACGCCATTGAGGCGGCGACGAACTACCGCGCGCTTCTCCACGGCGAAGCGATCGCCTGGGGCATGCTGGCCGCACTGCAGATCGCCGCCGCTCGCGGGACCGTTGGGCCCGACCAGAGCGAGCGTATCGAGCAGACGATCCGGGCGTACGGCCCGCTCCCGCCCTTCCGCTCAACGGCAGAGAATCTGCTCGCTGCCGCGGGCCGAGACAAAAAGAATCGCGCCGGAACCCGGCGGTTTGTGCTCCCTCAGGGCATCGGGGACGCTGTGGTGGTCGAAGATGTCACGGAGGCAGAACTCAACGCGGCCATGACCTGGCTATTGAATCGCTGCCCAACGGAGCGTAAAAGAGCACAGCGATGAATCACCCCGACGTCGTCCTCACGATTCTTCTGCCACTTGCGTTGGTGCCGGTTGGAACCTGCCAGACTCGAACAACCAGGTTTGCCGACTGTCGGGTGACCATCCCTCGCACAAGTCCTGGCTTCGTCCATGACGCCATTGATATCCGGAATGCGTACTGGAGCGGCGATCTCTATGTGGGTGCCTCTTGGCCAGACGCTACCGTGCCCATCGGGCCCCAGGGTGTGGGTTCGATACTGCCCGACGGTTCGCTGCGAGCGAAATATGCGTGGTTTCGAGCCCCAGGGTTGACCGGCAAACTGGCGATCACCGGCAAGAGACTCAATGCTGGAGCTGAGAGGCTTCCCTCTGCTCACTCTTGATATCCCTTCCGCGTCGGAGAGGATTAGACTGTCTGCGTCTGGGAGGCAAAGAATGACCTGCCGCCGAGTTCTCTTCCTGTCCGTGTTGTTCCTGTCCTGCCTGGTGGCTGACGCGAAGCACAGGAAAAAGCCCATCCTGCCGGTGGAGGTGCTGCAGGCCCATACTGCGTGGGTCATCGTCGATCCCCAGGCGGGAATGGACGTCGCCGACCCGAACGCCAATCGTATCGCCCGCGAAGACGTGGAAAATGCGCTGGCCCGGTGGGGAAGGCTGACACCGGTCGCCGACCCGTCACAAGCCGACCTCATCATCGTCATCCGCAAGGGCAACAGCAAACTGGTCCAGCCCACGATCGGTGGGGCGCCCGGTAACGATCCCCCTCCCGTCATCGGGCAGCGAACCGATACCGGCATAACCGCTGCGGGTCGCGCGGGACCACCCCTGGAAAGATCCGATCCGCATCCGCAAATGGAAGTCGGCTCGACGGAGGACACCTTCGCTGTCTACCGTGGTAATCCCGCCTACCAGGATTCCGCCTCGCAGGAGAATCCGCTGGATGCGCCGGCCATATGGCGCTATGCGGCGAAGAACGCGCTCGAGTCTCCCAGCGTTCCGGCGGTCGATGAGTTCCGGAGGGCTATTGCCGAGTCCGAGAAGGTGCTGGCGGGGCCGTAAGAGACCCACGCGTTCGACGCACAGCCTCCGGCCGTTTCTTCCCAACACTGATGACTGAGCCCTGGGCTTCAGTCGATGGCCAGCGACAGTTGGTGCCGCACGTCCGCGCCGCGCACCCAGAAGATCACGTCCGTCGCAATGTTCGTGGCGTGGTCCGCAATCCGTTCCAGATTCCGCGAGATCAGAATCGCCGGCAGCGCCTGGTCCGCGCACTCAGGCTTCTCCTGAATCACCTTCGTCAGATCGCTGATCGCCACGCGGTTCATCCGGTCGATCTCATCGTCCATCTCGCGTACCGACTCGGCCACCAGCGCGTCGCCGTCGAGCAACGACTGCAGCGCCGTCCGGATCATCCGCCCGGCAAAATCGCCCATCCCGGCAATGTCCACCGGCAGTTCCATGGGATCCTGATCCATCAGGTCCAGCGCGCGAATGGCGATGCTCACCGCCATGTCGCCAATCCGCTCCAGGTCGCCGTTGATCTTGATCACCGCCAGGATGAAGCGCAGATCGATCGCCATCGGCTGCTCGCGCGAGAGCAGTTCGTAGGCCATCTCGTCCACTTCCCTTTGCGCCGTGTTGATGGCCGTCTCGTTTTCGCGCACGTACTGGCACAGACGCTCGTCGCGCTGCAGCCACGCGTCCACCGCCGACTCCACTGCCTGCTGCGACAGCGCCGCCATCGCCAGCAGCTTATCTTTCAGCTCCGCCAGTTGTTGATGAAAATGGATCCGCGGCAAAGGTTCCTCCTGCTCGGGTTGCCCGCCACCTGGCCGACTGACTGGCGGATGAAAGTCCCGAAACCAATCCTTGTATTGTGCATCCGCGTCGTTGAATTCTCTGCAAAATTTGCCGGCCCACCGTTACTCCGGTGAGCCGCAATCTGCTCAGAATTTCGACGCTGCAGTGCATTACCGTAATGACCCAGGCAAAGCAACGTGAATCCCACCTCCGTCCCATCCACCGAACCGAAGCGTTAGCCCGACCGCGTCACCCGCATCCCGTCCCCCCGCATCCCGGGCCGGTCTTCAACCCAGGCGCTTCTCCGCCTCCTGGGCTGCCTCGTAAATCTGATCGAACGACTCCACTGCGTACAGCACTTTCTGCTCTTCCGACACCAGAAACTGCTGGTTCATTACCTGATCGAGATTGAAGTTGCGAATCTCCGGCCGCCCCTCGATCACGTGCGTCCCCTCGCCATGCGATGAGATGAGCCCGCTGCCGTAGAGTTTTACCTTGCCCTTCTGCCGGATGACACCGAACTCCACCGTGAACCAGAACAGGCGCCCCATCTTCTCGAGCTTCTCCTTGTCGTCCATCAGCCCTGCGCAAACCCGCCCGTAATGCTGCAGGAAATCGGCGAACACCGGATGCGCATGCATCGGCACATGCCCGAAGACGTCATGAAAGATGTCCGGCTCGGGGGTGTACTCCATCGACTCCCGGCTCCGGATATAGGTCGTCGTCGGAAATTGCCGCGCTCCGAGCATCTCGAAAAAAGAATCCGGCGGCAGAAACCCGCTCACCGGCGTCGCATTCCATCCGGTTCTGGGCGAGAGCCGCCGATTCACCTCCGCCAGGTTCGGGATCGAGTCTTCCTTCAGTCCGATCTGCTCAAACCCGTTCAGATACTCCTCAGCCGCGTGCTCCCGGAGCTGCGGCATCCGGCGCTGCACCAGCTCTGCCCACACGGCGTGCTGCTCCTGGTTGTACGCATCCCATTTCTGCTGGATCAGATACGGCTCGGCAACGGTCAGGCGGCCGCCTGCCCCCTTCTGGGTCCCGGAAAGCTTCTGGACTTCCGCGCCCGCCACCCCTGGTGAATTCATTCTCTGCACCCCCGGCAAAACGTTAGAGAATTTCACCCGGATCGGTGAGATGTCAACCTGAACGCAACGCCTCCCTCTTCCCCATTCCCTATTCCCTATTCCCTGTCTTCTTCTTCGCCATCATCTCTGGTGGCTTCTTCGGTGCGGGCGGCGTCACAGGCGGCAGATCGTAAACCTCAATCGCCCCATTCCGCAGAATCGCGAATCTCTTCCCATCCGGCGACAGCGCCGCGTTCTGCCCCGCCGTCAGCACCGGCGAAGCCTCCCGCACCAGCACCAGCTTTCCGCTCTCCGTGTCATACACGCCCGCCAGTTGCGCCTGCACGTCCTCCGGATAGAGCGCGTCGAACGTCGAGATCGGCCGGTTCACCTCTAACGACTCGTAGACGAACCGGCTCCCGTTCGCCGCCGAGTCGAACCATCCCCACACGAACCGGTTCTGCCAGCGATCGCGCCACAGTTCCCCCTCGCCGCTGGTCGAAACGGCGATCACCTGCCGGTCGTTTCCATCCCCATCGCAGCCCACCATCAGCACCACCGTCGCACTCAGCGGCCGCGCCGATGGCTGGCAGCTCGAGCGCACATCCGCCACCACCTTTGGATCCCCGTGGAAGGGCACATCGCGCATCACCCACGATCCCTGCGCATGTCCCTCCAGCAAGTCCAGCATGCCGTCGCCGGTCAGCGGCAGCAGTATTGGCACCTTCGCCGCCGTTTCCAGAATCGGCGTGGTCTCTCCCAGCGGAAAGACCATGGCCTTCACCGGCGGGCCGCCCAGCATTCTGCTCTCGTCGGTTTCCAGCTTCACCGGATCGTTGGTCTCCACCGCCAGGAGTTTGCGGTCCGGCGAAACCTGCATCGCACGAATCCCCGCCTGGAAGGTCATGTAGGGCTGCAGCTGCAGGGTCGAGCCGGTGGTGAACAGCGAATCGCGCTCGCGCACCAGAAACTGCCCGTCCCTGAATGGCCACAGGTACTGCGATCGGTCGTGCATCCGCCAATCGGCCTGCTGGACCTTCTTCCCCGTCGCCAGGTCCAGGATCACGGCCCGGATCTGCTGGTCCTCATCCCCCGGCGCGTCATCCGGCACCCGCTTCAGCAGACCCCCGACGCGAAACGTGAACAGCAGATGATCGTCGTCGAAGAATCCCAGCGCCGCCGACGACAGCCGATAGGTCAGGTAGAACGCACCCGGCGGCCTGAATCCCAGCGCAGCCACATCGATGGTGACGGTGGGCTTCAGATCGGGCTGCGGAGCCGGCGGTGGCTTCTTCTCCGCGCGCAGCCCCAGCGCCATCAGCGCGGCCAGCGCGACCCAGCCTGCCCGATTTCTTCTCACTACCCGCGCCATCGGAATCCTGTTTCCATTCTTCGCGCCCCAGGCCACCGGGAGCAAATGGAAACGTCAATGTCATGCAAATTCGCGTCAGCCGCCTCGTCATTTGACGTAGCGTTGCATTGTGCGTATAAAACGGTGTCTACAGATTGCGTGAAGACGCCGCGTGCCCCCAACCGTCGTCTCCGAGGCAGATCGCTTATGGCCCGAATGCAGGAAGCACGCGAAACACCCACGGCTCGCCGCTCCTCTCGCCCCACTTCCGTCAAATCCGCATCTCAGTCGAGCGAGAATAAGCAAATGCTCCAGGACTACCAAAACGCTCTCCAGCTGATGCAGCAGGGCAAGTACGAGAAAGCCCGCGCCGTCTTCGAAAAGCTCTCCCACGACGCCACGCCGGAAATCCTCGAGCGCTCCCGCGTCTATATCGCCGTCTGCGATCGCAACGCCAAAGAATCCTCCCTGTCGTTCAAAACCCCCGAGGAGCAGTACGACTACGCCGTCTCGCTTCTCAACTCCGGCTCCTATGAAGAAGCCCGCGACCAGTTCGAGACCATTCTCACCGAGGCTCCCGAGGCGGACTTCGCCCACTACGGCATGGCTCTGCTCAGCAGCATGACCGGTCAGGCCGAGGAGGCCCTCGAGCATCTCAGCCGCGCCATCCAGATCAATCCCTCCAACCGCATCCAGGCGCGCAGCGATCCCGACTTTATCGATATGGCCGACGATCCTCGCTTCACCGAGCTGCTGTATCCGGAAAGCAGTTAGGCGAAAGCAACGCGGGCGAAACAAGAAAGCCGAAGCTTGCAGGCGGCACCGCAGCGCGAGAACGGCTTCGCTTTTTCTCAGCCGATCGCCAGTCGCTTGCAGCCAGCACCCCTCTGTCAGGCTTCTCCTCTGCCTGTTCATCTCCTGCTCGCTCCTTCTCCCGTCCTGCTTGCCCTGACTGCGTTAGACTCGTACCGGAAGCTCCAATCAAACCGGTGAGCCTCAAAACCGCGAAATCATCCGCCCCCGCGGGCCTGCGCGTCGTCGCCATCGGTGGAGGAACAGGCCTTTCCACCCTCCTGCGCGGCCTCAAGCTGCGCGTTCCTCACGCCGGCCTCCTCGCCCAGCCGACCTACGGTCCCCTCATCGCCGACCTCACTGCGGTCGTCACCGTCACCGACGATGGCGGATCCAGCGGTCGCCTGCGCCGCGATTTCAACATGCTGCCCCCCGGCGATCTGCGCAACTGCATGGTCGCCCTCTCCGAGGATGAGCGGCTCATCTCCCGTCTCTTCCGCCACCGCTTCGACAAAGGCGACCTCGAAGGCCACAACTTCGGCAACCTCTTCATCGCCGCTCTCACCGAAATGACCGGCGACTTCGCGCAGGCCATCCGTCTCTCCGCCGACATCCTCGCCACCCGCGGGCACATCTTTCCTGCCACCGCATCCAACGTGACCGTCGCGGCTCGCATGGAAGATGGCTCCATCGTCCGCGGTGAAACCAGTATCACCGCCAGCCGCCAGCGCATCGTCGAGCTCATGCTCGATCCGCCCGATCCGCCACCGCCCCCGGAAACCCTCGCCGCCATCGCCGCTGCCGACCTCATCACCATCGGGCCCGGCTCGCTCTACACCTCGATCGTCACCAACCTGCTCGTCAAAGGCATCCCCGAAGCGCTGGGCGCCGCCCAGGGCACGCGCGTCTTCGTGTGCAACCTGATGACCCAGGCCAACGAAAGCCTGCACCTCACCGCCTCGCAGCACATCGAGCGCATCTACGAACACGCCGGCCGCCCCATCTTCGACTACGCCCTGGTCAACACCGCACCGGTTTCGCCCGAGATTCGCGCCCGCTACGCCGCCGAAGGCGCCGAAACCACCATCGCCGACGTCGAACGCGTCGAAGCGCTCGGCGTGCAGTGCATCACCGGCAATTTTTCCGCCGGAGGGGACGTGCTCCGTCATGCCGCCGACCACGTCAGCAACGCTCTGCTCTCGCTGCCCGTCCGTGCCGCGGCCGTCGCGGCACGCTGACCCCAGGAAATCCTGCATCCATGAGAACCCCCTGCGAGACCATCGGACGGTCCCCTGCTGAAACCGCTCTGTGCCGGGAAAAAGCCAGACCCTGGGTTCTCGCCGCCACCATCCTTGCCTCCAGCATGGCCTTCATCGACTCGACCGCGGTCAATGTTGCCCTGCCGTCGCTGCAGCAAAGCTTTCACGCCACGGTGGTCGATGTGCAATGGGTCGTCGAATCGTATGGGCTCTTTCTCGGAGCCCTGATCCTCGCCGGCGGATCGCTCGGCGATCTCCTCGGACGCCGCCTCATCTTCATCCTCGGCACCCTCGCCTTCGCTCTGGCCTCCGCTGCCTGCGCGCTGGCCCCCACCGTCGATTTCCTCATCGTCGCGCGCAGTTTCCAGGGCGTCGGCGCTGCCCTCCTCATGCCCGGCAGCCTTGCCATCATCAGCACATCGTTCGATGAGAAGAGCCGCGGTGCGGCCATTGGCACCTGGTCTGGCGCCTCCGCGATGACCACCGCCATCGGCCCCCTGCTCGGTGGATGGCTGGTCGAGCACGCTTCCTGGCGCTGGGTCTTCGTCATCAATCTTCCCCTCGCCGTCCTGGTCGCGGCCATTTCTCTTTGGCGCGTCCCCGAAAGCCGCAGCTCGACCGCCGCTCGCCTCGATGGTCCGGGAACACTGCTGGCTACGCTGGGGCTCGGCGGCATGGTTTTCGGCTTCATCGAGTCCACCAGCCTCGGCTGGGGCAGTCCCCTGGTTTTCCTCAGCCTCATCGCTTCCCTCCTCTGCCTGCTGGCCTTTGCCGCTCTCGAAGCGCGCACGCCCCATCCCATGGTGCCGCTGGCTCTGTTTCGCAACCCGAACTTCGCCGGAGCCAACCTCTTCACCTTGTTTCTCTACGCCGCGGTCGGCATCTTCTTTTTCCTGTTTCCGCTCAACCTGATCCAGGTGCAGGGCTACACCGCCACGGCCACAGGCGCCGCCGTCCTGCCCATGATCCTGCTCATGTTCCTGCTCTCGCGCTGGTCCGGAGGACTGGTCGCGCACTACGGACCCAGAAAGCCGCTCGTCCTTGGGCCCCTCATCGTCACGCTGGGGTTCCTTCTCTTCGCTCTCCCTTCCGTCGGGGCGCGGTACTGGATCAGCTTTTTCCCCGCGGTCGTGATCCTGGGCCTCGGCATGGCCGTCACCGTGGCTCCGCTCACCACCGACGTCATGAATTCGGTGGATGAGGACCGCATCGGCACCGCCTCGGGAATCAACAATGCCGTGGCGCGCGTCGCCGGAGTGCTGGGCATTGCCGTCCTCGGCATCGCGATGGTCCTGGCATTTCGCGCCCGCCTCGACCGCGGCCTCATGCCCCTCTCTCTGCCCGCCGCCGCGCTCGACCAGATTCACGCACAGGAAAATCGCCTCGCGGCACTGCAGCCTCCTGCGAATCTCGCCTTGCCGGCCCAGGCCGCCGTCACTGCTGCCATTCGCCTGGGCTTTGTCTTCGGATTCCGTATCGTGATGATGGTCTGCGCCTCTTTGTCCGTGGCCAGCGCCATCATCGCGTGGCGCATGGTGCCGGACCGGATCACCCCCCGCCGCTAGCCAAACACGACCCACGCCTGCAGCGCCGCGCAAGCGACAGCAGAAGCCACGGGCTTCAGCCCGCGGACCAGCCTTCGCAAAAGAAACACGCCTCCAGCCCCGAGCCATCCGCGAAGCTTTCCTGGATGCCGACGATCCGCTCAGAATGAACGCAATTGGACAGCATGAAAAATCATCCTGGCCCTAATTGGGCGACGGCGGATCCACATGATCGATCAGAAGTATCTGAACCGCAGCCCTGGAGGATTTCAGCTTCATGCCGAACTGTTCTTTGAGAGCCTCCATCAGCGAAGGCCCCGTGACGTCGAGCCCGGCACCGTCGTCGTGAGGCGTTTTGTAATCCGGAGTCCATTGCAGAGTGAAATCGAACCGCCCGGAAAGTCCCGTCTGGTCCACTACCGGGCGACCGAAATTCTGCTCCCAGGCAAGGACGCCCACGTTGCGGACGGCCGAACAGAACAGCCTCAATGACTCCCTGAAACATCGCCCAGCGACCTGGAAATCCCGTCGCTACAGGAAACACGCCTTTAGGCCCGGCCGTCCAACCGATGTTCTCGCCGACAGAAACGGCCTTCCCGCCCGGGCCATCCCCACCGCAACTTCAAGGCTGCGGGTGATACGCCCTCACAGCTGGCAGAACACGAACCGGGCCTGCCGTGCCGCGCCAGCGG
>Ga0335072_10000727_pt1 | contig 59457 bp, 54 predicted proteins | sample Lox_Sample_21_FD_206725 | JGI IMG/M metagenome (GOLD analysis project Ga0335072, IMG submission 206725) | Soil microbial communities from Loxahatchee National Wildlife Refuge, Florida, United States - Lox_Sample_2.1 | ecosystem: Environmental > Terrestrial > Soil > Wetlands | place: USA...
ACCACCGGGCCGGTCGCCGACGGCAACGCCGCCTTCCTGCTCCGCCGCAGCCTGTACACGCTGCCGCTGCGGATGGAGCGGGTTAACGCCCTCGGCATGACGGTCGCGAGGTACCTAGAAGCCCACCCGGCAGTGCGTAAAATCTATTACACAGGACTCGAAAGCCACCCGCACTTCAAGCTGGGCCAGACCTACCTGGCCGGGCACGGCGGCGTGATCACCTTCGAGCTCGGGGTGAGCGAGGCCGCCACCGCCGAGGTGGTGGACCGGCTCACGGTGCCGTACATGGCGTCGAACTTCGGCGCCCCGCACACGCTGGTCGAGCAGAGCACCTTCTTCACCTACTTCGAGTACGACGATGCCGGGCTGGAGAGCATCGGGGTCGACCGCAGCACGATCCGGCTGGCGCTGGGCTACGTCAACGGCGCCGACGAGGTCATCGAGGACCTGGACCGCGCGCTGCCCCGGGCGCCCGGCTGACACCCTGGGCCCGGGGCACGCGCTGACGGTCAGACGGCCGCGGCCGCCGCGGGCTGGCGCAGCGGCGCCAGCGCGGTGCTCCAGGCGACGACCTGGTCCAGCAGGGTGTCCAGCGCGGCCAGGTTGTAGTCGCCGGGCTTGAACACGCTGAAGTTCTCGAACTCGGTGAGCATCGACAGCGCGACCTGCTGGCGGACGTCGGCCATCTGCAGCTCGCCGGCGACCAGGCGCAGGTGCTCGGCGGCCCGGGCGCCGCCGACACCGCCGTAGGAGACGAACCCGACGGCCTTGTTGTTCCACTCCGCGTAGAGGTAGTCGATGGCGTTCTTCAGCACACCGGAGGTGGAGTGGTTGTACTCGGGGGTGACGATGACGAACCCGTCGAACGAGGCGATCTTCTCGGCCCACGCCTTGGTGTGCTCGCCCTGGTACTGGCCCATCGAGGGCGGCAGCGGCTCGTCCAGGTGCGGCAGCGGGTAGTCGCGCAGATCGACGAGCTCGAACTCGGCGTCGGCGCGGCGCGAGGCGATGTCGTAGACCCACCTGGCGACCTGCTCGCCGTTGCGGTTGGGACGGGTGCTGCCCAGGATGATGCCGATCCGGGTCATGGGAGTTCCTCCTGCGTTGTGACGTCTGCGAGCGCTGTGACGTTTGCGAGCCCCGAACGATGCGGGGCCCGGCTTAAACGGACTTTACCCCGGTTAGTATTCCGGCGCCGTCCGGTGATCGCGCGGACCGCCCGCGAGGCCCGCCCGCAGGACGCGCCGCGGCTAGGCTTGATCGCGTGAGCAGCGCCGTGCCGCCGCCCGGGGTCGCCATCGCCGACGCCCGGCTGGAGGAGGTCTCCGACGGCATCTACGCCTACATCCAGCCGGACGGCAGCTGGTGGATCAACAACACCGGGTTCGTCGCCGGCCGGCGCGGCGTGGTCAGCGTGGACGCCTGCTCGACCGAGCGCCGCACCCGGGCCTACCTGGACGCGATCGCGTCGGTCACGGGCCAGCCGGTCCGCACCCTGATCAACACCCACCACCACGGCGACCACACCTTCGGCAACTACCTGTTCGCCGGGGCCACGATCGTGGCGCACGAGCGGTGCCGCCAGGAGATGCTCGACTTCGGCCCGCCCGGGCGGACCCCGTTCTGGACCGAGGTGGACTGGGGCGCCGTCGAGCTGGAGCCGCCGTTCCTCACCTACGAGTCGGCGGTCCGGGTCTATGTCGACGACCTGGCCTGCGAGGTGCGCCACGTCGGCACCCCGGCCCACACCACCAACGACTCGATCGTCTGGATCCCGGACCGGTCCCTGCTGTTCTCCGGCGACCTGCTGTTCCGGGGCGGCACCCCGTTCCTGCTGATGGGCTCGCTGGCGGGCGCGATCGAGGTGCTCGAGGAGCTGAAAAAACTGCCCGCGACCACGATCGTCCCCGGCCACGGCGCGGTGTCCGGCCCCGGGCTCATCGACGACGTCCTCGGCTACCTGCGGTTCGTGACCGGCGCCGCCGTTGCCGCCCGGGAGGCCGGGCTGTCCCCGCTGGACGCGGCGCGCCAGCTCGACCTCGGCCCGTACGCCGGCCTGCTCGACGCGGAGCGGATCGTGGGCAACCTGCACCGCGCCTACGCGGAGCTGGACGGCGCGCCGCGGGGAGCGCGCATCGACGTGGCCGCCGCGCTGGCCGAGATGGTGGCCTATAACGGCGGCCGCCCGCTGAGCTGCTACGCCTGACGTCGCCGACGCGGCCGGGGCCCAGGCGCCGTCCCCGCCCGGAGCGCCCGCCATGGCGCTGCGGCTGCCGGGGCACGACCGCACGTTCGCTGACGGCTCGGTCGAGCTGGTCTACGCCCCGGCCGGGTGAGCGCCCGCTCCGGCTCCGGTCAGTTCGCCGGCGGATGCAGGGTGAGGACCTGGGTCCCGGTGAAGATCTCCTCGTTGACGATGAACGCGAAGGCCAGCAGGCACAGGGCGGCCGCCGGCGCGATCGCGCACCACACCTTCCACTGCTGGCCGGCCGCCCTGGTCTCGGTGACCCAGCGCTTCACCGGCGGCAGCCGGAGCAGCACCAGCGGCAGGCTGACCGCCATGATCTGGTAGAAGCGCTGGTGAAAGACCGGGTCGCCGTCGCCCTGCGGCCCGTCGAAGGGCCGGAACCCGTCCAGAAGCGCCAGGTGCAGCACGAGCAGGCCCCACAGGAGGTAGGTCAGCCGCTGCAGCCTCTTCCAGTACGTCCCGAGCTTGCGCTGCGCGGGCGTGTTGGCCGTCAGCAGCAGCGGTATGGCGATCAAGACGATCATGAAGCCGGTCACCAGGAAGGTGTGACCGGCCAGGCGGCCGAACACGCCTCCGGCGAAGTCCGTCGTGATGGCCGCCGTGGTCGCGTCGGAGATCCCGATGAGCGCGAAGAAGATGCCGTACCAGCGGCGCAGCGGCGCGTACCACCGCGCTCCGGTCAGCGTCATGAGCGGAGTGATCGACACCGCGGCCAGGAGGGCGAGCTCTCCTCCGGTCCCGAGCACGTCGGCTTCGCTGAGCGTCAGGACGTCCTTGGCGTTCAGCGACAGCCAGCCCCGCAAGATGAACAGCCACGGGACGAACGCGGGGAGGCGCAGGAAGAACAGGGCGACCGTACGTCGCTTGAAACGGGGAAAATGCCTCGATTGCTGCGCCATCCAGGCGTCGACGGAAGGCCGCTTGGCCTTCGGCGCCTTCTGCTTTTCGTATTTGAGGTAAAAATCCTCCTGGTCGTCGTAAAGATCCCCGTCGGTACCTCGGGTGCCGGGAGACTCCCGGTATAGATAATCGGCTTCGACCGTGTTTCTAGGATCCACTTCTCCTGCCCCCCTGTTATTTGGCGTGCTTGGGCGGCGCCGGCGCGTGATGCGCGCCCGGCGCATCCGGCTGGCCGGGGCCCTGGTTCTCAACCGGGCCGGTCTCGGTCGCTCCCGCGCCGTTCGCCCGGAAGATGAAGAACGGGCCTCCGTGCAACGCGAGCTCGGTGGCGCCGGTGACGACGCCGACGGTGGCCAGGGCGGCGACCAGCGCCACCATCTTGCGCGCCGCCCGGGCCTGCCGGCCCTGCGCCCCGGTGGTCGGCCTGGTCGTTGACCTGGCGGGCTTGGTGACCGGCCGCGCGTGCCTGCGGCCCGGTAGCGCCGGCCGGGTGGCCGGGCGCGCGTGCCTGGTCGCGGGTCGTGCCGGCCTGGTGAGCGGCCGGGCGGGCCTGGCGGGCCTGGCCGACGGCCCCGCCGGGCGGGCCGCCACTGCGCCCGGCGAAGCGAGGTTCTCCGTGAGGTAGGCCGCCATCTGGCTCAGTTGCTCGGACAGCGAGAGCATGACCGCCCGCAGGCGCGCGGCCTCCTCCTCAGCGGCCTCGGAACGCACCCGCGGCACCGGAGCCGATGGGTGATCGGGATGCAGCAGCGACGGCGGGGCGTCCCATCGCGGCCAGGGACCCGCCACGTCCACGGGCACCTCGAGTAATGCTGCCGGGCTTGACGGCATCCCGGCGGGGGCCTGCGTTTCCGGTTCAGGCCGCCGGTGTCTGCCGGAGTCAACAGTGGTCATTGCGTCTCCCCACAGCGAGGTTCGCCCGAGGCAGGCGTTCGCTTCGGACGCGAAGAGAATTGCTTAACCAACTTCCTCCACCGACGGCACACTAGGCCATCTGGCCATGCCGTGGGCACGGAGTAATAGCTTTTCTGGAAAACGAATATCCGCCTAAAGCCGTCAGGTCATTTTTACCCGGTCAGCAATCCAGGAGTGAGCCGCCGCCGGGCGCAAAAACCACCGGGCGGTTAATCGCATTGATGCGGTTAATCAGGATGAATTCGAGGCCCCGACCGTCGCGCCCGCGCGGTCGACGGCCAGCACGCGGACCTGCCAGTCCGGGGCCGCCGCGCTCACGATCCGCGCCACGGCGTCCGGGCCCGGGCGCGCCCCGGCCACGGTCAGCGCCAGCACCGTGGGCCCGGCGCCGGACACCACCGCCGGGATCCCGGCCTCGCGCAGCCGGGTGACCAGGCCGGTCGTGGCCGGCATCACCGCCGTGCGGTACGGCTGGTGCAGGAAGTCCTCGGTGCCGGTCATCAGCAGGCCCGGATCGCCGGTCAGCGCCGCGATCAGCAGCGCGGCCCGCGCCGCGTTCGCCGCCGCGTCGGCGTGCGGCACCGCCGGAGGCAGGACCTGACGCGCCTCCGCCGTAGACAAAGGATCATCTGGAACGCACAGCACCGGGGTGAGGCCGGGCACCAGCGCGAGCCGGGCCACGTGCGGCCCCGATGCCGACGTCCACGCGATCGTCAGGCCGCCGGCCAGGCACGCCGCCACGTTGTCCGGGTGGCCCTCCATCCGGGTCGCCAGGCGCAGCAGGCCGTCGTCATCCAGGCGCTCGCCGCCCGGGGCCAGGGCCCGCGCGGCCAGCAGGCCCGCCACGATCGCGGCCGCCGACGAGCCGAGCCCGTAGCCCTGCGGGATCGCGTTGATGCACCGCAGCGCGATCCCGGGTGGCTGGCCGCCGAGCGCGCCGAACCCGGCCCGCATCGCCCTGATCACCAGGTGGCCGTCGCCGTCGGCGGCGGCCGCCGTTCCCACGCCGGTCACCTCGATCGTCACCCCGCCCGGGATGATCCGGGCCTCGACCACGTCGTAGAGGCCGAGGGCCAGGCCCAGGGCATCGAAGCCGGGGCCCAGGTTCGCGCTGGTCGCCGGGACGCGCACGGTCACCGGCCGGTCGGTCCAGCTCATCGGCTATTCCCCGGCACGCCTCAGGCCAGGCCGAGCTCGGCCGCGGCGGCGCCCGCGTCGGCGCTGATCGTCACCGGCTTCGGCGCGGCCGACACCGCCCAGTCCGGCTCCTTCAGGCCGTGGCCGGTGATCGTGCAGACCACCCGGGATCCCGCCGCGATCTGGCCGTTGTCGCGGGCCTGGAGCAGCCCGGCCACCCCGGCGGCGGAGGCGAGCTCGCCGAACACCCCCTCCTTGCGGGCCAGCAGCCGGTAGGCGGCCAGGATCTGCCGGTCGGTCACCGAGGCGATGAGGCCGCCGGACTCGTCGCGGGCCGCCTCGGCCAGGGCCCACGAGGCCGGGTGGCCGATCCGGATCGCGGTGGCGATCGTGTTGGGCGCCCGCACGGGGTGGCCCGCGACGATCGGCGCGGCCCCGCTGGCCTGGAATCCGAGCATCCGGGGGGCGTGGCTGGCCCGGCCCAGCGCGGCGAACTCGGTGTAGCCCTTCCAGTAGGCGGCGATGTTGCCGGCGTTGCCGACCGGGAGGCAGTGCACGTCCGGCGCGTCGCCCAGCGCGTCCACCACCTCGAACGCCGCGGTCTTCTGGCCCTCGAGCCGGTCCGGGTTCACCGAGTTGACCAGGGCTACCGGGTAGGACTCGGCGAGCTTGCGCACGAGTTCCAGGCAGTCGTCGAAGTTCCCGTCGACCTGCAGCAGGCGGGCGCCGTGCACCAGCGCCTGGGCCAGCTTGCCGAGGGCGATATTGCCCCGGGGCACGAGCACGGCGCAGGTCATCCCGGCCTTGGCCGCGTAGGCGGCGGCGCTCGCGCTGGTGTTGCCGGTCGACGCGCAGATCACGGCGCTGGCGCCGCGGCCCTTCGCCGCGCTGACCGCCACGGTCATCCCGCGGTCCTTGAACGACCCGGTCGGGTTGCCCGCCTCGACCTTGAGGTAGACCTCGCAGCCGGTCATGGCCGACAGCGACGCCGCCGGGACCAGCGGCGTGCCGCCCTCGCCCAGCGTGACCACGGGCGTATCCGGGGTCACCGGCAGCCGGTCCCGGTACTCGGCGATCACGCCCCGCCACTGCGCGGCCGCCACCGGGCTCGCCGAGGGATTCACTCGTCTTCCTCGTCTTCGCCCTCGACCCGCATCACGCTGTCCACCGCCCGGACGGCCGACATCGCCGACAGCTCGGCGACGGTCTCGGCCAGCGCGGACTCGCGGGCGGTGTGGGTCACGATCACCAGGTAGGCCTCGTTGCCGCGGCCCTCCTGGCGCACGGCCTTGATCGACACGCCGTGCCGGGCGAACGCCTCGGCCACCGGGGCGAGCACGCCCGGCCGGTCGGCCACGTCCAGCGCCACGTGGTAGCGGGTCATTGCCTCGGACATGGCCAGCACCGGCAGCCTGGCGTAGCTGGGCGCGTCCGGGCCGCGGATCCCGGCCACCCGGTTGCGCGCCACGACCACCAGGTCGCCGAGCACGGCGCTGGCCGTGGGCCCGCCGCCGGCGCCCGCGCCGTAGAACATCAGCCGCCCGGCCGACTCCGCCTCCACGAAGACCGCGTTGTAGGCCCCCCGCACCGACGCCAGCGGGTGCTCTCTCGGGATCATCGCCGGGTGGACCCGGACCGAGATCCCGCCGTCAGACAGCTCGCAGATGGCGAGCAGCTTGACCACGCAGCCGACCTGCCGGGCCCCGGTGATGTCGGCCGCCGTCACGGCGGTGATCCCCTGCCGGTAGACGTCGTCCGCGCTGACCCGGGTGTGGAAGGCCAGGCTGGCCAGGATCGCGGCCTTGGCCGCGGCGTCGTACCCGGCCACGTCGGCGGTGGGATCGGCCTCGGCGTAGCCGAGCGCCTGGGCCTCCTTCAGCGCGTCGCCGAACTCGGCGCCCGAGCTGTCCATCCGGTCCAGGATGTAGTTCGTGGTCCCGTTGACGATGCCGAGCACGCGGCGCACGGCGTCGCCGGCCAGGGACTCGCGCAGCGGCCGCAGCAGCGGGATCGCCCCGGCCACCGCCGCCTCGTAGAACAGGTCGGCACCGTGCTCGCGGGCCGCCGCGTGCATGGCCGCCCCGTCCGCGCCGAGCAGCGCCTTGTTCGCGGTCACCACGGATTTGCCGGTCTGCATGGCCGCCAGCAGCAGCGAGCGGGCCGGCTCGATGCCGCCGATCATCTCGACCACGATGTCGACGTCCGGGCGGGTGACCAGGCCCATGGCGTCGGTGGTGACCAGATCGTCCGGCACCCCGGCGGCGCGCGCCCGCGCGTCCGGGTCGCGGACGGCCACCCCGGCGACCTGCAGCCGGGCGCCGACCCGGGCCGCCAGGTCGCGGGCCTGCTCGCCCAGCAGCCGGAACACCTGCGAGCCCACCGCCCCGCAGCCGAGCAGCGCCACCCGCAGCGGCGCATCCCTCGGCAGGGTGCGATCGGCGCTTGCTTCCATCGAGGTCCCTTCCAGAGCGCGGCAGCGGCCCTTCGCGCGTCCTGACAAGGCTATCTACCGCCGGGATCCCGCCGCGACCGCGACGTCGGACCAGCGTTACGGCACGGCCGGCCCCGCCACCGGGCCGGGCAGCCGGAACCGTGTGCGATTATGCCCTATAGGCCACTAAATGTACGTTCTGGCCCGGACCAGAAGCCATAGACCGGCCCTGAACTGCGCATTAGCGCCTATACACGGCGAGAGTCTTGTGCTCCAATGATCGCGGGGGAACGGCCAAGCTGGTCAAGCCGGTCGTTGATCATTAGGTTAAGGCCGAGGAGGGGGGATCAAGTGGGCGGCGATGGCGAGACACAAACGGATGCCCGGCCGGTCTTTATCAGCCACGCGAGCCGGGATATTGAGCTCGTTAGTGCACTTGTAGACATGCTCCGTGTGGGAGTGGGCCTGCGCGATGAGGATCACTTCTGTTCTAACTTGCCCGGGACGGCAGTAAAGCCAGGGCAGGACTTCGTCGACCGCATTCGCGCGGAATTGTTTGGCACCGTGCTTGCGATTGAGATAGTCACGCCGAGTTATCTGGAGAGCAAATTCTGTCTCTGCGAACTGGGCGGGCTATGGGTCACAATGAAGCAGAATTTTCCGCTGCTGATCGCGCCCAGCCGCCACGAGGATCTCACTGGCGTGCTGGGCAACGTCCACGCTCCATATCTAGAGGAAGGACTGGACGATCTCGCCGAGGCAGTTGCCGCCGCGATCGGGCGCAAGCCGGCGCTCGCCTCCTGGGGCAAGGCCAAGAATCAGTTCATGGCACGATGGCCGGAGCTCAAACAGAGGATCAAGGATCGCGCACAGGTTCCCCGGGAAGAGTATGACCGGGTGCTGGCCCAGTCCAGCGATCTTCAAGTCCGGCTCCGCGCGGCGGAGCAGGCCATACGTGTGGCTACCCAACTGGGCGAGAAATACAATTATTTTCTGACGATCCTCCCGGAACTGATCCGAGGCGTCAATGGCGTGTTCCTCGCTCCGGACGACGAGACCTTGCGAAGCGCCGCGTCGGAACTTGAATACATGACCGCGTTCCACGCCGCCCACCTATACGGCAGACTCGATCTTCGTTCCGTGATATGGCACGACCGAAACGGGCACCTGCGGCGCGGAAAGGCGGTCGGCCCCTGGGCGGGAGGACATCCAGAACTGGATCGTGCTCGAGAACGTAGGCTTTACGAGGGGCCGCTTCAACAGTGCGAGGACGTCTGGGTCGACGACCCAGATGCCGAGGAACATGCGGATACCGCGGAACTGGGGTCGGGCGACAGAGGTTATCCATCATTTCTGCTGGCATCGATGCTGGCGGGAGACCGGAATTACGGACTGCTCCAGCTAGAGGCCGCGGGCGGCCCGCCACTGAACGCTGAAGACCTGAACGTCGTCACTCGGCTCGCCGCCATTCTGGCCTCCGGGCTGGCCATGCTGGCCCAGCGCCATACCGGGTCCGCGGTGCCGCAGCACCTCTCTGGTTGAAGGACGGGATCGATATGAGTACCAGTGCCAGTCCGATGCGTGTTCCCGGACGACGGCCCGTAGCGAGGTCGAACCAGGCCTGCCCTAGCTGCGGTTACGAAATAACCGCCATCGTCTCCGGCCGACTGATGTGCCCCAAGTGCGGGACCGATCTGGAGCAGGCTCCCGCTCCCTCGTTCAGGGACAAGGTCAGATCCAGTGTTCCCGAGCCCAGCCAGCGCCTTATGGACGAGATCCTGGACGACGACCAGTAGCGGCCGCGATCACGTCGGGCATGATGTGATCCCATGCAGCAGGACATAGAGCTCCGCAGCGGAACGCGCACGCTCACCGCCACGATCTGCACGCCCGCTCGGCCGTCAGACGGCGCGCTTCCCGGGGGGATCGTGTTCGTCCACGGCCTGGGCAGTAACCGTCGCGGCTACGTCGACTACGGCGAGCGCGTGGCCGAGGAACTGGGGCTCACGTGCCTGGCCCTGGATCTGAGCGGGCACGGTTCAGGCAGCGGGTACGACGACAGCTTCTCGCCGAGAGACCACCTGCAGGATGTGCTGGCCGCCTGGGATGAACTGACCGGCCGTTACCGCGCGGCCCCGGAGCGAATCGGGATGTGCGGAGCAAGCTACGGTGCATGCCTGGCGGCCCTCGCGACGCAGCATCGCCAGGTCGCGCGACTGCTGCTGCGCGCACCGGCGATCGTCGCGGACGGGGATTTTGACCGGCCGTTGCGGCTCCGGCGTCGTGAGCGCGACCCCGCAGCTGCCTCCGTGCTGTTCGGCGGCCTCAGCGACTTCCATGGGCCGGCCTTGGTCGTGGAATCGGAAAATGATGAAGAGATACCGCATGAAGCGGTCGAGGCCTACCTGAGAGCGCTCCCCGACGCTGGGCATGCCGTCATCGCTCAGGCCACCCACGCACTCAGCCAGCCGGAATGGCGGGAAGCCTTTGTTCGGCAGCTGCTCAGCTTCTTCGCGGACCTGTAAGCTCGATGAGCAGCGGGCGTGTCCTGCTGACGACCCGGTCGTGGACGCAGCCAAGGATGATCAGATCCCGCTCGTGCTCATCTGCTGCGCTCCCCGGCCCGCGGCGCCAGGACAGATCGGTCGCATAGTCCCGGGCGCTCGCGGGCATGAGCGTCGCGACCTCGTCGCCGGGCTCGAGTTTGCCGCACTGGCGCAAGACGTCGTAGAGCATGAGCTGCTCGACCATGACCAGCCACAACACCGGGCGCCGGGCCGGGTGAAACCGTTGCACCAGATCCAGGAGTTCCGGCAGCACGCGTCCGATCGACGACTGACGGTCCTGCGCCTCCACGTAAAACTCGGAGAAGGTCTTGCAACGCCGCGCGTCTTCTTCCTTGGCCATGAATGCATCACCAACGAGGCTCATCGTTCCGCGGTACAAGCCCTGGCGCCAGTAGATCTCGGGCTGATCCGCTCGCAGTTTCTCCCGGTCGCGCTGACCAGGGTCAGCGTCGTCCGGGTGATAGTCGAGACCGACCGCTTGAGCCAGACCGAAGTCGTCACTGACGGACGCGTAGAGCAGCTTCAGCACCTCGTACTGCGCCTGAATCCGCGGCTCAAGCCCGAGGTCAAAGTCGGTGAGACGGCGCTGCAATAAAAGATAAATACTCGCCGGAGCGACCAGGCTATAACACGTGGAAAGCGTGTAATACCCGGGCTTCGCCAGCCAGCCGGCACCGTCTTCGCCGATGTCACCGTTACGTGCGGCAATCGCCAGACCGGTGATCCGGCCACGTGCCTCGTTCGCCAGTTCCCGCGCCTGGAACAGTAGCGGCTCGCATTCCCGGTAAAGGCGCTTGCGAGCGTCGTACTCGTAGGCCTGGCGAGCATCCTCCGCCCTGGCCTCCCGGTCAAGGCGGTTCTGCAGCAGCATCTGCCGACGAGCGGTCAGACCGCTGAGAATGGCAGAGATGACCGCCACCACGAGTGCGCCGACGGCACTTACGACGGCCACCATAGAGCCATCATGCCACCGGCGAGGTTGACCGCCAATGCAAGCGGGGGTGCGGTCGGCAATGACCGCACCCCGAGGCTTGCTCCGGGCCAGCAGTGGCAGGTCCTAGACGAGCGCCGACGCCGCCCGCCGACCGAGGATCACGATGCAACCTGGAACGTGAACCGCTGGTAGCCGTCGCCTTGCGAGCACGCTTCGAAGCCGTCAGCCCACTCGGAGAGGCAGAAATTAGTTCCGCCGGACTCTGGCCAGACGACCTTATAGCTGCCGTCCGTCGACGGGTTGATGTCGAATCTCTGAGTTCCGCTTCCTGCTTGGCACAAGGCGAAGCGCACGACGCTAATGTCCAGACAGAAATTTTGACCGTCGAGCGTATTGACAATCTTCCATGTACCGCCTGTGGCAGACTGAACCTTCATCCACTCCATGTCGTCGCCCTGAATACAGCTCGCAAATAGCGGGCCATTGCCACCGACATCCTGGAGACAATATCTGTACTGATCCGGCGAATAGACGATCTTGTAGACCCCCGGCGTAATGGGTGGGGTGGTAGCAGCACTCGCCGCCGGGATGCCGAGGACCCCGGGCACTGCGAGCGCGGCTACCGCAAACATCAGGAGCCGGGCGAACCACCGCTTCATGACGCGCGTCCCTTCTCCAGCCAGGCTGATCGATACCGATGCAGGTCTTCGCGAAGGCTTGCCGGTCATGAGGCCGGATTGATGGTCCACCTCTGGGCGCCGTCACCCTGGGCGCAAGGGTGGAACGCGTCCTGGTTGCTCCCGAATGTCGAGGCGTCGAGGCAGATCCTGGTGCCGCCCTCGTCCTGCTCGATTTTCCAGGTACCGCCCGTGGAGGAAATCAGCGTCCAGCGCTGGGCACCGTCACCCTGCGCGCAGGCCGACGTTCCGAAATTTGGCCAGTACGTACCGTCCAGGCAAAAGGCGAGTCCCTGTTCGAACTCGAACTTATAGGTTCCGCCGGTTGCGGCAACTTCTGTCCATTTCTGAGTGCTCGCGCCCTGTGCGCACGACTGGAAATCGTAATCCCAGTCCAGGCAGGTCCCATTGTTAGAGATCTTGACGAGACTACCGCTGATCTGGGGCGCCGTACTGGCAGCGGAAACCGGCCCGGACTGCAGAGCAAGTCCGACTACCGCCGCCGCCACCGTCACGGCGATCTTGATCGTTTTTTGCCTCAGCATAGGTTTCTCCTGCAGAGTCAGGAATCGCTCCAGCGATACCAGCAGCCGCAGCCAGCGCTGGCATCCGTGCCGAAGAGCAGGTCGCCCTGCTTATCGCTTGCCACCGCCAGGTCGCCGTTCGGGCCCCAGCCGAAATTGCGCCATCCCCGTTCTGTGCCGGTGTCAAGTATCCAGAGCTCCGAGGTTGTATAGCCGGCGCCGTTGGGACCGCATCCTTGTAGCACTACATTGCGAGCGCCGTTCATCCCGAGACATACGTTTTCATTCCTGGTGTCCACGAAGTATGAACAGATGTCCTGGCCACCATTGCCGCACTCTACGTCACCAAACTCATACCAATGCTCGCTTTTGCCTCCCGAGCACTTGTAGAGCCAGATGGCGGTCCCAGCGGAATTGACGCTATCCTTGACATCCGCGCAGTATGACGACGCATTCGTCAGGTAAATAGTCACGTTTGGCACGTCCGGCGCCGCCGACCCAGCTGGCGCGGCGGACGCGGCGCCGGCCGAGCCCAAACTCGTCACCGTTGCGATCGCGACGAGTGCTGGCAGAACTGCGAGCCACGATCCCCGCTGGCGGGGTCTGCGGTTCTTGTGCCATAGCCATCTGACGCCAGTTCTTACTTGCATCATCGACTCCCTTCGGGCGGCCGCCGTTTTCCTGGTCACGTTGTCGGCAGATGTAGTCGCGGAATCTCCTGTTTCTCGGGTTCTCAGGGCTACCGCTTTACTCTGCCCCCGGCCGTTAGTAGGGTGCTAGCACTTGATCAGCAGCTGCTAGCTCAGCGGCCATCCGATGGCACCTGATTGGTGGAGTTGCTCGGCTTCCACATGGGTGGTGAGGCCAGTAGCGATGGAAACCGAGTTCGGTCTCCTGGGGCCGACCGTGGTACGCGCCGCCGGGGCGGTGCGGCCCATACGGCCGGGCAAGCAGCGGGTGCTGCTCGCGGCGCTGCTGCTAAGCGCCAACCAGGCGGTGTCGGTGGACGAGCTCGCCGAGATCTTCTGGGGCCTCGCACCGCCGCCGTCGGCCCGGGTGACCATCCAGAACTACGTCATGCGACTGCGGCAGGCCCTGGCCGATACCGGCAGCTCGCGGATCAGCACGCAGTCCCGCGGCTACCTGATGCGCGTTGCCGCCGGTGAGCTCGATGTGACCCGGTTTGAGGCTCTGCTGGGCTCGGCACGCGCCGCGGTGCGGGACAGTTCCTGGAGAGCAGCGGCCGAGAGGGCCTCGGCCGCGCTGTCGCTGTGGCGCGGCGAGCCGCTGGCGGATGTCGATTCCGAGGCACTGGCGGCGCGGGACGGTCCCCGGCTGGCGGAGCTGCGCCTGCAGGCGCTGGAAATCCGCATCGACGCTGACCTGCACCTGGGTCGGCGCGCGGAGGTCATCGTCGAGCTGCAGCGACTGATCCGCGACCATCCGCTGCGCGAACGATTCCATGGCCTGCTGATGCTGGCCCTGTACCGTGACGGTCGTCAGGGCGAGGCGCTCGCGGCTTACCAGCACGTCCGAAGGCTGCTGGTCGATGAGCTTGGCACGGAGCCCGGCGCCGGGTTGCGGGAGCTGCATCAGCAGATGCTCGCCGTGGACCCCGAGTTGGTCGCGCGCACGGCACCCGAGCTGCCGCGGCCAATCGCGAGCAACGGGCACCAGGAGGCCGCGGCCACGCCGCTACGCCCCGAGAGACCGGCGATCAGGGTGGTGCCCCGGCAACTGCCGGCGCCGGTACGCCATTTCGTGGGCCGGCTCGATGAGCAGTCAGCTCTGGACGCGCTACTGGATTCAGTGTCCGCCAGTCCCGGACCGGTGCTCGCGGCCATCACGGGCACGGCCGGCATCGGGAAGAGCGCGCTGGCATTGCAATGGGCCCACCGGGCCGCGCGGCGGTTCCCGGACGGCCAGCTCTACGTCAACCTGCGCGGTTACGACCCGGTCGGCCCGCCGCTGGAGCCGCTCTCAGCGGTCAGGGGTTTCCTGGAGTCCCTCGGAACGCCGGCCGACGCCATTCCCCGCGAGCCGCACGCTCAGGCCGCCCTCTACCGGAGCCTGCTCTCCGGCCGTCGTGTCTTGGTCGTCCTCGACAACGTGCGCGACGGCGAGCAGGCGAGGCAGCTGCTGCCGGGCGCCGCCGGGGCCATGGCGCTCATCACGAGCCGCGACGATCTGACTGGGCTGGCCGCCCACGAGGGCGCCGCCCGGATTCCCCTTGCGCTGCTCGGCGAGGCGGACGCGCGCCGCCTGCTCGCCGGGCACGTCGGTGCCGACCGGATCGCCCGGCACGCCGAGACGGCCGGCGAACTCGTGAACCTGTGCGCGCGCCTGCCACTGGCCCTGAGCATCATCGGGGCGCGCGCGGCCGGCCACCCCGACCTGCCGCTCGGGACCCTTGCCAGCCAGCTGCGCGACGCGCAGGGACGGCTCGACGCGCTGTATGCCGGAGACTCCTCCGGAGATCTGCGGGCGATCCTGTCCTGCTCCTATCAGTACCTTCGTGAGCCGGCTGCACGGATGTTCCGGCTCCTCGGCCTGCATCCGGGCCCGGACATCTCGGCGTCAGCGGCGGCAAGTCTCGCGGCTGTTCCCGTCACCGCGGCGACGTGGCTGCTGAATGAGCTGGACCGGGCCCACCTGATCACCGAGCATGCTCCGGGCCGGTACACGTTCCACGACCTGTTGCGGGCATATGCGGCCGAGCAGGCGAACGCGCACGACTCCGAGGACGACCGCCGGGCAGCGCTGGAGCGGATGCTTGACCACTACGTGCACACCGCCCACGCCGCGGCCATGCTCCAGGAGCCGCCCCGGGACCGGCTGGTCCTGGCCACCATGGCCGCGGGCGTCGTGCCGGAGGAGGCGGCGGATGATGCGGCCGCCGCCGCGTGGTTCGCCGACGAGCATGCGGTCCTGATGGGGTGTGTGGCTCTGGCGGCCCGGAGCGGCCGGGTCACCCATGCGTGGCAACTGGCGTGGACCCTGATGACGGCGTTCTCCCGGCGGGGACGCTGCAATGATCTTGAGATCGTCCTGCGCTGGGTACTGGATGCCGGCCGCCGTACTGATGACTTCACCGCGCAGGCGTATGCGCACCGGTTCCTGGGGAGGGTCTACGGTCTCCTCGGCGTCCATGACGAGGCATACGACCACCTGCAAGATGCATTGGGCTTGTTCGAGCGTCTCGGCGACCTGGCTGGCCAGGCGGCGGCCCACATCGGCCTGGCCCGGGAGGATGAGCTACGTTGCCAGCCGGTACTCGCGGTCGAGCACGCCAAGCGGGCACTCGAGCTTCAGCGGGCCGTCGGGTATCGCATCGGAGAGGCCAACGGCCTGAACAACCTCGCCTGGTGCTACGTACGGCTGGGTGACTACGCCCGGGCGCTGGACTCCTGCCGGCAGGCGTTGACGCTGCAGCAAGCCATCGGCTACCGGCCCGGCGAAGCCTGCACCTGGGACACCCTCGGGTACGTGCATCATCACCTGCTCCAATACGACGAGGCCATCTCGTGCTACGGCCACGCGCTGCAGTTCCAGCGTCAGCTGGACGACAAGTACGAGCAGGCAGGAACGCTGAGCCGACTCGGTGACACGTTCGCGGCCGCGGGAAACACGCCATCGGCCCAGGGCTGCTGGCACCAGGCCCTGGAGCTGCTGGAGGAGCTGCACCATCCCGACGCCCGGCCGCTGCGGGCGCGGCTGAGCAGCGAGCGTCCCAGCTCGGCCTGAAGCTGGACCGCAGACCGATCAACGCGCGCCGTGGTGCCGCCGGGGTTAGGCGGCCGAGGCCATCGTCCGCAACACGGTTACCTGGGTGCGGCGCAGTCTTCCGGCCGCGACGGCGCCCAGTTTCCAGGCCAGTGCCGTGCCGGTGGCGATCCCGACCGGCACGGCGAGCCAGGAGAGCCAGGTCAGCCCGGCCAGTACGCCGGCCAGCGCGACCGCGGCCGCCGGCGCGGCGGTGAGCACCGCCGCTATCAGCGTGGGGTAAACCTTCAGCGGGTACTGCGGCGTCGGGTTCCCCGCGTCGTCCAAAGGCACTACCCAGGTCAGCGACGCCAGCGGGATGAGCCCGCAGGCTCCGCCCAGGAGCGCGGCCAGCCCGCCGAGCGCCCAGGGCCAGGCCCAGGCCTGCCCGCTGAGCGCGGTGAGCAGCACGGTCAGGGCGACCGCGTACGGGCCGGTGATCAGCAGCCAGGCCAGCTGGCGGCCGCGGATATCTGGGCGCCCCGATCCCGGCACGCTGATGATCAGCCACAAGCTGGTGCCGTCGTTGCCGTAGAGGTTGCAGGCGCACGCCGCGGCGATCGCCACGGTGGCGGCGCCGGCGAACGGGAGCAGCTGCCCGGTTCCGGTGATCAGCTTCGGGATCGCGCACATGGCCGCGCCCACGATCACGGCGATCAGCAGGGGCGTCAGCCGGATCGGATCGCGCACCCACAGCCGCAGCTCCTTCGCGGCGACGGCGCCGACCGCGGTCCGGGGCAGCACGGCGCGGCGCTTGGCGTGCGGGCGGGCCGTGCGGGAGGGAGTTCCGGCACCGGTCATCCGCCGGGCCAGCACGACCGGCCAGGTCAGCGCGATCACGCCGCTGAGCGCGGCGAGGCCGGCCAGCGGGAGTGCCGCCCACAGCCATTGCGAGCGGGCGGCGGCGTCGACGGCGACCGCCGCCCAGCCGGAGGGCAGCACCCGCACCAGGGCGATGAGCCACGGCGCGCTTCGCTCCCGCAGCACCGTGACCAGCCAGGGCAGCGTGACCCCGGCGACCGAGATGATGCTGATCGCCAGCGCGGTCACCATGGTCCCGATGTCGTGGCCGCGGCGCGCGCCCGGCCCGAGTACGCCGGCCGCCACCGTCCCGGCCACGCCGGCCAGCACGGTGGTCAGCAGCGCCCCGGCGACGCCGACGATCGCGGCGACGGCTCCGGCCTGAGCACCGAGGGCGATGACGGCGGCGAACGGCACGAGGAACAGGAGCAGCACCGGATCGGCCAGGTTGACCGCCAGCAGCGCGGCCGCCAGGGCGGGCCGGCGCAGCGGGAGCAGCGCGAACATCTCGGGCCGCAGGGTCGGCTCGCCGGCCAGCGCCTTCTGCGCCAGGGAACCGCCGAGCCACAGCCCGAAGACGAGCGCGATCACGTCGGCTCCGGCGGCCGGGCGCGCGTAGCTCACCGTGCCGAGATACAGCGTGCCGGCCCCCGACAGCAGGGCCAGGACGAGTGCCGCGATCAGCGGACCGCGGTGGCCCTGGCGCAGCTGGTTCCGCGTGATCGCGCCGCGCAGGCCGATCAGGAGGCGAACCACGACAACCCCCTGGCCGGCCCGGCGCCGACCAGCTCGGCGAAGGCCTCCTCCAGGCTGTGCCCGCCGCGGACCTGGGCCAGCGTTCCCGAGCGCAGCACCTGCCCGTGGCTGAGCACCGCGACGTGGTCGCACAGTCTCTCGACCAGCGCCATGGCGTGGCTGCTCATCACGATCGAGCCGCCGGCCGCGATGAAGCCATCCAGGATCGCGCGCAGCACCGCGGCCGACACCGGGTCGACGGCCTCGAACGGCTCGTCGAGCACCAGCAGGTGCGGGCCGTGTAGCAGCGCGGTGGCCAGGCCGATCTTTTTCCGCATGCCGGCCGAGTAGTCGCCGATGAGGGTCCGCTCGGCGTGCTCGAGATCGAACACCCGCAGCAGCTCGTCGGCCCGGTCGGCGACCAGCGCCGTGGGCATGCCGCGCAGCAGCCCGAGGTAGCTGAGCAGTTCCCGGCCGGTGAGCCGGTCGGGCAGCGCCAAGCCGTCGGGCAGCACGCCCAGCAGCTCCTTGGACCGCGTCGCGCCCGGCTCGGACCATACGTCGTGCCCGAGCACCCGCGCCTGGCCGGAATCGGGCCGCAGCAGGCCGGTGGCCATCGACAGCAGCGTGGTCTTCCCGGCCCCGTTCGGGCCGACCAGGCCGAGGAACGCGCCGCGGCGAACGCTGAGGTCGGCGTCCGCCACGGCCAGGGTGCCGCCGAACGACTTGCGCAGGCCGCGCAGCTCCAGCGCGGCCGCGAGCGCCGCCCTCCCTTCCGCGTTGCCCGCCTCGGCACTGGCTGTCGTCATGCCTTTACCGCCTTTCCGAACAGGCCGGCCAGTGCCGCGCCGTACTCGCGAACGTCCATATCGGGGTGGTCCCGCAGCAGATCGCCGACCGCGTCGATCGCGGCCCGCAGCGCCACCGCCGCGTATTCCGCCGGGAACTCGCCGAACTCGCCGGCCTTCTGGCCGGCGGTCAGCAGGCCAGCCAGCGCGGCCACCGCGGCGCGATGCCCCTCGGCATACGGATGTGGCTGGCCCTCGGCCGGCCGCATGTTGTTGAAGATCTCGGTCAGCGCGAGGATCTTGTGCCGCCTGCTGCCGATGAAGCCCAGGTTGGACGTGATGTACCGGTCCAGCGCGTCGGCGTAGCCGCTGGCCGCCTGGACCTGCGGGCGCATCTCGCCGCTCGCCTCGGCCAGCACGTCGGCCACCACGGCGCGGAGCAACTCGCCCTTGCCGGCGAAGTGGTACGAAATGACCCCCTTGCTCACGCCGATTTCCTCGGCGATCGCCGCCAGCGACGCCGCGCCATAGCCGTCGCGGGCCAGCACATCGATGGCGCCGTCAATGATCTGACGGCGCCGGGCTTGCTCGATGAAGGTCCTCGGCCGGGTTTTTGACCGCATGATCAGATTTTAGTCCAGCTGGTCAGAAACCTGCAAACGCGTATCGTCAGCCCGCCGCGGCCCAGCGCGGCCGCATACGGGGCGAGGGTCATGATCTCGGTCGATTTGGTGGGCTATTTGCCGCTGATCGACCGAGATCATGGAATGGCGGCTGGCGGGCGCGGGCATGGCTGAACCGTTGGGCGGCCTGGAACCCGCTCTCTGGTACATCCATGACGCGCCTTCCCCCCGTGCCTTGATCATCTGGTCCGCCGAAAACCCGTGCTTCTGGCATATCGGGCGCGCGGATGGGGCGCGGTCGCGGGCGGGGCGCGGTCGCGGGCGGGGCGCGGTCGCGGATGGGGCGCGGTCGCGGATGGGGCGCGGTCGCGGGCGGGGCGCGGCCGCGGGCGGGGCGCGGCCGCCGACCGGCGGGGCAGCCTGGCTCAGGTCCGCAGCTTGCGGAGGATGCGGGCGAGATGGGCGCGGTCGGTCTGGCTCAGCCGGTCAAAGACCCGTTCGGTCCCGGTGGCGCGGGCCTCGCGGATCGCGTCGAGAACGCCCCTGCCGTGCTCGGTCAGCTCGACCAGCGTGGCCCGCCGGTCGGCGGGATCGGGCCGGCGCCGGACCAGGCCTCGGGCCTCGAGGGCGTCGGTGACCTCGGTGCCCGAGCGCGCCGCGATGTGCAGGTGGTCCGATAGTTCCGAGAGGCGCAGCGTCCCGTGATGCCGGAGCACGCGCAGCGCCCGCAACTGAGCGGGGGTGATATCCCAGGGAGCCAGGCTCTCGTGGGACGCCTCACGCAGCTGTCGCGCGACGGACCAGAAGGCATCCGGCAAGGCCTCGTCATCGTCTGAGTCGGCCCGGCGCGCCGGCTCGCGATCTGCGGTCACCGGAATATGATACCCGCATCTGCCGTTGTTACCTCAAATTGAGGTAACCTCAATAAAGCTTCCACCAAGCCCGGCGCGACCAAGCGTCGGCTCACTCCAACAGAATCGAGTAGTTCTTGGCCGCACAGCAGACGAACACCGACATGAGCAAGGCGGGCCGGATGCACGGCCCGCGAACCGTCACCGCCGCCGAGAAGGCGCAGGCACGCGAGGTGTCGCTGCGCCGCATCGGCCGGCTGTTCACCCCCTATCGCTGGCAGATGGCGATCGTGACCCTCATCATCGCCGCCTCTTCCGTCGTCACGGTCGCCTCGCCGTTCCTGCTTCGTGCCATCATCGACACCGCCCTGCCGGACAAGAACCTGCGGCTGCTCGTTGTGCTGGTGGCCGGCATGATCGGGATCGCCGCCACCAGCTCGGCCTTCGGAGTGATCCAGACCTGGATCAGCACCAAGGTCGGCCAGCAGGTCATGCACGGGCTCCGTACGAGCGTCTTCTCCCACCTGCAGCGGCAGTCGATCGCCTTCTTCACCCGCACCCGCACCGGCGAGGTGCAGTCTCGGATTACCAACGACATCGGCGGCATGGAGTCCGTCGTCACCTCGACAGCCACCTCCATCGCCTCGAACCTCACCACCGCGGTAGCCACCGCGGTGGCCATGGTCGCCATGTCGTGGCGGCTCTCCCTGATCTCGCTGGTCGTCATGCCGCCGGCGGTCTACCTGAGCCGCAAGGTTGCCCGTATGCGCCGGGCCATCACCACGCAGCAGCAGCGCGAGCTGGCCGACCTCAACGTCACCATCGAGGAGGGGCTCTCGATCAACGGCGTGCAGCTGGCCAAGACCATGGGCACCGGCCCGTCCCTGGTACAGCGTTTCACCGCCTCCTCGGCCCGCCTGATCGACCTGGAGCTGCGCTCCCAGCTGGCCGGGCGCTGGCGGATGGCCTCGATGAGCATCATCTTCGCGGCGATCCCCGCGGTCATCTACCTCGCGGCCGGCCTGCCGCTGACCGCCGGGGTCATGACCATCGGCACCCTGGTCGCCTTCACCACCCTGCAGAACACCCTGTTCCGGCCGATCACCGGCCTGCTCAGCACCGGCGTGTCCGTGATCAGCTCGCTGGCGCTGTTCGCGCGGATCTTCGAGTACCTTGACCTGCCCGTCGACGTCGACGACCCCGCCCATCCGGTCGAGATCGACCCGGCCCGGGTCGCCGGGCATGTGCGCCTCGAGGACGTCAGCTTCGCCTACCCAGGTGCCGACCGGCCCGCGGTGTCCGGCATCGACCTGGACGTGCCGGCCGGCCGCACGCTGGCCCTGGTCGGCGAGACCGGATCGGGCAAGACGACCCTGGCCTCGCTGATCGCCCGGCTGTACGACCCCGGCAACGGCAGCGTCCGGATCGACGGCGTCGACATCCGCGACATCAGGCTGGCCGACCTCGCCGCGATCGTGGGCGTGGTCAGCCAGGAGACCTACCTGCTGCACACCACGGTGCGGGAGAACCTGCGCTACGCCAGGCCCGGCGCCACGGACGCCGAGATCGAGGACGCCGCCCGCGCGGCCCAGATCCACGACCTGATCAGCGGGCTGCCCGACGGCTACGACACCATGGTCGGCTCGCGCGGGCACCGGTTCTCCGGCGGCGAGAAGCAGCGCCTGGCCATCGCCAGGACCCTGCTGCGCGACCCGCGCGTGCTCGTGCTCGACGAGGCCACCAGTGCCCTGGACACCGAAACCGAGCGCGCGGTTCAGAAGGCGTTCGACAACCTGGCCGAGGGCCGCACCACGATCACCATCGCGCACCGCCTGTCGACCGTGCGCAACGCCGACCAGATCGTCGTGCTCGATCACGGCCACATCGCCGAGGCCGGCACCCACGCCAGCCTCATCGCCGACAACGGCCGCTACGCCGAGCTCGCCGCATAGCCCCTACCCGCGATGACCGTCCGGCCGGGATGCCATGGGCGTGTTGATCGCGACGTCACCGGTATAGGCGCGGAAGTGCAGGGCCGACTCATGGCCCGCGCCATGGTGCAGGGTGATGTGGGCGACCGGGCCGTCGCTGGCCAGGTCGTTGCGCTCGCCGGTATGCCAGTTCCGGTCGCCGAGCGGGAAGTTGGATCCGGCGATCTCGATCCGGATCCGGTGACCGGCCGGGAAGTGGTTGGCGGTCGTGATGCCGTTGATCTCGACCCGGTAGATCTCGTCGGGGACAAGTTTCGCCGGCCTGTCGAAGCCGTCGCGATAGCGCAGCCGCAGGCAGGTCTCGGCCAGGTTGTACGCGGTCCCGTCGGGGTACACGTCGACGAGCTTGACGAAGATGTCCGCGTCGTCCACGTCGGCCTCGATGTACAGCTCCGCGCTCACGTCGCCGACGATCGATACCGGCTCGGCGAGCACCGGCGTGCTGTAGACCAGAACGTCGGCCCGGCATTCGACCTCCCGTTGATCCACGCATACCGGGTAATCGCTGGCGAGGCCGCCGCCCATCGACGGCACGGGGTTGCTCGGGTCGGCGATGAACTCGTCCGCTAGCGCGTCGCCGGCGGCCGGGAGCAGGGCGCCATCGCCCCAGATCGTGTTCGCCGCCTCGGCGCTGGTCAGGAACAGGCTCCGCTCGACGGTGCCCGGCAGCGGCCACGACTCTCCGGTGAGCCAGGTGGCCGCGCCCATGAGAAAGACCTGGACCTTCGGCATCGGCCGCCACTCCCCCGGCTCGTCACGCAGGAACCGGTCGAACCACGATGTGACGATCTCGTCGTAAGGAAACCGGGTGTCACCCACGGGCCGGTCGCCGAGCCGGGCGTCGGGCTCGGTCATCAGCATCCGGCAGTGGCCGGCCGGCGCCATGATCAGGTACTGCTCGGGATGGTGCTGCTGGAACTCGAACAGCTTCACGGTCTCGTACGCGCCGATGTCCATCCATCCGTTGATGTTGAGCGATGGCGTGGCGCCGGTATGGCTGGCATCGATGAGGTCGACCCGTTGCCAGGCCGGCCCGGCCGGTCCCTCGGCCAGGTACGTCTCATAGCCGCTGCGCGGTGCGCCCATGCGCCGCAGGACCTCACCGCTTGGCGCCTCACGCGTTGATTTCCGGAGCGCACCCGCGTACTCCGGGTCGCGGGCGCTGGGCACGGTTACCAGGTACCGGCGCAGGATTCGCGACAGCTCATCGCCCTCGGCGTTCGCGGGCAGCTTCGGGCGCAGGTGGGTCCCGAACGGGGAAAACCAGCGGGCGGCGCTCCTGATCATCGGGACGCCGCCCTTGTAGAAGCAGCCTTTTGATCCCTCGGCTCCGGGGATATCGCCGATGCCCGCGCCGGCGCTCATTGCCACGCAGGCGCGCAAGGCCTTGTGGCCGATGGCGGCCAGCTTGAGCTGGTTCTCGGCCGTCGAGGAGCACCCGCGCAGGCCGACCCGGCCATTCGACCATTCCTGCGCGCCCGCCCAGTCGAGGGTGTCCTGCGCGTCCGCGGTCGTCCTGGTCAGGAAGCCGAACTCGCCCTCCGACCATTCGGACCCGCGCTCGTTCTGCACAACCATCACGTAGTCGTTCTTGAACTGCGCGGCGTGCATGGCCCGGAACTGCTCAGGGAACGCGGCCACCTGGTACGGCGTCCGGATCATCATCGCTGGGTAACGGCCGGCCGCACGCGGGCGGATGACGAAGGTCGCGAGGCGCACGCCGTCCCGCATCGGAAGCATGAGGTACTCCACGCGATAGCGCACGGGGTCCGCGCCGAGCGCGCGCACCGCCGATTCCAGCGCCGTCGGCGGAAGAAAGTCCTCCCGCTGGCCGTCGTCGCCCGCTGCCATAACCCTCCTCGACTATTGCGCACCACTGAATCAGGCCATGGGGCCGCTGCCGAGCCAGCCGCGCCGCTTGAACAGCATGAGGAGCAGGATGATCGCCACCACCTCGGAACCGAGGCCGAGGAACAGGAAGTAGGCGCCGCCCGACTGCAGGTGAGCGATGGGCCAGGCGAAGTTCTGCCCGAAGAAACCGGTCAGGAAGCCCAGCGGCAGGAATACGGTGGCGATGATCGCGAGCTGCTTCATCACCACGTTCAGCCGGTTCGACACCATCGACAGGTGCGTGTCCATCGCGCCGCTGATCAGGTCGCGGTACTCGTCGACCTGGTCGCTGATCCGGATGAGGTGGTCGTAGAGGTTGCGGTAATACGCCGCGCCTTCGCCGGTCATCCCGGGGATCTCGACCATGCCCGCATTAAGGCTGGCGATCATGTCACGCTGTGGCGTGATGATCTTGCGGATGGTCATGACCTCCTTTTTCATGTCGAAGAGCGTGCCCAGCTGTTCCTCGGTCGGGTTCTTCAGGATCTGGCCCTCGAGGTCATCGATCGCGTCGTCGAGACCGGACAGCACCGGAAAGAACGAGTCGACCAGGGTATCCATGATCAGGTAGAAGATCACCGCCTGCGGTCCGGCCGCCTTCGCCGCGTGATGACCCTTGATGCGATCGTGCACCGTGGCCAGCGCCGGGCAGTTCCCCCGGTGCAGGCTGATGATGAATTTCTCGGCGATGAAACAGTGCACCTCGGCCATGCTCTTTCCGTCGTCGGCGACGCCGAAGGTCACGATGTGCACAAAGCCGTCGTACTCGTCGATGCGCGGCCGCTGGCCGAATCTTTCCGTCGCCTCCACCGCCACCGGGTGGAAATGAAAAGTATTCGTCAACAGGCCCGCGACGTCGTCATCGGGTCCCGGGTCGTGGAGGTCGAGATCGAGCCAGAAAAAGTTGCCGTCGGCCGCTACCTGTTCAACCGCTTCCTGCGTGGCCTGCGTGGTTTCGCCATGACGCGTGATGGTCCCCTTCATGGACAAATGCTGTCACGCTCAAGCAGTGGACGCGGGTTTATCCGGACCGGCCGGCTCGACCACGGCGTCGTCGGCGTCGGCGGCCGCGTCCACCGCGGCGATGTCGGCCGGCGTGGCGCCGAGACGACGCTCGATGTCGGCCAGCCGCTCGCTGATCACCGAGAGCCGCTGGCCCAGGTCGGCGTGGCCCCGCTGGTACTCCTCCCGGTTGGCATCGGTGTGCTCTTTGACGAACACCGAGGCCACCGTGGCGGTGAGCACCCCGATGAGGCCGATGCCCACCAGCATGAGAACCACCGCTACAGCCCGGCCGCCCTCCGTGGTCGGGAACCGGTCTCCGTAGCCGACCGTGGTGACCGTGACGATGGCCCACCACAAGGCGTTGGCGTAACTGTGAATGTTGCTTCCCGGGGCGTTCTTCTCGAACAGCAGCACCAGCCAGGCCCCGATGAACAGGGTGCCCGCCGCCGCGATGAGCACCCGGAACAGGCTGTGGTGCTTGAGCACGGCCGAGACCCGCAGGCCGCCCTCGTGCAGGAGCAGGCTCATCTTCTCGATGCCGATGACGTGCCAGCCCTGCAGCGGGGGCACCACTACCGTGACCGGCTCCACCCACCGCCGCCTGAGGTAACCGCGGCGATCGGGACTGACCACCAGGCGGATGAGGTATTCCGCCAGCAGGATGACCCAAGCCGCGAACAGCGCGGCGACCAGGACGGTCGGCGCCGTGCCGGTCACGTTGGTGGTGCCGATCACGATCGCGATGACCAGCCAGGCGATGCCGAGCAGGGCCATCGGGTACTTGGTGATCCGCTCGATGTCGTCGACCAGGTCGTTGCGCCCGCCCGACGGCTTGCCCCCGGCGATGATCTGCCGCCGCCGCTCCTCCCGGCGGTACTTCTGATCGAGTCGTTCCCGCTCCAGCCGCTCCAGCCGCTGGATGCGCTCGATGGAGGACGGCGGCTTGGCGACCTTGGAGCGGCCAGGCTCGGTGCTCACGTTCTCTCACGTCCCCACTAGGCGGAGGGCGCCCGGCGAGGGCAGCGCCTCGAGGAACCGCGGCACCCCCCAGCCGCGACGGTCGTAGGCGGCCTGGACGCCGGCCCGGACGTCCGCGCCGCGGCGGGTCTGCGTGAGGGCGATCACCGAGCCGCCGAACCCGCCGCCGGTCATCCGGGCGCCGAGCGCGCCGCCGGTGGTCGCGGCCTCGACCGCGACATCGGCCTCCGGCCAGGAGACCTCGAAGTCGTCGCGCAGCGACGCGTGGGAGGCGGCCAGCAGCGGGCCGCAGCCGGCGATGTCGCCCGCCCGCAGCAGGGCCACCGCCTCCAGAACGCGCTCGTTCTCGGTCACCACGTGCCGGGCCCGGCGCCGCAGCACCGGGTCGGCGAGCCGCTCGACCTGCGCCGCACCGCCGGTGACGTCCCGCAAGGATGGCACGCCGAGCTCCCGGGCGGCCTGCTCGCAGGAGCGGCGCCGGGCCGCGTACCGGCCGTCGGCCAGGGCGTGCCGGACCCCGGTGTCGACGACCAGCAGCACCAGGCCGGCCCCGGCCAGGTCGAGCGGGACGTCGCTGGTCTGGCCGCTGCGGCAGTCCAGGAGCAGGGCGTGACCGGCCCGGCAGAGCAGGGACGCGGACTCGTCCATGATCCCGCTGGGCACGCCGACGAAGTCGTTCTCGCCCCGGCGGGCCAGCGCGGCCAGCTCCGGCCGGGGCACGCTCAGCCCGTTCAGCTCGGTCAGCGCCAGCGCCGTCGCGCACTCCAGGGCGGCGGACGAGGACAGCGCCGCACCGCGCTCGAGATCGGCGTCGATGGCGATGCTGGCCCCGCCCACCGGGTAGCCCGCCTGCCGCAGCGCCCACGCGGCCCCGGCCGGGTAGGCGGCCCAGCCGGACGGCGTGCCGGGGGCGAGCTGGCCCATTCCGACCGTGGCCGGCGCGTCGGGCACCTGCCGCGAACGCAGCTCCAGCACCCCGTCGTCACGCCGGGACACCGCGGCGCGCACGCCCTGGGCGAGCGCGAACGGGAGCACGAAGCCGTCGTTGTAGTCGGTGTGCTCGCCGATCAGGTTCACCCGGCCCGGAGCGTGCCACACCCCGTCCGGCTGCGCGCCGAAGCACTCGGCGAACCAGTCCACGGCGCGCCCGGCGACCCCGCCCTGCACCTTCACGGCGGCTACCTGCCCGCCCCGGCCATCTGCCGCGCGAACGTCCACGCGTCCGCGACCATCGCGCCCAGATTCCGCTCGGCGTGCCAGCCCAGGTCCCTGGTGATGGCCTCGGAGGAGGCGACCAGCACCGCGGGGTCGCCCGGACGGCGCGGCGCCACCTCGGCCGGGATGTCGAGGCCGGTCACCTCACGGCACGCGTCGAGCACCTGGCGGTTGGAGTAACCGGTCCCGCTGCCCAGGTTGTAGACGGTGTGCGTGCCCGGCGCGGCCGCCTCCAGGGCCGCCACGTGCGCCCGGGCCAGGTCGGACACGTGGACGTAGTCCCTGATGCAGGTGCCGTCCGGGGTCGGGTAGTCGTCGCCGAACAGCCGCAGCGTCCCGCCGTCCCGCGCCGTGGCCAGCACGTTGGGGATCAGGTGGGTCTCCGGGGCGTGCCGCTCGCCGTGCCAGGTGCCCGTCGCGTCGGCGGCGGCCCCGGCGACGTTGAAGTAGCGCAGGCTCACCGCGCCGATGCCGTGCATCCGGGCGTACTCGGCCAGGGCGGTGTCCACGGCCACCTTGGACGCGCCGTACGGGTTGACCGGCCGGACCGGGTCGGTCTCGGTGACCGGGATCCGCTCCGGCTCACCGTAGACCGACGCGGTCGAGGAGAACACGATCCGGCGGGTGCCGGTGACGCGCATCGCCTCCAGCAGCGCCAGCGTGCCGCCCAGGTTGTTCTCCCAGTACCGGGCCGGGTAGGCCACCGACTCGGCGACCAGCGACTTGGCCGCGAAGTGCAGGACGGCGTCGATGCCGTCCGCGAGCGCGGCCCGGACGTCGTCGCCGCGGATCGTGCTCTGGACGAACGTCGCGGCGGCCGGCACCGCGTCCGCGTGGCCGGTGGACAGGTCGTCCACGACCACGACCTCGTGGCCGTCGTCGGCCAGCAGGGCCGCGACCACGCTCCCGATGTAACCGGCGCCGCCGGTGACGAGCAACTTCATGCTTGAGCGGCCTCTCCGCGACGGAGCGTGGCCGCGGCCCGCTCCGGCACTATGTCGTTGGAAAACGCGCCCATGCCCGACTCCGAGCCGGCCAGGTACTTGAGCTTGCCCGGCGCGCGCCGGATCGTGAACAGCTCCAGGTGCAGGGCGAACTCGTCGCGTTCGGCGTGGCGGGGCGCCTGGTGCCAGCCGGAGATGTACGGAGCCGGGACGTCGAAGAGCCGGTCGAACCGGCGGAGCAGGTCCAGGTAGACGTCGCAGAACTCGTCCTGCTCGGCCGCGGTCAGTTCCCGCAGGTCCGGGACCCGGCGCCGGGGATAGAGGTGGACCTCGTACGGCCAGTGCGCGGCGTGCGGCACGAACGCGACCCAGTGCCCGGCGTCGATGACGATCCGCGCGCCGTCGCCCAGCTCGGACGCGAGCACGTCGTCGAACAGGTTCCGGCCCCGGTCCCGCCGGTACCGCGCGACCGTCGCCAGCATCCGCGTCGTACGCGGGGTGACGAACGGATAGGCGTAGATCTGCCCGTGCGGGTGGCTCAGCGTGACCCCGATCTCCCGGCCCCGGTTCTCAAAGCAGAAGACCTGCTCGACGTCGGGCAGCGCGGCCAGCGCGATGCTCCGGTCGATCCAGGCGGAGAGCACGAGCGCGGCCTGGTCGTGGGTCAGGTCGGCGAAGGACGCCGAATGCCGCGGGCTGAAGACGACCACCTCGCACCGGCCGTGGCCGGGGCGGTCGGCGAGCAGGCCGGCCGGATCCGCCCCGCCGGCGCCGGCGACGGGCGCGTCGCCCGGCGGCGTGATCAGCGAGGGAAACCGGTTCTCGAACACGGCCACCTCGTAGTCCGGCGCCGGGATCTCGGTCAGCCGGCCCGGCTGCGAGGGGTCGAGCGGGCAGTGGTCGGCGGGCGGCAGGTAGGTGCGGTCCTGCCGGTGGCTGGCGATGATCACCCACTCGCCGAGCAGCGGGTCGTAGCGCACCTGCGACGAGGCCTCGACCCGGCCGAGCGGCCGGAGGTCGGGGTAGCCGGCCGACTCGCCGGCCGAGGCGCCGAAGTAGATCAGCTCCCGGCCGTCGGCCAGGGTCACCGACGCCTTCTTCACCGCCGCCGCCGCGGACCCGTTGCCGGGCGGCATCAGCCGACGTCCAGGCGGAGCAGGTCGTCGGTGGTCTCGCGGCGCAGCAGCACCTTGGCCGAGCCGTCGCGGACGGCGACCACGCCGGGCCGCGGCACGTGGTTGTAGTTGCTGGCCATCGACCGGCAGTAGGCGCCGGTCGCCGCCACGGCGATCAGGTCGCCGACGGCCACGTCGGCCGGCAGGTACGCGTCCCTGACCACGATGTCTCCGCTCTCGCAATGCCTGCCGACCAGCCTGCAGAGCGCGGGGGCCGCGGCGGACTCCCGGGCGGCCAGCACGCAGGTGTAGTCGGCGTCATACAACGCGGTGCGGATGTTATCGCTCATACCTCCGTCCACGCTGACGTACGTGCGCAACCCGTCCACGTCCTTGACGGTTCCGACCTGATACAGCGTGACCGTGCCGGGCCCGGCGATGGCCCGGCCGGGCTCGACGGTCAGCCGCGGCCGGGGCAGCCCGGCGGCGCGGCACTGGGCGTTCAGGATCTCGCGGAGGCCCTGCGCGATGATCTTGATGTCGGCGGGGTCGTCGCCGGGCACGTAGGCGATGCCGAAGCCACCGCCCAGATTCAGCTCGCCGATCTCGATCCCGCGGGACTCCCGGATCCGGACCGCGAGCTCGAGCACCCGGTGCGCGGCCACGTCGAAGCCCGCCGTGTCGTAGATCTGCGACCCGATGTGCGAGTGCAGCCCGGCGAACTCGAGCACCTCGCTGCCCAGGACCTGCCGCACCGCCTCGTCGGCCGCGCCCGAGGCCAGCGAGAAACCGAACTTCTGGTCGTCGTGAGCGGTGGCGACGAACTCGTGCGCGGCGGCCTCGACCCCGGTGGTCACCCGGACCAGGATCCGCGGGCGGTGGCCGGATTCCGCCGGGACGGTGCGTACCAGACGCCCGATTTCATCGAAGGAATCGACCACTATGTGACCGACGCCCGCCACGATCGCGCGGTGGAGCTCCTCGCCCATTTTGTTGCTGCCGTGCAGCGTGATCATCTCCGGCGCCACCCCGGCCTGCAGCGCGACCTCGAGCTCGCCGCCGGTGCAGACGTCGACGCCGAGGCCCTCCTCGCTGACCCAGCGCAGCACGCCGCGGCAGCAGAACGCCTTGGCCGCGTAGAACACGCCCGCGTCGTCGCCGAACGCCTCTCGGAAGTCCCGGCACCGGGAGCGGAAGTCCTCCTCGTCGCAGGCGAACACCGGCGTCCCGAACCGGGCGGCGAGGTCGCGCACGTCGAGGCCGCCGAGCACCAGCGCCCCGCCCTCCCGGTGCGCGGTGCGCGGCCAGATCGCCGGATCGAGGGCGTTCAGGTCCCGGGGCGGTGGCGGCGGATGATCCGGCGGCAGGACTTCAGCGTGTCGGGGCCCGGCCGGATGGGCGACGCGGCTCATGCAGGTAATGCTAGGGGCGCGGCCCGTCGCCCGAGGCTAGGCTGCTAGGCGCCCGGGAAATCCGGATCTGGAGGAATCATGCCGATATTGGGGGGCCGCCAGCCGGCCGACGCGAGCAGCTGGGAACCCGAGGCCGCCGACAGCAGGCTGGCCCAGACCGCGGGGGCCAACGAGGCCGGGGTGTTCACATCCGACCTGTCGGTCTCGGAGTACGTGCTGCTCGGCGAGGCCGGGTTCGAGCCGCTGGGGTTCGTGGTCGGTTCGTCGATCTACCACGTCGGGCTGCAGGTCGGGCGCTGGTCGCAGAACCAGGAGCTCCAGGTGCTGAGCCAGGCCATGTACAACGCGCGCGAGCTGGCCATGGCCCGGATGCAGGCCGAGGCCGACCATCTCGGCGCGGACGGGGTCGTCGGGGTGCAGCTCAAGATGCAGATGTACGCCTGGGGCCAGCATGTGCTGGAGTTCGTGGCCACCGGGACCGCCGTGCGCCACCTGGCCGGCACCGGCGCCCACCGCACCCCGACGGGCCGGGCGTTCTCATCGGACCTGTCGGCGCAGGACTTCTTCCGGTTGCTCGCGGCGGGCGCGGTGCCGGTCGCGTTCGTGCTCGGCACCTGCGTCTACCACATCGCCCACCAGTCGATGATGCAGACGTTGCGCCAGACCGGCCAGAACCAGGAGATGATCCAGTTCACCCAGGGCGTCTACGAGGCACGCGAGCTGGCCCTGTCCCGGATGCAGGCCGAGGCGACGCAGGCCCAGTCGTCCGGCATCGTCGGGGTCAGCGTGGCCGTCTCCAACCACGTCTGGGGCGAGCACGCGACCGAGTTCCTGGCCACCGGAACCGCCATCCGCCGCCTGTCCGACGAGCACCGGCTGCCGGAGACCTCGCCCAAGCCCACGTTCACCCTCGGCCTCGACTCCTGACCGTTACATGGGCGGCCAGGCGTGGACGGGCTCGTTGGTCCGCATCCGGTCGATGTAACCCAGCGTCATCAGGCGCAGCGCCTCGTGCCGGCCGGCGCCGCGCCGGGTGAGCGCGCGGGCGGCCTCGGTCTGCCAGGTGGCGCCGGTCCGGCCGGACAGGCAGCGTTGCTCGATGATGCCCAGCAGCCGCTTGGTGTCGTCGCCGTCCACCCCCCAGCGCTCGAGCCCCTCGAAGGCCAGTGGCAGCAGGCGGCGCAGCACCAGCTCGGTCACCGGGAGCTGGCCCAGGCCCGGCCAGTACAGCCGGGCGTCGATGCCGTGCCGGGCCCCGACGGACAGGTTGTCCGCGGCGGCGGCGAAGGACATCTGTTCCCAGACCGGCCGGTCGGCCTCGGTCAGCGCGCGGACCAGCCCGTAGTAGAAGGCCGCGTTGGCCATGATGTCGGCCACGGTCGGGCCGGCCGGCAGCACGCGGTTCTCCACCCGCAGGTGCGGCAGGCCGTCGGTCACCGCGTACACGGGCCGGTTCCACCGGTAGATCGTGCCGTTGTGCAGGGTCAGCTCGGCCAGCTCGGGCACCTGCCCGCGGTCGAGCGCCGCCACCGGATCCTCGTCCTCGAGCAGGGGCAGCAGGGCCGGGAAGTACCGCAGGTTCTCCTCGAACAGGTCGAGCACGGAGGTGATCCAGCGTTCGCCGAACCACACCCGCGGCCGGGCGCCCTCCCGTTTGAGCTGGTCCGGCCGGGTGTCGGTGGCCTGCTCGAACAGCGTCAGCCGGGTCTCCCGCCACAGCTCCCGGCCGAACAGAAACGGCGAGTTGGCGCCCACGGCGACCTGGACGCCGGCCACCGCCTGGGCCGCGTTCCAGTAGCTGGCGAACGTGTCCGGGCTCACCTGCAGGTGGAACTGCGCGCTGGTGCAGGCGGCCTCGGGGGTGATCGTGTCGATGTGGGTCAGCAGCCGCTCGGGACCCTCGATGGAGATCCGCATCTCCTCGCCGCGGGCGGCGAAGATCTCCTCGTTCAGCAGCCGGTAGCGCGGGTTCGTCGACATCGCGTGCTCGCCGACGTCGCTCTCGCGCAGCGTGGGCAGGATGCCGACCAGCACCAGCTGGCTGCCGGCCCGGCGGGCCCGGTCCCCGGCGTGGTCCAGGCTGGCCCGCACCCGCCGCTCGAGGCGGCTCAGCGCGCCGCCGGCCAGCGGCTGCGGCGGGACGTTGATCTCCAGGTTGAACTGCCCGAGCTCGCTGGCCCAGATCGGGTCGGCGATCTCGCCGAGCACCTCCCCGTTCTTCATCGAGGGCCGGCCGGCCTCGTCGACCATGTGCAGTTCAATCTCCAGGCCCACATTCCGGGGCTCGGTGTCGAACCGCGACTCGCGGAGCATCTGGCCGAACACGTCTAGACAACAACGCACCTTCTCGCGATAAGCGCGCCGGTCCTGCTGGCTCACGCTTATCGCTGGGACATCCCTGCCCATCGGTCCCCTCCCGCTCCGTGGCCATGGGCAGCCTTGCCCCAACCTTCGCACGTCAAAAGGCATGTGACCAGGGCAGAAGTGGGGTCAGATCAGGACGCGCCGCGACCTGACGGGGCGTTCCAGTCGAGCAGCGGGCCGTCCGGGACAATCCGGGTCGGATTAATAAACGGGTGCGTGGTGAAGTAGTGCCGCTTGATCTGGTCGAAATTCGTGGTGCCGCCGAACGCCGGCAGCGCGTAGAGGTCCCGCGCGTAGGCCCACAGGTTCGGGTAGTCGGTCAGCCGCCGGAGGTTGACCTTGAAGTGCGAGTAGTAGACCGCGTCGAAGCGGGCCAGGGTCACCCACAGCCGGACGTCGGCCTCGGTGATCTGGTCGCCCAGCAGGTACCGTCGGCCGGCCAGCCGCTCTTCGAGCTGATCCAGCGTGGCGAACACCTTGGTCACCGCGTCGTGGTAGGCCTCCTGGGTGCGGGCCATGCCGGATCGGTACACGCCGTTGTTCACGGTCTCGTAGACGGTGGCGTTGATCGCGTCGATCTCGGGCCGCAGCGCGGCCGGGTAGAGGTCGTAGGCCCCGTTGCCGAACGCGCCGAACTGGGTGCCGAGGTCGATCGTGATGTCGGGGAAGTTGTTGCTGACGATGCGGCCGGCCCGCCGGTCCCACAGCACCGGCACGGAAACGTGCCCGTCGTAGCCCGGCTCGGTCGCCTCGTAGGCCTCGCGCAGCAGCGCGAACCCGTTGACCGGATCGAGCGAGTACCCGGGGCCGTCGCGGAACGCCCAGCCCCGGCCGTCGCGGACCGGGTCGACGGCCGACAGCGAGACGACGTCCTCCAGCCCGAGCAGCTGGCGCACGATCGCGGACCGGTGCGCCCAGGGGCAGGCCCAGGAGATGTAGAGGTGGTAGCGGCCCGGTTCGGCCGGGTACCCGCTGGAGCCGTCCGCGGTGATCCGACCCTGGAACGGGTAGGCGGGCCGCACGAACTCGCCCGGCTTCGGCTCGGCCTGCGGTTGCTTGCGCCGGAAGTCCCCGTAGTCGCCGTAAGCGTCGAAGTCCACCGGGCTGGCGCCGCCCTGCTGCGTCGTGGTCATGCCGGTGCCAACCCGGGGACGGCGCGAGCCATTCCGCGCGATCAGCCCGGCGGCTCGGCCGGATCGCTGCGGGCCAGCGCGATCGCGTCCGCCTCGGTCATCTCCCGCCCGCGCCGCTCGGCGGCGGTGAACTCGTCGTCGCCCAGCGCCTCGCGCACGGCGGCCACCGACTGCTGGAACCGGGCCAGGTCGGGGCCGAGGACCGGGGCGCCGATCGCCTCGCGCATGGCCTGCGACGCGCCGAACAGCACGGCGGCGCGCCCGGCCAGCCCCGCGGCCGCGTCCACGCCGGCCATCTCCTCCAGGCACTCCGCGATCGACCGCCGCTCGCCGATGGCCTGGGCGTGCTCCAGGCTGCGGGCGTGCAGCGACCGGGCGGCCGGGTAGTCCTTGCGGGCCAGCGCGGTCAGGCCGAGGTTGGTCAGCGCGACGCTGGCCAGGCGGCGGTCGCCCACCTGCTCGGCCAGGGCGAGCGCCTCGGCGTGCCGTTCCGCGGCCCCGTCCGGGTCGCCGGTGTTCTGCAGGACCGTGCCGAGGTTGGTCAGGGCGCCGCCGATCAGCTTGCGGTCGCCGAGCTTCCTGGAGTTGGCCAGGTGCTCCCGCAGCCGGGCGGCGGCGAGCTCGAAGTCGCCCTCGTTGAACGACACGACGCCGAGGTTGCCCAGGATCACCGTGGCCCGGCGCAGGTCCCCGGCGGCCCGGAACCTCGACATGCTCTCGGTGTAGTACGCGGTGGCCTGGGCCTGGTCGCCGGTGTGCAGCGCCAGCCGGCCGAGGCCGGACAGGCACCGGCCCATCACGTTCGACGCGCCCGCCCGCCGGGCCAGCTCGAGCGCCTCGGCGTACATGGCCTCCGCGGCCGGGTAGTCGCCGCGGACGTGCGCGGCCGCGCCCAGCTCGCCGAGGCAGCTCGCGGTGCGCGCGTCGTCGCCCAGGCCGCGCCAGATGGCCAGGCTCTCCTGCTGATAGCCGAGCTGGGCCTCGTGATCGGCCTGGACGTAGGCCAGCTGGCCCGCCCCGTCCAGCGCGATCGCCCGCAGCCGGGGATCGGCCCCGGGTCCGGCCGTGGCCAGCGCCGAGTCCAGCCAGCGGCGGCCCAGGCTGGCGTGCCCTCTGACCTGCCAGAACGGCGCCACCGCCCCGGCCAGGGCCAGCGCGGCCAGCGCCTGGTCCGAGCCCGGCCGGGTGAGCCCCCACTCCAGGCCGGCCCGGATGTTCTCCACGTCGGCCTCGAGCAGGTCGAGCCAGGCCTCCTGGTCGGGGCCGTCCAGGTCGGCTTCGCCCGCGTAATCGAGCAGCCAGGCCAGGTGCCGCTGGCTCAGCGCGTCCCGCTCCCCCGCCTGCGCCAGCTGCCTGCGGGCGAACTGGTGCACCGACTCGAGCATGCCGTAGCGCATGCTGCCGGAGCGTTCCTCGGTTGTCAGCAGCGAGCGGTCGACCAGCGACGTGACGGCCTCGAATACCGCGTCGGCGGGCAGCCGCGTGTCGGATAGCTCCGTGTCGGGCAGCACCGCCTCGGCCGCCTCCAGCGTGCAGCCTCCGGCGAACACCGCCAGCCGCCGGAAGCACACCCGCTCCTCGTCGCTGAGCAGGTCATGGCTCCATTCGATCGCGGCCTGCAGGGTCTGGTGCCGCGGCAGCCCGCCCCGGCTGCCGCCGGCCAGCACCCGGAACCGGTCGTCCAGCCGGGCGGCCAGCTGCCGCGCGGTGAGCGCGTTCAGCCGGGCGGCGGCCAGCTCCAGGGCGAGCGGGATGCCGTCCAGGCGGCGGCAGATCTCGCTGACCGCCCCGGCGTTGACCTCGGCCAGCGAGAACCCGGGCCGGGCCAGCCGGGCCCGGTCGCACAGCAGCCGGGCCGACTCGGACCGCGCGACCACCAGCGGGTCCTGCTCGTCCGGCGGCGGCAGGGTCAGGGGCGGCACCGGCCAGGTCGCCTCCCCGGCCACGTTGAGCCTGCTCTGGCTGGTGGCCAGGATCCGCAGCGACGGGCACTGCCGCAGCAACCCGGTGACCAGGCCGGCCGCGGCGTCCAGCACGTGCTCGCAGTTGTCGAGGATCAGCAGCGCCTCGCCCGCCCCGGCCAGCAGCTGGGCGGCGATCGTCTCGGCCAGCGGGCGGCCGGGCTCCTCGCGCACGCCCAGCGCCGACGCGGCGGCCGCGGCGACCAGGTCGGGCCGGGCCACAGCGGCCAGCTCCACGAGCCAGACGCCGCCCGGATACCGGCCCGCGGCCTGCTGCCCGGCCTTGAGGGCCAGCCGGGTCTTGCCGGAACCGCCCGGCCCGGTCAGCGTGAGCAGCCGGGACAGCCCGAGCAGCTCCTCGATCGTGGCCAGCTCGGACTCGCGGCCGATGAACGACGTGCTCTCGGCGGGCAGCCAGCCCGGCGACGCGGGCGCCACCCGGTCGGCGGCCGCGGCCGGCGCGGGTTCCGGCGCCGCGGCCGGCGCCGCGTCCGGCGCCTCGGGCCCGGCCCCCTGGCCCGCGGGCGGCTCGGCGGCGCGTTCCGGCTCGGCGGGCCGCCAGTCCAGCCCGGGATCCTGGCGCAGGATCGCCTCCTGCCGCCGGGCCAGCGCCGGGTTGGGGTCGATGCCCAGCTCGTCGGCCAGCCGGCCGCGCAGGTCCTGGTAGGCCCGCAGCGCGTCGGCCTGGCGGCCGCACCGGTACAGGGCCAGCATCCGCTGGCCGCACAGCCGCTCCCGCAGCGGGTGCGCCGCCACCAGCCCTTCGAGCTCGCTGGCCAGGCTGGCGTGGCGGCCGCAGGCCAGGTCGGCCTCCACCCGGTCCTCGATCGCGGACAGCCGGGCCTCCTCCAGCCTGATCGCGTCCGCCTGGGCGAAGGCGAAGTCGGCCACGTCGGACAGCGCCGGGCCGCGCCAGAGCGCCAGGGCCTCGCGCAGCCGGGCCGCCGCCGCCTCGGGCCGGCCGCCGGCCATGTCGGCGGCCGCCCCGGCGACCAGGGAATCGAAGCGCTGAGCGTCGAGCTGGCCGTCGGCGAGAACGATCCGGTACCCCGGCGGGGACGTCGCCACCGCGCCGGAACCGCTGCCCAGCGCCCGGCGCAGCCGCGAGATGTACACCCGGAGCGTGGCCATGTAGTGCGGCGGCGGCTCGCCCGCCCACAGGTCGTCGGCCAGCCGGTCGGCCGACACCACCTGCCCGGCCGCGAGCAGCAGGCGGGCCAGCAGGCTGCGCTCCCGCAGGCCGCCGAGGTCCATGACCACGCCATCGTCGGATACCTCGACCGCTCCGAGAATGCGGAATTCAACGATGGCCACCACCTCCCCTGGAGGCTGAGGCTGCTGGAGGTTTGCCGGTCACCGGAGGCTGCCGGTTGCCGAAGGCTGCCGGTTGCCGAAGGCTGCCGGTTAATGGTAAGTGGGCCGCGCGCCCGGCATCCAGCGAACGTTCAGCGCTCGCCGAACCAGCCGGGCACGTCGAGCCGGAACAGCTCCGGCGGCGTGACCTTGCGCAGATCGGCCTCGAGCGCGTTCAGCCGCTCCGCCCCGATGACGGCCGCCCAGCGGGCGCGCAGGTCGTCGAAGATCCGCGCCGAACGCTCCAGCGCGTCGACGGCCCGCCCGGTGAGCAGCACCACCTTGCGCCGGGCATCGGCCGGGTCGGGCCCCCGTTCCAGGTAGCCGAGGCGCTCCAGCGCGTCGATGGTCTTGCCGGCCGCCTGCTTGGAGATCCCCAGCCGGCGGCCCAGCTCGGCGGCGGTCGTGCCGTACGGGCCGATGGCCTGGAACACGAACCCGTGCATCGGCCGCATGTCGGGATGCCCCTGCCGGGCCAGCTCGGCGTGCAGGTCGTCGATCAGCACGCGGAAGCCGAGCAGCAGCCGCAGCGCCAGCTCGAAGCCCGGCGGCTCGGAGCCGGGCGCCTCAGTTGACATGAACGACAACCAGGTTTACGGTTTTGCCCGTCGGACATTCGACAACCATGTTGTCTATCTTAGGAGGCAGCCGCGATGCCGGTCATCCGCCACGCCGAGAGCCGTCGCACCGAAACCCCGAACGCGGTCATGACCACGCTGGCGTCGCCCACCCAGGGCGGCGCCGGGCAGGCCGTCTGGCGGGTCGACATGCGGCCGGGCCAGGCCGGGCCGCTGCACGCCATCGACACCGAGCAGGTGTGGACCGTGCTGGACGGCGGCGCGTCCGTCGAACTCGACGGCGAACTGCTCGCCGTGGCCCCCGGAGACACGCTGATCCTGCCCGCCGACGCGCCGCGCCGCATCACCGCGGACCCGGCGGCCGGCCTCACCGCGATCGTCGCCGCGCCCGCCGGCACCCGGGCCTACACCCTCGACGGCACCACGGTCGGGGCCGAGTGCGCCGCGCCGGACGGCGAGAAGCTGATCCCCGCCTGGGTCGTCTAGGCCGCGCCTAGGCCGCCGCGGTCCAGGCGACCGGCAGCCGTTTGACGCCGCGCTGGAAGTTCGACCGCAGGTAGGACGGCTGGCCCGCGAGGGCCAGCGCGGACGTGCGAGAGAGCACCTCGTCGAACAGCGCCCGCATCTGGGCCCGGGCCAGGTGCGAGCCGAGACAGAAGTGCGGCCCGTGGCCGAACACCAGATGCGGGTTCGGCCGGCGCCGGATGTCGAACGCGTCCGGATCGGCGAACACCGCCTCGTCCCGGTTCGCTGAGGTGAACGAGACCACGACCTTTTCCCCGGCCCGGATCCGCTGCCCGCCGAGCTCGCAGTCCGCCGTCGCCGTGCGGCGGAACGTCATCACCGGCGTCCACCACCGCAGCATCTCGTCCACCGCGGCGGGCATCAGCCCGCCGTCCGCGCGCAGTTGCCGTTGCGCTGCGGGGTGTTCGAGGATAGCCACGCATCCTCCAGGCAATCCGTTACGCACCGTCTCATTACCGGCGACAGCGAAAAGCCAGAACATGTTCTCGAATTCCTCGACCGAGACGCGGCCGCCCTGGTCATCGACCTGCTCCAGCAGGATCGACATCACATCGTCGCCGGGGCGGCGGCGTTTGGCCTCGGCCAGCAGGTGGGCGTACGCATAGAGATCGGGCATCCCCTCGCGGGTCCGCGGATCGGGCATGCGGCCGCCGGGGCCAGGACGCGGCCGCAGCGCGACCGCCTCGGCCGCCATCGGCGTCCCTCCGGAGGGGTCGAACTCGGCCGACGACGCGTAGTCCGGATCCTGGTAGCCGATCACCCGGTTGGACCAGTCGAACAGCAGCCAGCGATCCGACTCCGGCATGCCGAGCACGTCGGCCAGGGTCAGCAACGGCAGGTCGGCCGCGACGTCCTTGGCGAAGTCGAGCTCGCCCCCCGGCCCGGTGAACGCCCGCTCGCACAGGGCGCGCGCGTGCCCGCGGATGCGCTCCTCGAGCCGGGCCACCGCGCGCGGGGTGAACGACCGGCTCAGCAGGGTCCGCAGCCGGGCGTGCTCGGGCGGGTCCATGTTCAGCATCATGCGGCGGACGTAGCCCAGTGCCCCGGGGCTGGCCGGGTCGCGGATCTGCGTCGCGCCGCGCCACGAGGAGAACAGCCGCGGCTGCTTGAGCACCGACTCGACGTCGGCGTGCCGGAGCACGAGCCAGAACCCCGGGCCCGCCGGCCAGCCCAGCACCGGTACCTCCTCGACCCAGGTCACCGGCCGGTCGCGGCGCAGCCGGGCCAGCGCGCCGAACGGCACGGCCTCGGCGTAGGTCGCCGGGTCGAACACGACCTCGGTATCGGGCCTGGCCACGGCGGTCAGCCCCGCCCCAGGAACTCCTCGATCGACGCGGCGAGCGCCGCCGGGGTCTCGAACATCGGGTAGTGCCCGGCATTGGGGACCACCTCGAGCTCGGCGCCGGGATAGAACTGGAGCCAGGTCTGCTCCATCACCGGCGCGGACAGGGCCGGGTCGTGCTCCCCCACGATGACCTTGACCGCGGCCTGGTTGCCCTTCACCTGCTCGGAGAAGTCGGTCTTCGCCCAGGAGTCCAGGTACGCGCCGAACGCGCCGACCTCGGAGTTGTCCAGCGAGTGCTGAACGATGTGGTCGACGAACGCGCGCGGCAGCCGTCCCCCGGTGGTGAAGTTGATGATCGCGAACCGGTTGTCGCGGCTGGCCGCCGCGCCGGAGAACAGGGCCCACCCATCCGCATCCATCGGCACGCCGGTGGCCGGGACCGGGTTGAGCGCGACCAGGCGCCGCACCCGGCCCGGGGCCCGCAACAGCGCGTGCTGGATCGCCTGGCCGGACATCGAGTGCCCGACCAGCGAGAACCGGTCCCAGCCCAGCTCGTCGGCCAGCGCGACGGCGTCGGCCGCGGCCTCCTGCATGGTGAAATCGCCCGCCACGTTCCGGCGGCCGCCGTAGCCGCGCAGGTCCATGAACGCGTACGTGTACGCCGACGGGTCGAGGTAGTCGGGCAGCCCGCCCCAGCCTCGCGCCGAGCCGAACCAGCCGTGCAGCGCGAGCACGTGATGGTCGCCCGACCCGACGGTCACCGTCGAATCGCTCATGTCAGGAATGTACCGCCATGACAAAATTCGCTCCATGACCGACCCAACGCCCTACCTCCATTTCCCCGGCACCGCCCGTGAGGCCCTGACGTTCTACGGCAACGTCTTCGGCTGCGGCGTTCAGTTGCACACCTTCGCCGAGTTCAAACGGGCCGACGGTCCGGCCGATGCGATCGCCCACGGCTACCTGACCGGCGGGCCCGTCGCGCTGTTTGGCGCCGACGTGTCCGGGGACGAGCCGGCCTTCCGGTCCGAAGGCCTGATGCTGTCCCTGCTCGGCACGGCCGCTCCCGCGACGCTGCGGAGCTGGTTCTCCCGGCTCAGCGACGGCGGCCGGGTCGTGGATGACCTGCAGGAGCGGCCGTGGGGCGCATCCGATGGGCAAGTCATCGACCGTTACGGCCTGCACTGGCTCATCGGGTTCGAGGGCGACGAGAGCGGCTGAAAGACTCCAGGCGCATGACAATCGACGGCAACCCGGCCGGACGGGGCGATGCGGCGGATGCGACGGCGGCGCTGGCCGAACGGCTGCGCCACGACATGGTCGGTGCGCTCGAGCTCTTCACCGTGTACCTGGGCGAGCGGCTGGGCCTGTACCGGGCGCTCGACCGGGCAGGCCCGGCGACCTCGCCGGAGCTGGCCGAGCGGACCGGCACCGCCGAGCGGTATGTGCGCGAGTGGCTGGAGCATCATGCGGCCAGCGGGCTGCTCGAGGTGGATGACCCCGCCGCCGGGCCGAAGGCGCGCCGGTACCGGCTTCCGGCCGCGTACGCGCCCGTCCTCGCCGACCCCGACAGCGTCTGCTACCGGGCATTCAACGGCACGGAGATCGTGCGAGCGGGCCGGCGCCTGCCGGACCTGGTGGAGGCGTTCCGCACCGGGGACGCTCCGCCTCCGCTGGCCTGGGCGCCCGAAGGACGGGCCGACTACAACCGGCCCGTGTTCCTGAACCTGCTGGGAACGCGGTGGCTGCCCGCCATCGCCGACGTGCACCAGCGGCTGCTGCGCGAGCCACCCGCCCGGGTGGCCGACCTGGCGTGCGGCGCCGGCTGGTCGAGCATTGCCATGGCGCAGGCTTACCCGCTGATCCGGGTGGACGGTTTCGACCTGGATTCCGACGTGATCGCCGCCGCCCGTCGCAACGCCGAGCAGGCCGGCGTGTCCGGCCGGGTCGCCTTCACCGTCAGCGATGCCTCCGGCCCGGGCGCATCCGGCCGCTACGACCTGGTGACGATCTTGGAAGGGCTGCACGACATGTCCCGCCCCGTGGACGCGCTGCGGGCGGCGCGGGACATGCTCGGGCCGGCCGGTTCGGTCATCGTTGCCGACGAGCTCGTCGAGGACGAGTTCACCGCCCCCGCCTCAGAACTCGAGCGCTACCACTACGGCTGGAGCGTGGTGGCATGCCTGCCCGGCGCCATGGGTGACCCCGGCACGTCGGCCACCGGGGCGGTGATGCGCCCGTCCACGCTGCGCCGCTACGCCCGGGAGGCGGGCTTCGCCGGCGCGGAAGCCCTCCCGCTCGAAACCGAATCCTGGCGTTTCTACCAGCTCACCCCGTGACTCCCCGACGGCGACAACGACCGCGAATCCTCAGCCCCCTCCGGCGATGCCCAGAGCCGTGCTCAGGGCGGCAATGATCGCTCCGCCAACGGTGATCGCCAGGAACGAGCGGGCGAAGCTCGTGCGGAAGAACACGCGGCGCAGCCAGGCCAGGATCAGCAGCTCGCCGGCCACGACGGCGATGGCCGCGCTGATCGCGGCGCCGTAGTCGGGGATGAGGAACGGCAGGGTGTGGAAGATGCCCCCGGCGAAGGTCCCGCCGCCGGTGATCACGCCGCGCAGCGCGGGCCGGCCGCGCCCGGTCAGGTCCCCGGTGTCGGACAGGCCCTCGGAGAAGGCCATGCTCACGCCCGCGCCCAGGGCGGTGGCGACGCCGGTGACGAAAGCGGTCAGCGGCCGGTGCGTGGCCAGCGCCACCGCAAAGATGGGCGCCAGGGTCGACAACGACCCGTCCATCAGCCCGCTGAGCGCGGGCTGGACGCGCGTGAGCAGGAACGAGCGGGAGCCGACGGAGCCCGGCACGATCCCGGCCGTTGCCCTGGTCTGAGTGCTGGTCCGTCTATCCGGACTCATAACTTTTGCCGCCATGCCACCGATGCTCCCGGCCGGGCGGCCCGCCGTCGTCGTGCGCGGGAACCGTCTTTTTCCTGGTCGGCGCGGATGCGGTGGACCGCGCGGGTACTGCGCGGGGAGTAGCCGGCATCGCGTCGCCCGGACTCACGCACTCATCCGCGGGCACGACGAGGCAAAGGGCGACCGGTCGTTCAGATCTGCGCGATGCCGCCGTAAGCCCAGGCGCGGTCCGCGTTGGGACCGGGAACGCCGCCATCCGGCCGCCAGTACGAGACGAGCACGAGACCCGGGTCGAGAAGTTCCCGGCCGTTGAACATGCGCAGGATCTCGTCCTTGCCGCGGGGAATCCAGATAGCGCCGCGCGCTCTGGCTTCGGCCGATGCCTGATGCGTCCGGTCCGGAGCGAACTCGTCGGTGGAGTGCGACAGCACAACGTAGCTGCCGGGCGCGAGCGCGGCAAGGTACCTCGCGGCGATGCCGGCCGGGTCGTCCTCGTCGGGGATGCAGTGCAAGACCGCGATGAGCATGAGCGCCACGGGCCTGGAGAAGTCGAGCCACTGCCCGGCCTTGGCCAGGACCTCGTCCACGTCTTGGAGGTCGGCCCTGACCACGCCGGTGGCGGGGTTGTCCGCCATCAGGGCCTCTGCGCGCAGGAACACCACGGGGTCGTTATCGACGTAGACGACGCGGGCGTCCGGGTGCCCATCCTGCGCGGTCTCGTGTGTGTTCGGGCTGGTGGGCAGCCCGGTGCCGATATCGAGGAACTGGCGGATGCCCGCATCGCGCAGGTACCGGACCGAGCGGACCAGGAAGTCACGGTTCCCGCGCGACGAATCCAGCATCTCCGGCACGAGCTCCAGGCTTCGCTCGGCCGTCTCCCGGTCGGCGGCGAAGTTGTCCTTGCCGCCCAGCATGTAGTCGTACACGCGCGCCGGGTGCGGGATATCGGTGCGGACGCCCAGCGCCTTCCATTTGTCGCGCTGTTCCTGCTCGGTCATCGTGAGGTCTCCTGCCCTCGGTTTCATTCCAGATCCTGCCATACCGCGACAGAAGCTCAGCGAGCCAAACGGTCAGCGGCCGAGCAGCCGCATGTCCGCCGCTTCGTGGTGATCGCCGGCCGCCGGGGTGAGGTTGTCCAGCGTGCTGATCTGCTCGGCGGTCAGTTCGATGCCATCGGCGGCGATGTTCTCCTCGGCCCGGCCGACGCGCTTGGTGCCGGGGATCGGGGCGATGTCGTCGCCCTTGGCCAGCAGCCAGGCCAGCGCCACCTGGGCCGGCGTGGCGCCGGCCTGAGCGGCGACCGCTTCGACCTCGTCGGCGATGCGCAGGTTGTGCCGGAAGTTCGCGCCGGTAAAGCGCGGGTTGGTCTTGCGCCAGTCGCCGTCGTCGAACTGCCCGGCGCTGCGGATCTTCCCGGTGAGGAAACCATGGCCGAGGGGCGAGAAGGGCACGAAGCCGATGCCGAGCCGCCGGGTCAGCGGCAGCACGTCCGTCTCCGGATCCCGGGTCCACAGGGAGTACTCCGACTGCAGCGCGGCGACCGGGTGGACGGCGTGGGCGCGGCGGATCGTGGCGGGCCCGGCCGCGGACAGGCCGATGTGGCGGACCTTGCCCTCGGCCACGAGCCCGGCCAGGGCGCCGACGGTGTCCTCGATCGGGGTGCCGGGGTCGACGCGGTGCTGGTAGTAGAGGTCGATGTGGTCGGTGCCCAGCCGCCTGAGGGAGCCTTCGGCCGCGGCGCGGATGTTCGCCGGGCTGCTGTCGAGGATGCGGACCCCGCCGCCCGCGTGTGAGAAACGGCCGAACTTGGTGGCCAGCACGACCTCGTCGCGGCGGCCCTTGATGGCCCGGCCGACGAGTTCCTCGTTGGTGAACGGCCCGTATGTCTCGGCGGTGTCGATGAACGTGACGCCCAGTTCCAGGGCCCGGTGGATGGTCCGGATGGACTCGGCGTCATCGGTGCCCGCGCCGGTGTAGGCGGCGGACATGCCCATGGCGCCCAGGCCGATGCGGGAGACATCCAGATCCCCCAGGGTGATGTGCTTCATGATCACTGCTCCGGGAAGCTTGTGCGCGATGCGACCGAGCCTGCCTGGCTGGCGCGCGGTGAAGAAGACCGCCTCGTTCCTAGCAGTGGCGCGGCCAGGCCGAGGCCTCGGGCGCCGATTGACGGCTATCTATCAAGGTGATATCACTTTTATAGCAGCGGCCGGACGACGGCCCGCACGTCACTGGAGGCAGACCGATGCAGCCAACAACCGACGGCATCACTTCGACCGTCACTTCCTCGCGACCCATGATCGTCACGACGACCGAGAACATCCCGGGCACGCGGGTGGTGAAGACGATCGGGCAGGTATTTGGCCTGACGGTCCGCTCGCGCAGCCTCGGCGGCAACATCGCCGCCGCCCTCAAGGGCCTGGTCGGCGGCGAGATCGGATCGTACGTCAAGCTCAACGAGGATTCCCGGCGCCAGGCCCTCGACCGCATGGTGCAGAACGCCGCCGCCATGGGGGCCAACGCCGTGACGATGATGCGCTTCGACTCCACCGAAATGGGCCGGAGCATGAGCGAGATCGTGGCCTACGGCACCGCCCGCGTCGTCGAGACGGTGGCCGACGCCCCCGACTCGGTCAGCACGCAGGGCTGAGGTGCGCCGTCATGCACGCGGTGGAATGGGTAATACTCGGGATCGTCGTCGTCGGAGTCGTCATCGCCGTCTTCGGCTGGGATCGCTACCGCGGGAACCGGAAGGACGCCGACACCGGCAGCGGCTCCGAGCCGACCAGCGAGGTGTTCATCGACCCGGCTACTGGCAAGCGGATGCGCGTGTGGTACGACCCGGCCACGGGAGACCGAGAGTACCGCGCCGAATGAGCGCACCGGCATGGCCAACGCATAAGCTCGGGATTCATGATCTGCCGTGTGTGGCGTGGCTGGACCACGAAGGACAACGCCGGCGCGTACGAGCGCATCGTTCGCGGCGAGGTCATTCCCGGCATTGAGGCGCGACGCATCCCGGGATTCCGCTCCATCGATCTGATCCGGCGCGAGCGGGAACACGACGTGGAGTTCATGACCCTGATGTGGTTCGACGGACTCGACAGCGTCAGGCGCTTCATGGGCGAGGACTACGAAACGGCGCACGTGCCGGAGCCAGCCCGGGCGGTGCTCGCGGACTTCGACCGGCGCTCGGCTCACTACGAGGTTCTCGACCGCAGGCAACAGCCGCAGTAGCCGATGTTCTCGCCTGAAGGCCCGTCGGCGCGTGAACTGGCGAGGCAGGCGCTGTCCTCGGTTGAGGGCGGCTACGACCTGCTGGCACCGAAGTTCGACCACACGCCGTTTCGCACCCCCGATGCCATCCTGGACGCGACCGCCGGCATACTGCGCCCGCTCGGCCCGTTCGGCCGGGGACTGGACGTATGCTGCGGGACCGGCGCGGGCATGCGGGTCCTGGCGTCCGTGTGCCAGGAGCCGATCACCGGCGCCGACTTCAGCACGGGCATGCTCGCGCAGGCGCGCCATGCGCACCCGGACGCCACGTGGGTACGCGCCGATGTCCGGGCCCTGCCCTTCGCCGGGGCCTTCGACCTGGCGGTCAGCTTCGGAGCGCTCGGGCACTTCCTGCCCGCCGAACGGCCCGCCCTGTTCGCCGACGTGTACCGCGCGCTGCGGCCCGGCGGGGTCTTTGCGTTGCCGGTCGGTGCGCCGCTGCCCGTTGCCTCGCCCTGGTACTGGGCGCTGGCCGGGTTCGATCTGGCCATGCGGGTCCGCAATGCCCTCTGGCATCCCCCGTTCGTCATGTACTACCGCACCTGGCCGCTGCGGGCGGTCCGCGACGACCTGACGGCGTCCGGGTTCACCGTCACGACCGTCCCCATGACCGCTCTCGGCCGGCGCGAGGACGGCAACCCGCGGTACCGGCTCGTCCTCGCGCGCAAAGACCGCACCCCCTGACGCCGGTACGCCGAGCCGTTCTTCGCCGGGGAGGTCGAGCCGTGCATCAACGGCCAGGGCGCCACGAGCGCGTTACGGGGCGTGCTGTGGTGCCAGGCAGTAGTAGTTCTCGTAGATCCCCTGGGCTTGAGCGCGGGCTGATTCCCAGTCCCAGCCACGCGGGTAGTAGCGGTCGGGGCTGAGGGACGTGACGTAAGGGGACGGGTCTGGTTGCAGGCTCTCAAGTACGTGGCCGGCGAGGCCGGCTGACCCGGAGACACCATGTGCGTTGCAGGCCGCGGCCATCACCAGGCCGCGCACGCCGGGCACCGGTCCGACGATGAACCGGCCGTCGGGCGAGAACGCCGGAAATCCGCGGAAGACCTCGCGTACCTCGGCCTCGGTGACCGCGGGCGCGAACGTGGCGAAGTCGCGCGCGAAGCCGGATAGGACATCCCAGTCCGGGGCCACGGCCAGATCCTGCCCGATGGTGACGGCACGCGGGTCGAGGCTCAGCCCGTTCGGCTCCCAGCCCCCGCACAGCAGTCCCTGCCCTTCGGCTCGCGCGTATATGCGCAGGTCAGGGATGCGGAGCACGGGCAAGTCGGCGTGCCAGCCCGCGACGGCCCTGGTGACGAAGTACTCGTGACGCACCGGGACGATCGGGAGCTGCTGGCCGGCCAGCGAGGCCACGGCGCCGGCCCATGGCCCGGCCGCGTTGATCACCATGTCGGTCGCGACGGCGCGCCGGTCGGTGCGGACGCCCGTCACCACGCCGCCGATGATGCGCAGGCCGGTAACGGTGGTGTGCGTCGCAAAGGTGACTCCCCGATCTCGCGCGGCGCGCGCGTAGGCGGTCACGAGACTGTTTGGCTGGAGGTAGCCGTCGGTGGGGCACCATAGCGCCGCCGTGACCTGGGTCGTGTCCAGCATCGGGCACAGCATGCCCAGCCGGGCAGGGGTGAGGAACTCGACCTCGAGCCCGGCTGACCGCGCCACAGCGGCCAGCGCCTGGAACTCGGCCGCTCGCTCGGCGGTTGTCGCTATCCGCACGCTCCCGGTCTGGCGCCAATCCGCCGGGTAGCCGGTCTCCTGTTCGATCCGGGCGTACACCGCAACCGAGGCCATGGCCAGCAAGCACCGCTCTTTTGTGGCGCGGACCTGCCCGACCAATCCGGCCGCTTGTCCCGAGGTCGCCCCGGCCAGCTCGCCCTGCTCCACGACCTGGATGTCACGGTGGCCCGCCCGGGCCAGGACATAGGCCACCGCGCATCCGATAGCCCCGCCACCGACGATCGTGACCTCGGCGTCTCTGACTTCGGCCACCGGAACCTTCCGCGCCGTCAGGCACCCGGGACACGACGGGCGATCTTCATCCCGGCACCGCGCTCAGCATACCGGCGGACAACGGGGCCACCCGGTCCGGTGGCAGGTCGAGCTGGCCGGACATGCCGCCGAGGACGAAATCGGCGCTGGCCAGGAAGTCGTGCGGGAATCCGAGGGCGATGCGGGTGGCCTCATCGAGCCGGGCCAGCGCGTCAGGCGGCAGGCTGACGTCGAGGCAGGCCAGGTTGTCGGCGAGTTGCTGGGCGGTCCGCGCGCCGAGGATCGGGATGACGCCGCCCCGGGCCCGGAGCCAGGCGAGTGCGACGACCGAGGAGCTGAGTCCGGCGGATTCGGGGTCAACGTGCTCCTGCGCGACGGCGACACCGTGTATCGCACATGGCATACCAACGGCCGCGGCACTGAGCAGCTCACGCACACCTTCGCGCTGATCGATCTGCTGCCCTACGGGCGGCAGGAGGAATGGCAGGACTCGCCCGAGGGCTGGCCGAAGTCGCCCGCCTACAGCGGGTGGGGCAGCCCCGAAGACATCGCGGCGAGTTACGGACCAGATGGGTCAGGACGCTGAAAAAGCGTTCGGCCCGGCGGCCGGGCCGGGGTAGCCTGACCGGGACGCTGACGGAGGTTGCGATGACCCAGGCTGATCACTCCGAGCTCGCCGGCCTGCTGGCGGAGGTCGAGGCGTCGGCCGGCGGTTTCCGCCATCGCCAGCACGTTCACCTGGCGTTTCTCGCCGCCCGTCGGTACGGGACGGCCGGGGCGACCGACCGGATCAGCGACTGGATCAGGCATCTGACCGCGCACGCGCCGCAGAAGTTCCACGCCACGATCACGCGCGCGTGGACCGAGCTCGTCGGTCATCATGTGGCGGCCGATCCCTCGGTCACCGACTTCGAGGTGTTCGCCGCGCGGAACCCGGCGCTGCTCGACAAGCGGCTGCTGATGCGGCACTACACCGCGGCGACGCTCGCCTCGCCGCAGGCCCGGACCGAATGGGTGGAGCCGGACCGCGCCGCGTTCCCCTGGAGTTCAGCGCGCTGATCGCCGCCGGCGAGCCAGGAACTAGCCCAGCGCCAGCGCCATGCGGCGGACCGCGTCGGCGATGAGCTCGGGTGAGGTCCCGATGTTCAGCCGGGCGAAGCCGCGCCCCTGGGCGCCGAAACCCGGGCCCGCGCTCAGCGCGACCCGGCCCCGGTCCAGGAACGCCTCGGCCGGGTCGTCGCCCAGGCCGAGTGCGCGGCAATCGAGCCAGGCCAGGAAGCTGGCCTCCGGCGGCACGTAACGCACCCCGGGCAGTTGCTCGCCGACCAGCCGGGCCAGCAGGCCTCGGTTCTCGTCGAGCTGGGCGAGCAGCGCGTCCAGCCAGGGCAGCGAGTCGGCGAACGCCGCCACCGACCCGAGGACGCCGAGCTGACCGGGCAGCAGCGCCTCCCAGCGTTCGTCGAGCACCGCGCACAAGTCCTCGGAGCCAGCGATCGCGAGGCCGCACTTCAGCCCCGGAATGTTCCAGGCCTTCGAGGCCGATGTGAACGAGACGGCGCGTTCAGACTGCTCATGATCAAGCGAGAGGAACGGAACATGCTCCGCACCGCTCAGCCCGAGCGGCGCGTGGATCTCATCGACGAGCAGCAACACGCCGTGGCGCTGGCACAGGTCGGCCACCGCGGTCAGCTGCCCGCGCGACCAGACCCGGCCGGTCGGGTTGTGCGGGCTGGCGAGCAGGTACGCGGCGACGCCCTCGGTCGCGAGCGCCCGGTCGAGCGCGTCGAGGTCCAGCTCATAGCGGCCGTCGTCACCGCGGCGCAGCGGCGCCTCGACCACCTGCCGCCCGGCCTGCCGGATCCGGTAGAAGAACGGCTGGTAGACCGGCGGGTTGATGACCACCCCGGATCCGGACGGAGTCACGGCCCGGAGCACCTCGGCCACGCCGGTCATCACGTCGGGGATCGCGTAGACCCGGGCCGGGTCCGGCGACCAGCGCAGCCGCTTCCCGGCGAACGCCGCGAACGCGTCGCCCAGTTCGCCCTTGTCGCCATAGCCGCAGTCGCCGATGGCCAACGCCGCGGCCACGGCCTCGACGATCGGGGCGGCCAGGTCGAAGTCCAGCTCGGCCACGAAGGCGGGCAGCACGTCGTCCGGGTACAAGCGCCACTTGTGGCTCTTGCGCTTCCTGAGCGTCTCCGGGCGGCAACTGCCGAGCATCGCGTCCATCACGGCTGCCAGCCTAGGCGCGTTCCGGCCGGCGCGACTATTACGTTGACTGATATATTGGCCGGCGTATTAGGGAGGCGGATGGCCGTGAGCGGGCGGGACGGCAGGGCCGGGCCGGACGTGCTGCGCCGGGCCGGCGAGGCGTCGGTGCTGATCCTGGTCAGCCTGGCCGGCGGCCCCAGGCACGGTTACGCGCTGATCCAGGACATCAAGAAGCTGGCCGGCGTGGAGCTCGGGCCCGGCACGCTCTACGGCGCGCTGGACCGGCTTGAGCGGCTCGGCTTGATCGAGCCGCTGCCCGCCGACGACCGGCGCCATCCCTACCGGATCACCGCGCCGGGGGCTGAGGCGCTTCGCGTGCACCTCGATTCGATGGAGCGAGTCAGCGCGGCCGGGCGGCTGCGGCTGCGGCTGGGAGGCATCTGATGGATGACTCCCAGACGGCCCCGCTCATGCGGGCCGTGCTGCGGTGTTACCCGGCCCGCTGGCGGCGGCGGCACGGCGATGAGGCGGCCGAGCTGGCCGCGTTGCTGATCAGCGACGGGACCCCGGCGGGCTCGATCGCATGGAGCTACCTGGCCGGCGCGGCGCGGGAGTGGCTCACGCCGCGCCCCGGCCGGCGCCTGAGCGCGGTGCTCTGCGCGCTGCTGGCCGCGGCCTGCTTGCTGGGCGTCTCGGCGGGGCTGCTGGCCTCGACGGCGCCCGCCAGGGCGGCCAGCACGAGCCATCCCCGCCCGCGCGCTCATTGCCAGGTGATCACCCGGAGAGCCGCCCATGGCCGGTCCTGCTGACGCCGACCCGGCCGGGGCCCAGCCGGCCGGGGCCGAGCCGGCCGGGACGCGGCCGCGGCGGCGGAGGCGGGCGCTGACCGAGACGGCCATCATCATCCTCGTGGCGGTGCTGCTGGCCGGCCTGGTGCGGGCGTTCGTGTTCCAGACGTTCTGGATCCCCTCGTCGTCGATGCTGCCGACGTTCGGCGTGTACGACCGGATCGTGGTGCAGAAGGCGTTCTTCTCCTGGCATGACGTACGCGAGGGCGACATCGTGGTGTTCCGGCACCCGCCGCGAGACCGGTGCCCGGGGCCGCAGGAAGGCGACCTGGTCAAGCGGGTCATCGCGCTGCCAGGACAGACGATCTATTCGTCGGGCAACAGCGTCTATGTCAACGGGCGGCTGCTGGCCGAGCCCTACCTGCCGCGCCACGACCCGCTCGGACCGCCGATTGCGAGCAGGCTCCACCCCTACCGCGTGCCGCCCGGCGAGTTCTACCTGCTGGGCGACAACCGGGCGATCTCATGCGACAGCCGGTACTGGGGCCCGGTCAAGGGCGCGAGCATCATCGGCAAGGTGGTGCTGCTGGTGTGGCACGACGGTCGCCCCGACCTGCACTGGTTCTGATCGTGCCGGCCGGCGGACTGGGCCGTGCTCCCGCCCCCGAACACGCGGTCTGGTTACAGTTGGGGTGTTTCCGCGATCTGGGAGGATGGCGTGCAGTTCGGCCTGCTCGGGCCGCTCGTCGTGCGATCCGACGGAGCGCTGGTGCCGGTCACGGCCGGCAAGCAGCGAGTGCTGCTGGCGGCGCTGTTGCTGCGGGCCAACCAGGTGGTCGGCGTGGATGAGCTGGCCGGTGCCGTGTGGGAAGGCTGGCCGCCCGGATCGGCCCGGGTGACGCTGCAGAACTACGTGAAGCGGTTACGGCAGGTCCTGGGGCCCGCCGGCCATGAGCGGATCGTGACCGGGCCCGCGGGGTACCAGATCGAGGCCGGGGCCGCGGAGCTGGACCTGGCCCGGTTCGGCGAGCTGAACGCGGCCGGACGGGCGGCGGCGCGGGCCGCGGACTGGCCGGGCGCAGCGGCGCACCTGTCCGCCGCGCTGGCGCTCTGGCGCGGTCAGCCGCTCGCGGACGTACCGTCGCGGACGCTGGCCGCGGCCGAGGTGCCGCGGCTGGCCGAGATGCGGTTCGACGCCTGGGAAGCCCGGATCGACGCCGACCTGCACCTGGGCCGGCATGAGGACGTGATCGGCGAACTGCAGTCGCTGGTTGCGGCCGAGCCCCTGCGCGAGCGGCCGCAGGAGCTGCTCATGCTCGCGCTGTACCGGTCCGGCCGCAAGGCCGAGGCGCTGGCCGCCTACCGGCGGGCCCGGCGCCAGCTGGTCGAGGACATCGGCATCGAGCCCGGCCCCGCGCTGCGCTCGCTCAGGCAGGCCATCCTGCGATCCGACCCCGCGCTGCTGGGCCCGGCGGTCGCGGGCCCGGCGGTCCCGGGCCCGGCGCCGCATCTCCCGCGGCCACGCCATACGGTGCCGCAGGCCGTGCCCCCGGCCGTGCGCCCGGCGATGCGCCCGGCGATGCTGCCGGCCGGGGTACCGGGATTCGCCGGGCGGACCGAGGAGCTGCGGGCGTTGTCGGCCGTGCCGGGCTCCGCGGTGGTGATCACCGCGATCGGCGGCACCGCCGGGGTCGGCAAGACGGCGCTGGCCGTGCACTGGGCCCGGCAGCAGGCCGCGCGGTTTCCCGACGGCCAGCTGTACGTCAACCTGCGGGGATTCGATCCGTCCGGCGATCCCCTCCCCCCGGCCGAGGCGCTGCGCGAGTTCCTCGACGCGCTCCGGGTGCCGCCGGGGCAGATCCCGGCCAGCCTGGACGGCCGCCAGGCCCGGTACCGCCGGCTCGTTCACGGGCGGCGCATCCTGGTCCTGCTCGACAACGCGCGTGACCCGGCCCAGGTCCGCCCGCTGCTGCCCGGCTCGGCGACCGCCGTGGTCCTGATCACCAGCCGCAACGACCTGGCCGGCCTGGTCGCCGCCGACGGCGCCCGGCCGCTCACCCTCGACCTGCTCACCGGCGCTGACGCGCGCCAGCTGCTGGCCCGACGGCTCGGGTCCGGACGGGTCGACGCGGAGCCGGCCGCCGTCGACGAGCTGATCCGGCGCTGCGCCGGGCTGCCGCTCGCGCTGGCCATCACGGCCGCGCGCGCCGCCGCCCATCCCGGGTTCACCCTGGCCGCGCTGGCCGCCGAGTTGCGCGACGCCCGCGACCGCCTCGAGGCGCTGAGCACCGGCGAAGAGGTGACCGACGTCCGCGCCGTGTTCTCCTGGTCGTACCAGAACCTGCGGCCCGCGGCGGCCCGGATGTTCCGGCTGCTCGGCCTGCACCCCGGCCCGGACATCACCGCGCCGGCCGCAGCCAGCCTGGCCGGCCTCGCCGTGCCGCAGGCCCGCCGGCTGCTGGCCGAGCTCACCCGCGGCCATCTGCTGGCCGAGCCGACTCCGGGCCGCTACGCGCTCCACGACCTGCTCCGCGCCTACGCCACCGAGCTGGCGGGCAGCCAGGACGCCGACGCCGACCGCTCGGCCGCCCGGCACCGGATGCTCGACCATTACCTGGACAGCGCGCACGCGGCGGCCTTGCTGATCAGCCCGTCGCGCCCGCCGCTGACCCTGGCCCGCGCATGGCCCGACGTCACGCCGGAACGGCCGGCCGGCCACCAGGGCGCGCTGGACTGGTTCGAGGCCGAGCACCATGTCCTGCTCGCCGCCACCTTCCTGGCCGCCGGCAACGGGTTCGACGTGCACGCCTGGCAGCTGGCCTGGGCCATGGCCGACTTTCTCGACCGGCGCGGGCACTGGCAGGACTCCGCGGCCATCCAGCGCACCGCGCTGGCCGCGGCCACGCGCCTGCGCGACACCCGGGCTCAGGCCATGGCCGGCCGGGCTTTGGGCAAGGCCTGCGCCTGGCTCACCGAATACGACGAGGCCCGGGTGCACCTGGGCGACAGCCTCCGGCGCTACCGGCGCCTCGGCGACCGGAGCGGCCAGGCCCGCGTGCACCAGTCCCTGAACTGGGTGGCCGAGCGCCAGGCCCGGTACGAGGACGCGCTCGACCACGCCGAGCAGGCCCTGGCCCTGTTCGCGGCGGTCGCGGATCAGGCCGGGCAGGCCGCGGCACTCAACGCCGTTGGCTGGTGCCACGTCCTGCTCGGCGACCCGCAGCGGGCCCGGCCGTATTGCCGGCAGGCGGTCGCCCTGAACGCCGAGGGCGGCAACCGCCGCAACGAGGCGCTCGCCTGGGACAGCCTCGGATACGCCGAGCACAGGCTCGGCAACCTGGCCGAGGCCGTTGACTGCTTCGGGCGCGCGCTGGAAATCTTCCGGGAATTCGGCGACCGGTTCTACGAGGCCGACATCCTCATTCACATGGGCGACGCCTGGCAGGCCGCCGATGATCCGCGGCGAGCCGAGGCGTCCTGGCGGCGGGCCCTGGACATCCTCGATGACCTGCATCATCCCGATGCCAGCGAGGTCCGCGGCAAACTCGGCCGATCGGCCCGCATGGGGCCGGGGTAACGAACAGCCGTTTTAGTGCGATCCCGTTACGATAGGCGTGGCGGGGCCGGATCGCCTGGTCTGGTGGCGTTCCGCCCGGCAGGAGGATCGGGTGGAGTTCGGCTTGCTCGGTCCGCTGGTAGTGCGGGCCAGCGGATCTCGGGTTACGGTGTCCGCCGGTAAGCAGCGCGTGCTTCTCGCGGCGCTGCTCCTTCGCGGCAACCAGGTCGTTCCGGCCGCCGACCTGACCAGGTTCGTCTGGGAGGGCGGCCCGCCGGGCACGGCCAGAGTCACGCTGCAGAACTACGTCAAGCGGCTGCGGCAGGCATTAGGGCCGTCCGGGTACGAGCGGATCGTCACCCGCCCGGCGGGATACCTGATCGAGGTCGGGGCCGGAGAGCTGGACGTCGCCCAGTTCGGCGTGCTGCAGGCGGCCGGGCAGGCCGCCGCCCGCGCCGGGGCCTGGGAGCGGGCGTCGGCCCAGCTGGCCGAGGCGCTGGCGTTGTGGCGGGGCCAGCCGCTGGCGGACGTGCCCTCGCAGGTGCTGGCCATGGCCGAGGTGCCGCGGCTCACCGAGATGCGGCTGGACGCGCTCGAGGCCCGGATCGACGCGGACCTGCACCTGGGGCGGCACCGGGAGGTCGTGGCCGAGCTGCAGTCGCTGGCCGCGGCCGAGCCGCTGCGGGAGCGGCTGCACGAGCTGCTCATGCTGGCGCTGTACCGGTCCGGGCAGCAGGCCGCCGCGCTGGCCGCCTATCGCGCGGCGCGCCGGCAACTGGTCGATGAGCTGGGCATCGAGCCCGGCCCGGTGCTGCGTGACCTGAACCAGAGGATCCTGCAGGCGGATTCCGCGCTGCTGCTGGCCCCGCCGTCAGAAAACGGGGACGGCGACGAGACCGGCCGGCCGTCGGCGAACGGCCGTACGGCGTGGCCGGGTCGGCCGCCCCCCGCCGGGAACTCCGGGAACACCGGGAACCGCGGGAAACCCGGGAGCACCGGGAACACCGGGAACCGCGGGAACTCCGGTGCCGACCACCGGGACGGCGGGGATCCCGGTGATGAGCCAGCCGGCGACGCCGGGGTGGAAGCCGGCTCCGTGCCGCTGAATGCCATCCGGCCCAGCCTGCTCCCGGCCGCGGTGCCCGGATTCACCGGCCGCGCCCTCGAGCTGCGCGCCCTGTCGGCGGCGGCCGACCGGCCCGGCCGCCTGGTGGTGATCTCGGTGATCGGCGGCACCGCGGGCGTCGGCAAGACCGCGCTGGCCGTGCACTGGGCGCGTCAGGTCGCGGCCGACTTCCCCGACGGCCAGCTGTATGTGAACCTGCGCGGGTTCGGGCCCGCCGACCCGGTGTCGCCAACCGAGGCACTGCGCTCGTTCCTCGACGCGCTGCAGGTCCCCGCGGCCCAGATCCCGTCCAGCCTGGACGGGCGCCACGCCCTGTACCGCAGCCTGGTGGAGGGCAAGCGGATCCTGATCGTGCTCGACAACGCCCGCGACCCGGCCCAGGTCCGCCCGCTGCTGCCGGGCAGCCCGACCGCCATGGTCGTGATCACCAGCCGCGCCGAGCTGGCCAGCCTGGTCGTGACCGAGGGCGCCGGGCAGATCTCCCTGGACATCCTGACCGACGCCGACGCGCACCAGCTGATCGCCGGGCGGATCGGCGCCGCGCGGCTGGCCGCCGAGCCGGCCGCCGCGGACGAGCTGGTCCGGCTGTGCGCGGGGCTGCCGCTGGCCCTGGCCATCACCGCCGCCCGCGCGGCCGCCCACCCCCGGTTCACCCTGGCCGCACTGGCCGCCGAGCTCCGCGACGCCCGCGGACGCCTGGACGCGCTGTCGACCGGCGAGGACGCCACCGACGTGCGCGCGGTGTTCTCCTGGTCGTACCAGAACCTGCACCCCCCGGCCGCCCGGCTGTTCCGCCTGCTCGGCCTGCACCCGGGCCCGGACATCTCCGCGCCCGCCGCCGCCAGCCTGGCCGGCCTCCCCCTCCCCATGGCCCGGCGCCTGCTGCGCGAGCTGACCCGCGGCCACCTGCTGGCCGAGCCCTCCCCGGGTCGCTACGCGTTCCATGACCTGCTCCGCGCCTACGCCGCCGAGCAGGCCGCGGCCACCGACAGCGAGGCCGCCCGCCGGGCCGCCCTGCACCGGGTGCTCGACCACTACCTGCACACGGCCTTCAGCGGCGCCGTGCTGATCAACTCCGCCCGCGGCACGATCGACCTGCCGCCCGTCCAGACCGGGGCGGAACCGGAGACGTTCGACTCCCACGTGGAGGCGCTGGCCTGGTTCCAGGCCGAGCACCACGTCCTGCTCGCCGCCGCGTCCCTGGCCGCCGACAACGGGTTCGACGTGCACGCCTGGCAGCTGCCCTGGGCCCTCGCGGACCACCTCGAATTCCAGCGGATGTGGCACGACATCGCCGCGATCCAGGACGTCGCCCTCGCGGCCGCGGAACGGCTCGGCGACCTCGCCGCCCAGGCCAACGTGCACCGCCACGTCGGCCGGGTGCGGTTCCAGCTGAGCGCCTGGGACGACTCACGCAGCCACCTGTCGCAGGCGCTGCGGATCTACCAGGACCTCGGCGACAGCGTCGGGCAGGCCCGGGTCCACCTCAGCATCGGCAAGGCGATGGAGCGGATGGGCCGCATGGACGAGGCGCTCGGCCACGCCCGCCAGGCGCTGGCCCTGTTCGAGGGGGCCGACAACCGGCCCGGCCAGGCCCGCGCCCTGAACAACATCGGCTGGTATCACGCCATGCTCGGTGATCACCGGCAGGCCCTGCTGCGCAGCTGGCAGGCCCTCGGCCTGCAACGCGAGCTGGGCGACCGCTGCGGCGAGGCGAACACCTGGGACACCCTTGGCTACTCCCACCAGCACCTCGGCCAGCTCGCCAAGTCGGCCAGCTGCTTCCAGAAGGCCATCACCCTGTTCGCGGACATGGGCTCGCGCAGCGGCGAGGCCGAGGTACTCACCCACCTCGGCGAGGTGCACCGGGTGGCGGGCAGCCGTCAGGCGGCCATCGCGGTCTGGCGGCGGGCACTGGTGATTCTCGACGAGCTCGACGATCCGGGCGCCGACGAGCTGCGCGGCAAGCTCCGCCAGTTCGCCGCCGACAACGGTCACGCCACGCTGACCCGCGTGAAGCACGGCTGACCCTCATCTGCTGCGATGGGCACATGGTCATCACCCGGCATAGCGGCCTGTGGACCCTGGACGACCGATTTGCGGGACCATGGCACTATCTGCCGGTCGAGGTCCCGCGCGGCACGTGCGGGCTGCGCGCCGAGCTGGAGTACGAACGCGACGGGGCGAGCCTCGACCTGGGCTGCGCCGGGCCGGCCGGGTTCCGGGGCTGGTCGGGCGGGGCGCGCCGGTGGTTCGTGATCGGCCCGGACGCCGCGACGCCCGGCTACCTGCCCGGAGAACTCGAACCGGGAACCTGGCAGATCGTCGTCGGCCTGCACCGGGTGCCGCCCGCCGGGGCGCAGTACCGGCTGACCGTGGAGATCAGCAGCACGCCCGGTGAGCTCGTGCCGTCCGCGCCGCCCGATCCGCTGCCGCCGCTGGCCGACCGCCCGGCCCGCCGCGAGCTGCCCGCCGCCCCCGGGCGACGCTGGCTGGCGGGCGACCTGCACACCCACACCGTGCATTCCGATGGCGCGATGACCGTGCCCGAGCTGGCCAGGTTCGCGGCCGGGCAGGGGCTCGACTTCCTCGCGATCACCGATCACAACACGATCAGCCACCACGCCGAGCTGCCGGCCGTCGCCGCCGAGCACGCGATCACGCTCGTGCCGGGTCAGGAGCTGACCGTCGAGGCGGGCCACGCGAACGCGTTCGGCGACATCGGCTGGATCGACTTCCGCGACCCGGCCGACGCCTGGCTGGAGGCCACGGAGCGGGCCGGCGGGCTGCTGTCGGTCAACCACCCGATCGGCGGCCACGTGAGCTGGACGATCCCGATGCGCCGCCGCCCGCCGCTGGCCGAGGTCTGGCACTGGAGCTGGCTCGACCCGCACTGGACCACGCCGCTGGCCTGGTGGCTGGCCTGGGATCCGGGCGCGATCCCGGTGGGCGGCAGCGACTGGCACCGCTCCGGCGACGACGCGACGCCCGGCTCGCCGACGACCTGGGTCGAGTGCGAGGGCGAGGGCCCGGACGCGGTGCTGGCCGGGCTGCGCCGGGGCCGGACCGCGATCTCCGCCCGGCGGGACGGCCCGGTCCTGCTCCGGGTGGATGACGAGCTCGTCGCGGCCGGGGCGGACGGCACCATCCTGGTCGGGCCGGACGGGCCGGCCGCGCGGGTACACGGGGCCCGGGCCAGATTCCCCGGGGGCGCCGGGTATCACCGGCTGACCGACGCCTCCGGCGCCACGCTGGCGCTGACGGCCTAGATTCCGCCGCGCCGGGGCGTAACAATCACTTGTCTTGAATGGTGATCTGGAACACCGGATAGCCGGGCGCGATCTCCAGCAGCTTCGCGTCGGGCGCGTCGGGGCCGACGCCCTCGAAGAACATCCCGACCTCAAACTTCCAGCGCCGCAGGTACTCGCGCAGCAGCGCGGGCTTCTGCTCGTCGGGCAGCTCCTGGGCGGTGAACGTCTCCACCCGGCGGCCGACCCGCAGCTCGCCGCCGCCGGACACGCGCATGTTGCGCACCCACTGGGTCTGGCCGCGCGGCGAGACGAGGAAGCGCCGGCCCTCGTAGCTGAGCGGGTTGACCGGCGTGCTGCGCCACTCACCGGACTTGCGGCCGCGCACGGACAGCACCCGGCTGCCCTTGATGCTGATCCCGGCCTTGGTCAACGCGGCCACCAGGTCGTTCGACAGCTTGCCCATGCGGCGGCCCATCGGCGTCGTTGGCATGACGTAGCGGGACGAAGAACTGTCGGCCATCTCGGACTCCTCTTTGCCAATTGTGTGAGCGGTGCTCTCTACACAGAGCAGTGTGCACCAGATGGGATCGGTGTGTCAAGAGCACTGCTCTCGTTGTTGAACGATGCTCTGACACATGGCAGACTCGGTTCCATGACCACGAATCCGAGCGCTCCGAACGCGAGCCGGACGGCCCGGGAGCGAGCC
>Ga0335072_10000728_pt1 | contig 59431 bp, 40 predicted proteins | sample Lox_Sample_21_FD_206725 | JGI IMG/M metagenome (GOLD analysis project Ga0335072, IMG submission 206725) | Soil microbial communities from Loxahatchee National Wildlife Refuge, Florida, United States - Lox_Sample_2.1 | ecosystem: Environmental > Terrestrial > Soil > Wetlands | place: USA...
CGATTGTATGAGCATTTCAGAGAAACTTGTTGAACGCCTCGATCTGCCGCGCATGATACTCCCGCCGCACCACCGGCGAAGACAGCACCGTCGAGGTCGAAGTAGCTCCCAGCACCGACAACTTATCAATCAGCGCCTCCATGTGCCGGATGGAAACCACGTCCGCTTCGATCACGTACGATTCGGCTCCCGTAATGCGATGGCAGCGGCTTATCTCCGGCAGCTCCTTGATCATTGCCACCGCGCGGCTGATCTGCACCTCGCCGCCCTGCAGGGTGAGCCGTACCAGCACGCGCATGGGAATGCCGAGCTTCGAAACATCCACCGCGGCGTGGTAGCCGGTCAGAATGCCCGCCTCCTCCAGCCGGTGCACCCGCTCCGCCACCGCCGGCGTCGAGAGCCCGATCTGCCGGCCCAGCTCCGCGAACGGCATCCGGGCATTGTGCTGCAACGCCTCCAGGATTCTCCAGGAAATGGCATCCAGTTCGACGGCGTTGGGAACGGTCCGGTGCGGCATCGGCCTTCCATCCTTAACCAATCTCAACCGATAGCTTAATCCCATTAGCCGTAACCGGCGTTCTTTTTTCGATCGCCCATTCTCTGCCCGCAGCGCCAGACCTATCATCGATCCGTTGCCGGTCGACTCGCCCATCCGCCGATCCCCAAGCATCGCGGCGCCCGGCAACGGAGGTTCTGGCATGAGCGCTTCCCCGCTTTCAGCCGCAGCCGGCGTTGCAACCCATTCCGCCGCTGCTACCCTCACCGCCGCCACCGATTTTCTCCCCCTCAAAGGCACCGACCACGTGGAGTTCTACGTGGGCAACGCCCGCCAGGCCGCCTACTTCTATCGCGCCGCCTTCGGCATGTCGCTCGTCGCCTACGCCGGACCCGAGACCGGCCAGCGCGACCACGCCTCCTATGTCCTGCAGCAGGGCAAGATCCGCTTCGTCCTCACCACGGCCCTGCGCGGTGGCGGTGAGATCGCCGATCACGTCGAGCGCCATGGCGACGGCGTGCACACCATCGGTCTGTGGGTGGACGACGCCCGTCAGGCATGGAAAGAGACCACCAGCCGCGGCGCCGCCAGCGCAGCCGCTCCGCACGTCCTCGGCGACGACCATGGCCAGGCCGTTCTCGCCAGCATCCACGCCTATGGCGACACCGTCCACACCTTCGTCGAGCGCGGCGCCTATCGCGGTCCCTTCCTTCCCGGCTTCCGCGCCGTCCCCGACGATCCCATCGCCCGGCCCACCGGCCTCAAGCACATCGATCACATGGTCGGCAACGTCGGCTGGCACCAGATGAATCAGTGGGTGGAGTTCTACGCCCGCGTGATGGGTTTCTCCCTCTACCAGCACTTCGACGACAAAGACATCTCCACCGAATACTCCGCGCTCATGTCGAAGGTGATGGCCAGCGGCAACGGCTACATCAAGTTCCCCATCAACGAGCCCGCCGAAGGAAAAAGGAAATCGCAGGTCGAGGAGTATCTCGACTTCTACCGCGGCCCCGGCGTGCAGCACATCGCTCTCGCCACCAACGACATTCTTTACACCGTCAGCCGCCTCCGCGCCCAGGGCGTCGAGTTCCTGCGCGTGCCGCACAGCTATTACTCCGAGCTGCAAAGCCGCGTGGGCACAATCGACGAGCCCATCGACAAGCTCGAAGACCTGGGCATCCTGGTCGACCGCGACGACGAGGGCTACATGCTCCAGATCTTCACGCGCCCCGTCGAGGACCGCCCCACGCTGTTCTTTGAGATCATCCAGCGCAAGGGCAGCCGCAGCTTCGGCAAAGGCAACTTCAAGGCGCTCTTCGAAGCCATCGAGCGCGAGCAGGCTGCCCGCGGCAACCTGTAGTCGCTCGGGAGAAAGTTCATGGAAACGGCAACCCTCGCAGTCGCGGCCCCTTATCTCATCGAACAGAACTACCTGTCCTATACTCAGGACCAGCACAGCGTCTGGGCCGAGCTCGTCAGTCGCGCCCTTCCAGAGCTCGAAAAGCACGCCGCCCGCGAATACCTCGACGGCTTCGAGATCATCGGCCTCGAGCGCGGCCGTCTTCCCAACCTCTCCGCCATCAGCGCCCGTCTCGAGCCCCGCACCGGATGGCGCTCCACGCCAGTCAGCGGCTTTCTGCCCGCCCCGGCCTTCTTTGAGATGCTGGCCGCCCGCCGCTTTCCCACCACCACCTGGCTGCGCAGCCGCGACTCCCTCGAGTACACCCCCGAGCCCGACATCTTTCACGATGTCTTCGGCCACGTGCCCATGCACGCCCACGCGGTCTTCGCCGATTTTCTCGAGCGCTACGGCCGCGTCTGCGCCTCCATCTCCGATGCTGGCGTCCTCGAGAAACTCGGCCGCCTCTTCTGGTACACGGTCGAATTCGGGCTCATTCGCCAGAACGGCCAGATCAAGGTCTACGGCAGCGGCCTCATCAGCTCCCATGGCGAGTGCCACAACGTCATCGCCGGCCGCTGCGCCATCCACGACTTCACCCTCGACGAAGTCCTCGAAACTCCGGTCAAAGTGGATGAGCTGCACAAGCTCCTGTTTGCAGTCGCCGGCTTCGACCAGATCTACGAGGCCATGCACGAGGCGGAGCTCCGCGCCCTGCGCGGCCTGCTGTGAAAGGCGGTATCGATGAGCAACGGGCTCAACTATCAGTCGGGATTTGGCAACGAATTCGCCACCGAAGCCGAGCCGGGCGCGCTGCCCGTCGGCCAGAACGCTCCGCAGAAGCATCCCCTCGGCCTTTACACCGAGCAGTTCAGCGGCACGGCCTTTGCCGCGCCCCGCGCCCTCAACCGCCGCACCTGGACCTATCGCATCCGCCCCTCGGTCACCCATCGCCCCTATCAGGAGATGCCGCCCACGCGCATCCTCAGCGGCCCGTTCAATGAGGCGCCCGCCACGCCCAACCAGTTGCGCTGGGACCCTCTCCCCATCCCGGAAGAGTCTACGGATTTTGTCGATGGCATCGTCACCTACGGCGGCAGCGGCGATCCGGCCATGCAAACCGGCGTCGCCATTCATCTCTATGCGGCCAACGCCTCCATGTACGACCGCTTCTTTGCCAACGCCGACGGCGAAATGCTCATCGTTCCGCAAATGGGCGCGCTGCGCTTCCACACCGAGCTCGGCATCCTCGACGCCGCTCCCGGCGAGATCTGCGTCATTCCTCGCGGCCTCAAGTTCCGCGTCGTGCTCCTCGATCCCCAGGTGCGCGGATACATCTGCGAGAACTACGGTCAACATTTCCGCCTGCCCGAGCTCGGCCCCATCGGCGCCAACGGCCTCGCCAATCCCCGTGACTTCCTCGCTCCCGTGGCCGCCTATGAAGACCGCGATGGCGACTACTTTATCGTCAACAAGTTTCTCGGCCGCCTCTGGCGCGCGGCCATCGATCACTCGCCTCTCGACGTAGTCGCGTGGCACGGCAACTACGCGCCCTGCAAGTACGATCTCGCGCTCTTTAACTGCATCAACACCGTCTCCTTCGATCATCCCGATCCCTCGATCTACACCGTGCTCAGCTCGCCTTCGCTGGTTCCCGGCGCGGCCAACTGCGACTTCGCCATCTTCCCTCCGCGCTGGCTGGTCGCCGAGCACAGCTTTCGCCCGCCCTGGTTCCATCGCAACGTGATGAACGAGTTCATGGGCCTCGTCTTTGGCGTGTACGACGCCAAGGCCGAGGGCTTTCTTCCCGGCGGCGCCAGCCTGCACAACTGCATGGCCGGCCACGGCCCCGACGCCGAAACCTTCGAGCGCGCCAGCAGCGCCGAGCTCAAGCCGCAGTATCTCAGCGGCACTCTCGCCTTCATGTTTGAAACCCAGCTCGCCGTCCGCCCCACCGCGTTCGCCATGCAGACAAGGATTCTGCAGCATGAGTACTTCGAGTGCTGGCAGGGCCTCAGGAAGCGATTCGTCGCGCCCCACGCTCCCGAAAAGGTGGGTGCATGAGCCCATCCGCCGCGAGGATGCCGCTATGGCCCCGTTGAGCTGGGTGGTTTCTGCAAACGCCCCCGGCACGGACTTTCCTCTTGAAAACCTGCCCTACGGCGTCTTCACCCGCGACGGCCCAAGCCGCGTCGGCGTCGCCATCGGCGACCAGACTCTCGATCTCCGCGCCTGTGCCGAAGAAGGTCTTTTTGCCGACATCGGCGAGAGCACCGTTGCCGCCTGCCGCGCGGAAGCGCTCAACGCGCTGATGGCTTGCGGCCCCTCGGCATGGTCCGCCCTTCGGCAGCGCATCACCGCCCTCCTCGACGAAACCAGCGCCACCAGCGCACTCCGCGGGCAAGTCGCGCGCCTGCTCGTTCCCATGCACGAAGCGGTCATGCAGCTCCCCTGCGCCATCGGCGATTACTCCGACTTCTATGCATCCATTCATCACGCCACGCGCGTCGGCAAACTCTTCCGCCCGGATAATCCCCTGCTGCCCAACTACAAGCACCTCCCCATCGGCTATCACGGCCGCTCCTCCTCCATCGTCGTCAGCGGAACAGCAATCCGCCGCCCCTGCGGCCAGATCAAGTCCCCCTCGGGCCAACCGCACTTCGCCCCCACGCGGGCCCTCGACTACGAACTGGAGGTCGGCATCCTCATCGGCCCGGGAAACGCCCTCGGCCAGCCGATTCCCATCCATGACGCGGAGCAGCACATCTTCGGCCTGTGCCTCGTCAACGACTGGTCCGCCCGCGACATCCAGTCCTGGGAGTACCAGCCCCTCGGTCCGTTCCTCGCCAAAAGCTTTGCCACCACCATCTCTCCGTGGATCGTTCCCATGGCAGCTCTCGCGCCGTATCGCGTCCCCGCCCATCCCCGCGCCGTAGACGATCCCGAGTTGCTGCCCTATCTGCGCCATCCCGAGCCGGAGCAAGCCGCGATCGACCTCAACCTGCACGTATCCCTGCAATCCGAATCCATGCGGCAGAACGGAATTCCGCCGCTCGAAATGGGCAAGAGCAACCTGCGCGACCTCTACTGGACGCTTGCGCAGTTGATCGCGCATCAAACCAGCAATGGCTGCAACCTTCGCCCCGGCGACCTGCTTGCCTCCGGCACCGTCTCCGGCCCCGTCCCCGGAAGCGAAGGCTGCCTGCTCGAAAAACGTCTCGCCCCCGAGCCACTGCAACTGCCCACCGGCGAGACCCGCACCTGGCTCGAAGACGGAGACCGCGTCGTTTTGCGTGCCTGCGCGCAAGCACCCGGCCTCGCCAGGATCGGATTTGGAGAATGCAGCGGAACCGTCACCGCTGCCGTCCATGACAAATGAGGTTAAACTTCATTCCAATCGCCGGTTGCCCTCAAGGGAGCCCAAAAGACGCGATGGCAGACGCTCTGAAGCTCGATAACACCCTTCGCTCCACAATCGACGCGGGCTCCGCGCGCTCGCGCTCGAACCGCGAAGCCCTGCTGGCTCTGCTCGCAGAGATGCGCGCCGAAGAGGAAGCCATGCGCCAGGGCGGCGGGCCAAGGGCCGCGGAAGCCCAGCGCGCCAAGGGCCGCCTCACCGTACGCGAGCGCCTCAAGCTGCTCCTCGACGAGGGCTCCGAGTTTCTGGAGCTGAGTCTGTGGGCCGCGCACGGCATGTACGCCGAATACGGCGGCGCACCCGGTGCAGGCGTAGTCACCGGCCTTGGCCGCGTCACCGGCAAGCTCTGCATGATCGTCGCCAATGACGCTACGGTCAAGGCCGGCGCCTTCTTTCCCATGACCGCGAAAAAGGTCCTGCGCGCCCAGACCATCGCCATGGAAAACCGAATCCCCACCCTCTATCTTGTTGACTCAGCCGGCGTCTTTCTCCCGCTGCAGGAAGATGTCTTCCCCGACACCGACGACTTCGGCCGCATCTTCCGCAACAACGCCGTCATGAGCTCGCTGGGCATTCCCCAGATCACCGCCATCATGGGCATGTGCGTCGCCGGCGGCGCCTATCTTCCCGTCATGACGGATACGGTGCTCATGACCGAAGGCTCCGGCCTCTTTCTTGCCGGCCCCTCGCTGGTCTACGCCGCCATCGGGCAAAAGACGGATGCCGAAGAGCTGGGCGGTGCGGCCATGCACGCCGAGATCTCCGGAACCGTCGACTTCAAGGAGCCGAACGACCATCTCTGTCTCGCGCGCATGAGGTCCCTGGTTGCCCGCATCGGCGAGCGCCGTCCCTGCGACTCTGAACTCTTCCGCCGGCGCGAGTTCGACTCCGAGCGCGACGCGCCAAAATACGACGCCGAAGACGTGTATAGCCTGCTCAACCCCGCGCCCGGCGCCACCAACGTCTACGACATGCGCGAGGTCATCGCCCGCATCGTCGACCGCAGCGAGTTCGACGAGTACAAAGCGGACTATGGCCGCACCGTCCTCTGCGGCTATGCCTGGATCGGCGGCCGCGCCGTGGGCATCGTCGCCAATCAGAAGACCACTCAGAATCAAACCGTCGCGATGGGCGCGTCCGCCGGCCTCACCCGCATGGAAGTAGGCGGCGTCATCTACACCGAAGGAGCGCAAAAAGCCGCTCGTTTCATCATGGACTGCAACCAGAACCTCGTGCCCCTCATCTTTCTGCACGACGTCAACGGCTTCATGGTGGGCAAGGACGCGGAGTGGTCCGGCATCATCCGCGCCGGCGCCAAGATGGTCTCCGCCGTCAGCACCAGCGTCGTCCCCAAGATCGCCGTCATCGTTGGCGGCAGCTTTGGCGCCGGCCACTATGCCATGTGCGGCAAGGCCTACGATCCGCGTTTTTTGTTCGCCTGGCCCACCGCCCGCTACGCCGTCATGAGCGGCGCCTCCGCGGCTTCCACGCTTGCCGAGGTCCGCGCCAAACAGATGGAGCGCAACGGCAACAAGCTCTCCGATGCCGAGCGAACCACGCTCCACGAGGAGATTCGTGCATCCTACGATGCGCAGGCCGATCCGCGTTACGGCGCCGCGCGCCTCTGGATCGACGCCATCATCGATCCCGCGCACACCCGTGATGTGCTCATCGCCGCGCTCGAGGCATGTGCCATGAATCCCGAAGTCCCCCGCTTTAATCCGGGCGTTTTGCAAACCTGAAGTCCGCGGCGGACGGACGCAGCGAGTCCGCGCAGCTAGCCGTGTCGGAAACACGTGGAAGGCGAAGTAATAAAAACCTCCGCAAAGGAGCCTGACATGCAAACCGTATTGGAACCAGCCGAGACGCTCTATCCCTTCGTGCTGACGGATGAACAGGAGCAGTTGCGGCGCGAGATTCGTGACTTTGCCGCCCGCGAGATCGCGCCCAACGTAATGGCCTGGGACGAAGCCAGCGAATTCCCCCTCGCCGTGGTCAAGAAGCTCGGCGTCATGGGCCTGCTCGGCGTCACCATCCCGCCCGAATACGGCGGCGCGGGCATGGGCTACGTGGACTACGTCCTCGCCATCGAAGAGCTCTCCGCCGTCGATGGATCACTGGGCATCACCGTAGCCGCGCACAACTCGCTCGGCACCAATCACATCTTTCTCGCCGGCAATGAAGCGCAAAAGCGGCAGTATCTCCCGCGCCTGGCCGGCGGCGAGTGGCTGGCCGCATGGGGACTCACCGAGCCCGGCTCCGGCTCCGACGCCGGCAGCGCGAGAACCACCGCCGTCAAGCATGGCGATCGCTACGTTCTCAACGGCAGCAAGACCTTCATCACCAACGGCCATTACGCCGACGTCGCCGTAGTGCTGGCCGTGACCGACAAGAGCCAGGGCGCCCACGGGCTCTCCGCCTTCATCGTCGAAAAAGGCACAAAAGGCTTTCACCCCGGCAAAAAAGAGAACAAGCTCGGCCTCCGCGCCAGCGACACCAGCGAGCTTATCTTCGAGGACTGTGAGATTCCCGCGGAGAACCTGCTCGGTAAGGAGGGCGACGGCTTCATCGATGCCATGCGCGTGCTCGATGGCGGCCGCATCTCCATCGCGGCTCTCGCCCTCGGCATCGCCCGCGGCGCTCTCGATGCGGCCCTCAAATACGTCAAACAACGTCGCCAGTTCGGCAAAGCCATCGCCGAATTCCAGGGAATCCAGTGGAAGCTTGCCGACATGGCCACGGAGCTCGACGCCGCTCGCCTGCTTACCCAGCGCGCCGCCGTCCTCAAAGACGCCGGCCGCAAGGTCACCCGCGAATCCTCCATGGCCAAGCTCTTTGCCAGCGAAGTCGCCGTGCGCATCTGCGACAATGCGGTGCAGTTGTTCGGCGGCTATGGCTTCATCAAGGATTACCCCGTCGAAAAGTTCTACCGCGACGTCAAGCTCTGCACCATCGGCGAGGGCACCAGCGAAATCCAGCGCATGATCATCGCGCGCGAGATCCTCAAAGTCTCGCCATCGCGCGGATGAATCGCGGCGCTACGTTGAATGGTCAACACCCAATGACCAATGCCGTCAAGATCGTGGAGTGCCCGCGCGATGCCTGGCAGGGCCTGCCCGCGCAGATTCCTCTTCACGAAAAGGCCGCCCATCTGCGCGCGCTCATCGCCGCCGGCTTCACCCACATCGACGCGGTCAGCTTCGTCTCGCCCGCCGCCGTTCCCCAGATGGCCGACTCCGAACAGGTGCTCTCCTTGCTCGCACCACCGCCCACAGTCGAGATCATCGGCATCGCCGTCAACCGCAAAGGCGCCGAGCGCGCCATTCGCACCCGGGCCGTGCAGACCGTCGGTTTCCCGTATTCCATATCGCCCGAATTTCTCCGCCGCAATCAGCATCAAACCCCCGCGGATTCGCTCCGCATTCTCAAAGAAATCCTCGCCCTGGCCCGCGAATCGGGCATCGCCATCGTCACTTACGTCTCCATGGCCTTCGGAAATCCGTACGACGATCCCTGGAGTCTGCAAGCCGTCGCGGATGCCTGCGCCGCTCTCGTCGATGCCGGTGTGCAGCAGATCTCGCTCGCCGATACTGTGGGCCTGGCAAGCTCTGCGCAAATTGAAGACACATTTGCTGCCGTGACCGCCGCGCAACCCAACCTCGAAATCGGCGCGCACCTCCACGCTCGCCGCGCCGATGCAGCCGAACACATCAGCGCCGCCTATCGTGCCGGCTGCCGCCGCTTTGACGCAGCCCTCGGCGGCGTGGGCGGGTGCCCCTTCGCGCAGGACGAGTTGGTCGGCAACATCCCCACCGAAACCCTGGTCGCGGTGCTTGCAGATTGCGGCGCACGTCTCCCCGCGCTTGCGCCCTTGAACACATTGGCCGCCGCCAGCCAGCAGATCGCACGCCAGTATGGCAGCCTGACGATGCAGCATCCATGAGCGCGTGTCAACAGCAGCCTAAGAAAGGGGGGACAGCTTGACTGAAACGCCGATTCTCGTAGCCGACAGCGGCCCCATCCGCACCATCACGCTGAACCGTCCCGAGCGGCGCAACGCGCTCACCGCTGCAATGCAATCTGACCTGGTCGCCGCGCTCGAAGATGCCGCAGCCTCCGGTTGCCGCGCGCTGTTGCTCACCGGTGCAGGCCACGCCTTCTGCTCCGGGCTCGATCTCGCGGACCTGCGCGCTATGCAGGACAAATCCGCCGCCGAATACCGCGCCGGCGCCGAACTGATCGCCCGCCTCTTTCGCACTCTCTATGAAATGCCCATCCCCACCATCGCATCCGTTGAGGGGCCCGCCATTGCCGGCGGAACAGGACTCGCCACCCTCTGCGACTTCACCCTCGCCGCGCCCGATGCCAAATTCGGTTTTACTGAGGCGCGCATCGGCTTCGTCCCCGCACTCGTGTCAGCCTTTGCCGCTCTTCAAATCGGCGACAAGCGCTGCCGCGACCTCTTCCTCACCGCCCGCCTCTTCGATGCGGAAGAGGCCTTGCGTTTAGGTCTCGTCAATGAAGTCGTGCCGGCCGAGCGCCTGCCGCAACGCGTGCTAGAGTTCGCGGAGTCGCTCATTGCCAACAGCCCGCAATCCATCCGCCTCACCAAACAGTTGCTCGCCGCGCAGCATCGTCCCTGGCTCGACGCCTCCATCGCCGCGGCCATCGACGCCAGCGTGCAGGCCCGCGAAACCCGCGATTTTCGCGAAGGCGTTGCCGCCTTCCTCGAAAAGCGCAGCCCCGCCTGGCCAGCCCCAACCGACACTACGCGTCAGCCAGATTGAAACGAACTTCCGCCCCCGTCCGCTCCACAACCTCTCGTTGTGTCGATCCCTCGGCCAGTTCCACCACCTCAAACCCCGATGCCGTCACATCCATCACGCACAAATCCGTGATCACCCGATGCACAACGCCAGCCCCGGTCAGCGGCAGCGTGCACGCGCGCAGCAGCTTGGCGCTGCCGTCTGGAGCGGTGTGCTCCATCACCACAATCACGCGCCGCACGCCGTTGACGATGTCCATCGCCCCGCCCATCCCCTTCACGCGCTTGCCCGGAATCATCCAGTTCGCCAGGTCCCCGCGCTCCGAAACCTGCATCGCGCCCAGGATCGCCACATCCACATGCCCGCCCCGAATCATCGCGAACGAGTCGGCGCTTGAAAAGATAGAAGCCCCCTGCACGCAGGTCACCGTCTCCTTGCCGGCATTGATCAGGTCGGCGTCCACCTCCGCTTCGCGCGGAAACGGCCCCATCCCCAACAACCCGTTCTCTGACTGCAGAATCACCGTCATCCCCGCGGGAATGTAGTTCGCCACCAGCGTTGGAATCCCGATTCCCAGGTTCACGTAGTAGCCGTCCCGCAACTCCCGCGCCGCCCGCGCCGCCATCTGTTGCCGAGTCCACGCCATCCGGTCACCCCTCGCGAACCGTTCTCTTCTCGATGCGCTTCTCAGGCCGAGGATTGTGCACCAGCCGCTGCACAAAGATGCCCGGCGTATGAATCTCGTCCGGGTCAAGGTCGCCCGCCGCCACAATCATCTCCGCCTCGGCCACCGTCACCTTGCCGCAGGTCGCAGCATTGGGATTGAAGTTGCGCGCCGTCCGCCGGTAGATCAGGTTGCCGTGCAGGTCCGCCTTCCACGCCTTCACCAGCGCCACATCCGCGCGTATGCCTCGCTCCAGAATGTAGCTCACCCCGTCGAACTCCCTCTGCTCCTTGCCCTCCGCCACCACCGTCCCCACCCCGCTGCGTGTATAGAAGCCCGGTATCCCCGCGCCGCCGGCCCTCATCCGCTCGGCCAGCGTCCCCTGCGGGCAAAACTCCACTTCCAGCTCGCCGGCAAGATACTGGCGCTCGAACTCCGCGTTCTCGCCCACGTAGCTGGCAATCATCTTTCTCACCTGGCGAGCCTCCAGCAGCAGCCCCAGCCCCCACCCGTCCACTCCCGCGTTGTTGCTGGCGATGGTCAGATCGCGCACGCCCAGGTCGCGTAGCGCCACGATCAGCGCCTCGGGAATGCCGCACAGGCCAAACCCGCCAATGGCCAGCAGCATGCCGTCGTGCACCAGGTCGTTCAACGCCGAGCGCGCATCCGGCCATATCTTGCTCATGCCTAGCCCTGGTGCCTTCGGCATTCCCGACGAACTCATGCACTCACCTGCCTGTGTATGCGGAGGGATGGGAGAAACCAAAGCCCGGTGCCAGCCAATCGGCTGCAAGCTGCTCCCTCACCACGGCTTCCACTCCGCTTCGGTAGGCGTTCCCACCTCTCCGCGCTCAATCCGTTCCAGCAACATCCGCGCCAGCTTCCGCTCTCCCGGATGGCTCTCCCCGTGGATCGAGCACAGTTCGAGGAACTCGTCCGCCAGCGCATAGCGATCCCCCTCCTGCGCAAACACGCCCTGCAGCGCCAGTGCCAGCTCGCGCAACCGCGCCGCGTCCGGCCACGCCCGTTCGTCCGCGTCCTGTCCCGCCTCCTCGTAGTCCGTGAAGAGTCCCCTGCGTCCCCGTGCGCACTCGTCCAAACACGCCAAAAGCTGCTCGCTGAACACATGCGCAAGCTCGTCAAGCTGCTCGGAACCGGTAGGATCGGGGGAATCCATGGCACATCTCCCTGGCTCCTCACCGCGGGAGACCCGCCCCTATTCTCGTCCCTCAGCCGCCCTCCGGCAACGTAAAAACACCGCCGAACGGCATCCGCGCCTCTCCCATCCAGAACCGGTTGCTCCACGCGGTCACCGCGCCCATGCGCCGCCCGTTCAGCCGCGCCTGCGCCTCATGCCACGGCCCTGTAAACCGCACCGCCCCCGGTAGCCTTCGGTAGACGCCCGGCAACATCCGCAGTGCCCGGTCCGCCGCCCGCTGTTCCTCCGGCCCGTACGCCAGCCCAAACTCCTCCCGGAACCGCGCCGGCATCCACATCGCCGTCAGCGCCTTGTACCACCGTGGCAGCCGGATCCACGACCCCGCTCCCTCCATCAGGTTCCGTCCAATCGTCCGCCCTCCGTCGCTCACCCCCAGCGCGTCCGACTCGTGCATCGCCCGGTTGTAGGCAACAAAGTCCTCCCACGTCCCCGGCAGCGCCTCCGCCGCAATCCCGAACAGCGCCGCCAGCGTCTTCGTCTCCGCGTAATACCGTTCGCGCTCCACTCCGTCCAGCGGTCCCATCGCGCACTCGTAGGCCAGCACCGCCGTCTCGATCAGCGTCGCGTACACCCACTTGAGCGCCGCCTGCTCGTTGGCCTCGTACCGGGAACCCGTCCGGTAGCCGGCCACGTCCTCCCGCATCCGCCCCCCGATCCGCGTATGCAGTCCGTGCAGATGCCGCGCCGCGTTCAGCGCCTGGTCCAGCCGCCCGAAAACCAGCGTAAACACCACGCGAAATGTGTTATGGAACCGCTCAATCGGCCGGTCCAGCACCTTCGAGTGGTCGGCCAGCGCCGCCGCCACCCACGGATGCGCCACCTGCAGCAGCGCCGCCCGCGCCGATCCCAGAAACAGCGCCGACTCCCGGTTGATCCTCCACGTCGCCGACTCCGGCCCGAAAACCCCCGCCACCGGTCCCGCCGCCCGCCGCGCAACCCCTGCCAACAGGCCTTCGCTGTCCCCGTCCGTTACCAGCACGGCCGCGTCGGCGCCGGGGACGGTGATCGTATCCACATTTACAATCTACCCCGAATCGCCCCCCTATTGAATTTCCAGGCATTTCGCCGTATTCTGAATAAGCAACCGCGTTTGTCCGCCAGAATCTTACCGTGTGCGCACCGGCTGGCGGAGAGATGAGTGGGCTTACAGCCCACTTTTTATTTGCGGCAAATTTCGGGGGCTGGCGCCCCTCAAGAGAACGAGCCGCCGGCAGCATGGGCGGCACAACGATTCACCCCGGCCCACGATCTTCGTTCGGCCGGGGATGTAAGAGCGATGGCAGTACAGTTGCAGGAAATTCGGGCGGCGGCTCAGCGTGTGGCCGCCTCGCACGGGCTTGACCTCGTGGACCTCGAGTTCACCGGATCGGCAAAGGAGCGCACGCTGCGCGTCTTCCTCGAGAAAAACGCTGAGGGCCGCGCGCAGCTCAAGGCGCAAATCGAAGCAGGCTCTCAAGACCTGCCCGAAAAACTGGCCGAAGGCTCGCTCTCTATCGAGCAGCTCTCCGGCGTAACTCACGACGACTGCGCCGCCTTCAGCCGCGACTTTGGCGTACTCCTCGACGTCGAGGATCTCGTTCCCGGCGCCGCCTACACCCTCGAAACCAGCTCTCCGGGGCTCGACCGCAAACTCAGCCGCCCCGAGGACTTTGAACGCTTCACCGGCTGTCTCGTCAAGGTAAGAACCTTCGAGCCGGTCCGTAACAACCGCCACTGGCAGGGAAGGCTGATGGCAGTAGCAGAACACTCCGCCGAAACCGGCAGAACCATCGTGCTGGATCTCGGAGCCGTCAAGCAGAACAGCAAGAGCCGCAAAGCAGGCGTGCAGACCGTAGAAATCGCCCTCCCGAATATCGAGCGGGCGCAGCTCGTACCGGAGATTTGAAGGGGTTCGTCGCACACCTCCGGGTCCTGCGGCATCGAACGATTTCATGGCGTCGCCCCGTGCGCCGCCCAACATCAACAGTGAGTGAGTCAACCATGTCCAGCCCTTTGTACCAGAGCATCGAGCTTTTGAGTCAGGAAAAAGGCATCGATCCCGCCATCGTCGTCGGCGCCGTCGAGGAAGCCATCGCCCTCGCCACGCGCAAGTATTACAAGACTCAGGAGAACATGCGCGGGGAGCTCAACAAGGAAACCGGCGAGATCACGGCCTATATCTATAAGACCGTCGTATCCGCCGAAGAGGAAGTCGAGGACCCTGTCAACCAGATCACCCTGGCCGAAGCCAACGAGCTCGCCCCCGGCGTCGAGGTCGGCAGCGAGATTCGCATGTACCGCGACACCAGCCCGCTCGGCCGCATCGCCGCCCAGCTCGCCAAGCAGGTCATCTTCCAGAAGGTCCGCGAGGCTGAGCGCGACACCGTCTTCCAGGAGTACGCGCACCGCGAGAAGGAGGTCCTCAACGCCACCGTCAAGCGCGTCGAGGGCCAGGACGTCATCTTCGACCTGGGCAAAGCCGAGGCCCGCTGCCCCCGCCGCGAGCAGTCCCGCCTCGAGCAGTTCTCCGTGGGCGAGCGCCTCCGTGTCGTCCTCATCAAGGTCGATCGCGCCGCCAAGGGCCCCCAGGTCATCGTCTCCCGCGCCGCCCCCGAACTCGTTCAGAACCTCTTCCAGTCCGAGGTCCCCGAGATCTACGACAACACCGTCGTCATCCGCGCCATCGCCCGCGAGGCCGGTGAGCGTACCAAGATCGCCGTCCAGTCCCGCGACAAGGATGTCGACCCCGTCGGCGCTTGCGTCGGCATGAAGGGCATGCGCGTCCAGTCCATCATCCGCGAGCTCCGCGGCGAAAAAATCGACATCATTGAGTACAGCGAAGAGATCACCACCTTCGCCGAAAAGGCCCTCCAGCCCGCCAAGGTCAGCCGCGTCTCCATCACCGACCTCGGCGAAAAACAGCTCGAGGTGATCGTCGACGACACCCAGCTCTCGCTTGCCATTGGCAAGAAAGGCCAGAACGTCCGCCTGGCAGCGAAGCTTCTGGGCTGGAAGATCGACATCAAGAGCGAAGAAGAGAAGCGCCAGGAAGTCGAGCAGCAGATGCAGGCTCTCTCCGGTGGGCCCACCACCCCCATCGAGCAGGTCACCGAGCTCGGCGAAGGCATTATCCAGAAGCTTGTCGCCGCCGGCGTCACCACCGTCGAGGCCCTCGCCGACATGACCCCCGAACAGCTCGAAGAGATTCCGGGCATCGGCGAAAAGACTCTCGAACGCATCAGCGTTGCCGTCCGCCACTACTTCGGTCACTTCGAAGAGGGCGAGCCGGGCCAGCCCACACCGCCCTCTACCGATGCCGAAACCGTGGGTGGCGATGGCGGCGAGAAGCCCACCACCGCCGCGACCGCCGCTACGGCCGAAGCCGAGACGGAAAACTCGGCAGCGGCCCTCCAGGAAGCCGAAGCCGTCCGCGCCGCTGCCGCCGAAGAAGACCTGGAAGCGAGCAGCCCGGCAACCGAATCCCTGGCGGAGGAAGAGGCCGAAAACCAGACCCGGACCGCCGCCGAACTAGCTGTCGAGAACGCTCCCCCGGCCGACGCGGGCGATCTTCGCGATCTGGAATCTGAACTACGCACGAACGAGAAAGATGAGGCGGCCGAGTGAGTCCCGCCCTGCGTTCCGGGCGTGTCTTATGCGGCCATTCAGTTCATAATGAAAGTCAATCGAGCAGCCATTGCCATGAGGTAGCTATGAGCGACTAATCGGCTTTGGGTAGCACAACTTGAAAAGAGGCGGATGAGTAAGATTCGAATTAACGATCTCGCGCGCGAGTTGGAGATAAAGAGCCGGGAGATTCTCGACATTCTGGAAGAGATGGGCCTTGCCGCGGGCAAGACTCACTCAAGTTCGCTCGACGAGGACGAAGCCGATAAGGTCCGCGCCCGCATGAATCATGGGCAGCGCTCGGCGGCTCATGGCGCGGGTGGGTCGCGCGCGTCGCACCCCCCGGGCATTACCCCCAAAATCGACCTCTCGCACATCTCCAAGCCCGGTGACGCCCTCAAGGCTATCCTCGCCAAAAAGAAGGAAGACGAGGAAGAGGCTCGCCGCAGCCATCTGCCGCAGAGACCGGCTGCCCCGCCCGTGGCTGCCGCGGCTGCTTCTCCAGCCCCGCATCCGCCCGTGAAAGCCGCGCCTCCACCTCCTCCCGCGCCGGTTCGTCCCGAACCTCGCCGGATCGTGCCGCAGCCCCGCTCCGCGCCTCCCATCGTCGCACCTCCGCCGGCCGCACCGGCCATCGCCTCCCGTCCGCCGGCCGGCCCCGTGATTGCCAAAGCTCCAGCTGGCGTCGCTCCCGCGCCCCGTCCCCCCGTGGTCGTAGCGCCGCCCGTCGTTGTCGTCCGGCCTCCGGTAGCCCCGCCCACCCCGCACGAGCCCGAAAAGCCCGTCATCGCCGTCAGGCCTCCCGCGGCGCCGCCGGCTGTCGCCCCAGCGCCCCCGGTACAGGCGCAGGAGCCGCCTGCTGCCGTGGTTACGCCGCCGGCCCCCGCGCCCGAGCCCCCTGTCTCTGAACCCGCCGCTCCGCCAGCTCCTGTCGCCGCCGCAGCCCCCGCTCCGCCTGTACAGGCTCCTGAGCCGCCCGCGGCTCCTCCTCCGGCTCCAGTCGCAGTGGCCCCGCCCGCACCCCAGCAGGAAAAGGTGCAGGCGCCCACCCCCGCGGCAGCCGTCCCAGCCGCACCACCGGCCCCACCCGCGCCCCCGGCCCCGCCGGCTCGCCGCATGGTGATGCCCCAGACGGGTCCGCGCCCCGTCTATAAGGCCACAGTCGTCCCCACCGCTCCCGTCGCCGGACCAGCCACAGGTTCGACCGGCCCCAGCCTCCAGCGCGGTAAGCCGATCTTCGATCGCCGCCCGTCCAGCGGCTTCCCGCAACGTACCGCCCCGGGCGTACCTGGCCAGCACCCCGCCGGCCCCCGCCCCAAACACCCCACCCGTTCCGCACCCGGCGGTTTTGCCCCCGGTGGCGCCCCGGGAGGCCCTGGCGCCCGTCCCGGCTTCGGTGCCCGTCCTGGTTTTGGCGCTCCTCGCCCCGGCTTCGGCGGTCCGCGTCCCGGCCCCGGCGGCGCTTCGCCGCCCCCTGAGGCCGGCCGTCCGCAGCGCGCTCCCTCCAGGGGCCGCGGACGCCAGCAGCAGTACCCCAAGACCAAAGAAGGCCCGATGAAGGGCTTCGTGCCCCCGCCGCGTTATGGTGGCGTGAATTACAGCAACGAGCCCCTGCCCATCACCCGCGAGATCACCGTCACCGAGGGCATCAGCGTCAAGGACCTGGCCGAAAAACTCGAAATCCGCGCCAAGGACCTCATCGCCACCCTCCTCATGCGCGGCGTCTTCGTCACCGTCAACCAGTCCCTCGACGCCGAGATGGTCAAGGACGTCGCCGCCAAGTTCGGCGCCGCCGCCAACGTCATCTCCTACGAGGAAGAACTCGCCAACCAGGCCATGGAGCAGGTCCTCGAGTCCGAGAACATCGACGAGCTCGAAGTCCCCCGCGCCCCCGTCGTCACCGTCATGGGCCACGTCGACCACGGCAAGACCTCGCTCCTCGACGCCATCCGCGAAACCGACGTCGCCGCCGGCGAAGCCGGCGGCATCACCCAGCACATCGGCGCCTACAAGGTAAAGTTCTCCAAGGAGGGCTCACCCGCCTCCGGCCGCGAGATCGTCTTCCTCGACACCCCCGGCCACGAGGCCTTCACCCGCATGCGCGCACGCGGCGCCAAGGTCACTGACATCGTCGTCATCGTTGTCGCTGCCGACGACGGCGTCATGCCCCAGACCCTCGAAGCCATCGATCACGCCCGCGCTGCCGAGGTCCCCATCATCGTCGCCGTCAACAAGATCGACAAACCCGAGGCCAACCCCGACCGCGTCAAAAAGCAGCTCGCCGACCGCGGCCTCATTCCCGAGGAGTGGGCCGGCGCCGGTCAGGAGGGTACCGTCTTCGTCGAAGTCTCCGCCAAGCGGCGCACCAACCTCGATCTGCTGCTCGAAATGATCTGCCTCGTCTCCGACATCAAGGCCCCCAAGGCCACCCCCGGCCGCAAGGCCGTCGGCAGTGTCCTTGAGGCCAAGCTCGACCGCGGCCGCGGCGCCGTCGCCACCGTCCTCGTCCAGGACGGCACGCTGCGCATCAACGAGAGCTACATCGTGGGCAACACCTTCGGCAAGGTCCGCGCCATGTTCGACGACCGCGGACGCGCCCTCGAAGAAGCCGGCCCCTCCACCCCGGTCGAAGTCCTCGGACTCGAGTCCATGCCCGACTCCGGCGACACCTTCCTCGTCGTCGCAGACCGCGACAAGGCCAAGGGCATCGCTCAGTACCGCAAGATGAAGGAGCGCGAAGCCCAGCTCGCCAAGAGCTCCCGCGTGTCTCTTGAAGGTCTGGCCGAGCAGATTCGCCAGGCCGGCGTCAAAGACCTGCCCCTCATCATCAAGGGCGACGTGACGGGTTCCGTAGAAGTGCTTGCCGACTCGCTCTCAAAGATGTCCACCGAGAAGGTGCGCATCAAGGTCATCCACTCCGGCGTTGGCTCCATCACCGAGAGCGACGTGCTGCTCGCCACCGCGTCGAACGCCATCATCATCGGCTTCAACGTTCGCCCCGAACGCAAGGCCGCCGAGCTCGCCCAGCAGGAGGAGATCGAAATCCGCCTGCACTCCATCATCTACGAGCTGCAGGACGAGATCCGTCTCGCCATGCTCGGTCTCCTCGAGCCCACCTTCAAGGAGAACTACCTCGGCCGCGCCGAAGTCCTCAACGTCTTCAAGATCCCCAAGGTCGGCACCATCGCCGGCTGCCGGGTGCAGGACGGCGTCATCCGCCGCGATGCCGAAGTCAAGGTCACGCGCGACGGCGAGCAGATGTTTAAAGGCAAGGTCGTCTCCCTCAAGCGCTTCAAAGACGACGCCCGCGAAGTCACCAACGGCATGGAGTGCGGCATCGGCCTCTCCGGATTCAACGAGATCAAGGCCGGCGACGTCATCGAAGCCTTCACCACCGAAAAACTCGCCGCCGACCTTGGCGCCCTCACCGCCGTCAAGGCCTGAACCGGCCTTGATCTGCCCAACCTGCGCTGCGGATCCCGCCTCCAGCGGCTTCCGCGGCGCAAAAATCCGGACGGCAAGCTCCACTTCGCCGCCCTCGGCCCGCTAACTCGCCAACTTGCTAACCCGCTAACTCGCTAACTTCCACCCCCTCGTCTCTCGTCAAATACCCCTTCCTTCGGAACCAGTCCTCCATCGCCTCCCGCAGCCGCTCCAGCGGAACCCGGTGTCCCACCTCCAGCACCCCATCGCCCACCGGCAGCGTGTCGTCGAAGACAGCATCGTTGGTAAAGTTCCGCATCGCAAACGAGTCGATCCACCGCACCGGGCACGCCTGCCGGCAGCCCTCCGCATCGATGCGCTCCACCGCGATCCGCCTCGCGAACATCCTTCCACTCTAACTCGCCGCCAAACCCCGCCCGCCGCTCGCACTCCACCGCTGAACGCCCCCGGGTCCAGGAGCTATCCACTGTCCGTTACCGAACGCTGCCTCTCGTTTCCGAACAACCTGTCCGACTCATCCGCCTGCTTCTGATCCTTCTAACCCCCATCCTTTCAGGCCTCGCAGCTCCTTCCCCGATGGCCCGCCGCGTGCTGCCTTCCCATCGACGACTCTTTCCCGCGAGGTCACCGATGCGCAATCTCTGGAGCGATCTGCGAATTGCCGCCCGCCGCCTGCGCCGCTCGCCCGGCTTTGCGCTCACCACCAGCCTCACCCTCACCATGGCCATCGCCGCCAACCTGGTCGTCTTCGGCGTCATGAACGCCATCGTCCTGCGCCCGCTCAACGTCGCCCACGCAGATCGCCTCGTGGATATCGAGCAGCGCACCCCCGGGTTCATCACACAGTCCTACCCCGACTACCTCGACTACCGCTCCCGCAACTCCGCCTTCACTGACATGGCCGCCCTCCGTTTCAACCAGGCCGCCCTCGCCAGCGGTGGCGCGGCCACCAGCGCATGGGACTCCGAGGTCAGCGGAAACTACTTCGATATGCTCGGCGTCCAGCCCGAGCTTGGCCGCTTCTTCCACTCGAGCGACGAGCGCGGAACCAACTCCGCACCCTACCTCGTCCTCAGTGATGGTTACTGGCGCTCCCGTTTCGCCGCCGACCCGCGCATCATTGGCACAACGGTTGACCTCAACAAGCATCAATTCACCATCATCGGCGTCGCCCCGCCCGCTTTCAATGGCACCGAGCTCTTCTTCTGGCCCGCATTCTTCGTCCCCATCGTCAACGCCCCCGAGCTCGACGGCTACAACTTCCTCACCGAGCGCTACAACCACAGCACCTTCATCCTCGGCCTGCTCAAACCCGGCGTCACTCGCCAGGAAGCCGCCGGGAACCTCAACGCCGTCGCCGCCCAGCTCGCCAAACAGTACCCCCAGTCCGACGACCGCATGGGCGTCCGCCTCGCTACCCCCGGCCTCATGGGCGACATCCTCGGCGACCCGGTGCGCGAGTTTCTAAGCGGCGTCTTCCTCCTCGCCCTCCTCGTCCTCGCCGCGGCCTGCGTCAACCTCGCCAGCATCTTCTCCGCCCGCGCCGCCGACCGCGCCCGCGAGCTCGCCATCCGCATGGCCATCGGCTCCGGCCGCTGGCGTCTCCTCCGCCAGATCCTCGCTGAAGCCGCCCTCCTCGCCCTCGCCGGCGGAGCCGCCGGCACCCTCGCCGCCGCCCAGCTCATGCGCCTGCTCAGCCAGTGGCGTCCCGTCGCCGAATATCCCATCCACGTCGCTGTCGCCGTCGACGCCCACGTCTACGTCATCGCCTTTCTCCTCGCCGCCGTCAGTTGCGTCCTCCCCGCCCTGCTCACCGCCCGCCAGATCTGGCGCACCGACGCCGTCCATGCCATGAAAGGCGCCGCCCAGACCGGCTTCCGCCGCTTCAGCCTGCGCGACATCCTCCTCGCCCTCCAGGTCGCCATGTGCGCCCTCCTCGTCTCCAGCGCCCTCGTCGGACTCCGCGGCCTCGAGCGTTCCCTCCACGCACAACTCGGCTTCAACCCCCAGGGCGCCGAGCTCGTCGAAACCAACATGCGCATGGCCGGCTACACTAACGCTTCCTCACTCCCTGTCCAGAAGCGCATCCTCGAAGACGCCTCCCGCATCCCCGGCGTCACCGCCGTCGGCACCATCGACCAGCCCCCCTTGAACGGCGGCGGCAACACCACCCCCGTCTTCCCCCAGGGCACAACCGACTTCCGCGACTCCAACAGCCTCGCCGAAGTCAACGTCTACACCATCTCCCCCGGCTTTCTTGCGGCCTCGCGGATGCGCCTCCTCGCCGGCCGCAGCTTCACCTGGAACGACGACGACAAAACACCCCGCGTCGCCCTCATCAACCAATCCCTTGCCCACATCCTCTTCGGCAACGGCCCCGCCGTCGGCCGTCACTTCGAAATCAACGGCCACAAAGACATTGAAGTCGCCGGCGTAGTCGAAAACGGCAAATACCAGTCCCTCACCGAAAACCCCAAGCCCGCCATGTACTGGCCTCTCCCGCAGAACCTCGAAGACGACACCACCCTCGTCGTCCGCTCCACCCGCACCCCCGCCGAGATGGCCTCTGCCCTCAGCACCCTCATGGCCAAAATCGATCCCAGCCTGCCCGTCACCATCGAAAGCTGGCCCCAGCAGCTTCAGTTGGTGCTCTTTCCCGCCCGCGTCGCCACCGTATCCCTCGGCCTCCTCGGCCTGCTCGCCGCCATGCTCGCCGCCACCGGCATCTTCGGCATGGCCAGTTACTCCGTCACCCGCCGCCTCCGCGAGATGGGCATCCGCATGGCGCTCGGTGCGCAGCGCGTTCAGATCCTGCGTGCCGCCCTCGCCCGCACCCTGATTCTGCTCGCCGCCGGCTCCCTCGCCGGACTCGCCCTCGGCGCAGCCGCCAGCGGCGTCCTTTCCAGCGTCGTCTATGAGGCCACCGTCTTCGACCCCATTGTCCTCGCCGGCGCCATCCTCGCTATGGTCGCCATCGGCGTCATCGCCGCAGCCTTCCCCGCCAGCCGCGCCCTCCACGCCGACCCCGCGCTCCTCCTCCGCGAAGAGTAGCCCCGCGCCAGCAAACCCGCTAACCAGCCAACTCGCCGACTTGCTAACCCGCCCCCTCATCAAAAATCGATATGCACCCGCACCGTCCCCACATACACCGGCCCCCGGTCCCGGTTGTACCCCGGATCCACGATGTACGTGCCCCCAATCATCCCGAACAGCCCGTGCCAAAGGTGCGCGTTGTAGTACCACTCCGTGATGTCTTCCCGCCCATAGCGCAACCCGCCGTCCCCCAGCAGAAACCCCAGACCTCCATAGTGCAGATAGTTCTGGTGATCCCGCTTGATCGCGTTCGACACGTACGCCAGGCCCACCTTGTCGCTCGGCCGCCGCCATCCCTGCCCGCTGTAGTCCCCCCCGAACGCAACCGTCTGCCCAACCTCCGTGTAGCAGTACGACTCGTGCCGGTCCGGGTTCCACCCGAACCGCCCGAACACCCGCAGTCTCTCCGTCACCTCCTGCTCCGTGTTCAGCCCAAACCCGTACTTCACCGCCCCAAACCGCTCCGTCCGCGTAATGTCGGGCGTCGTTGTTTCCCCGTCCAGATACTCCTCCACCGACCCGCGGTAGTCGCCCATGTGCCCGTGGTTCACAAACCCCAGCACCCGCACCGCCCCCTGCCGCTTTGAGTTCAAAATCCGCGCCAGCAGCCCCTTGCGCAGCTCGAACTCCCAGTTCTGCCCGCTCGCCCGGCTCCACGCCCAGTCCAGCGTCTCCCCATTCGCCACCGTCGGCATCGCCGCAATCCCGTACCGCGCCGACCACACCCGGTCGTCGTACTCCACAATCCCGCCCACCGTGTAGCCCCGCGTATCCGCCGCGTAGTCCCACGCGCCGTTGTTATCGATCGTCCAGTTCGTAAACTGCAGATGGCTGTCCGATCCCACCGAGTTGATGTCGAACGTATCCGGCAGAGTCATCTTCCCCACCCGGATCTCGAACCGCCGTGCCGGCGCCTGCGTCGCCAGCGCCAGCGGCCCCCGGTCCTGCTCCACCATCTGATCCGTCAGCCCGATCGTCACATGAATCTCGCCCCGCGCCAGATAGGGCGCCGTGCTCAGGTTCGGGTTGCGCACCACGTCCAGATTCGTCGCCCCCGCGAGGCCGAGCGCCTGCGAGATCCCCCGCCCCCCGGCGTTCTCAAAGTCCACAATCAGGTCCGTGTTGTACCGCGAATTGGGCCACAACTGGTACCCGAGGTAAAGCGTCGCCACCTCCGACCCCTTCACCTCGAAGTCGTCGATCAGGCTGTTCGCCCCCTCGTACGGCGAGTGAAAACGCCCGTGCATCTGCGCGATCGTGTTCGCCTGCCCTGAAACCCAGTAGCGCGCACTCTCCGAGTGCGGCGCCATCGTCAGCACCGCCGCCGCACTCGCCGCTCCGCCGCCCCCCGGCCCCTCTTCCACGCCGACCGCCGCGCCCGTGCCCAACCCCGCACCCGTCCCCACCGCCTCCCCGCCAGAAACCGCGGCCCCGGGCGCCGAAAGCAGCGCCTGTCCGCCCACGCGTCCCCCCGCGCCGCCGCACAGCAGCGCCGCAGCCCCAACAATCGCCGGAATTGGCCGTCCCCAGGGCATAAAATGAAGAACGGAATCTCCGATACCCCCACCCGGTTCATACCATACCCCGGGTAGGTATTGTCAACCCAAGGAGCGCCCCATGTCCCAGCCCGACCGCGAAAAACTCAAACTCCTCCAGCGCCTCCGCAAGGTCCGCGGACAGCTCGACGCCGTCGAGCGCGCCCTCACAGCCGACGAAGAATGCGGCGGGCAGCTCATGCTCCTCGCCGCCGTCCGCGGCGGCGTCAACTCCCTCATGGGCGAAGTCCTCGAAACCCACATCCGCTTTCACCTCATGGACGGCGCCAAAGAACAGATCGCCCCCGAGCTCGCCGAAGACCTCATCGATCTCGTCCACGCCTATCTCAAATAAGCGGGCGGGCCGCTCTCAAGGGATGGGCCACCTCTCGCCCATCCTACCGGCTTCGCCATCTGCGATTGTTAACGCCACGTTGATTCAGCCGCCGCCATCCGCCGGCAGATCGATCGGGCGCGCCGCATGGCCGCGAAAGCTCTCCCGCACCACATCGCCAGCATGAATGAGTGGCAAAGCCGAGTCCCTCTCGCGCCGCTCCGGACGACCTCCGCGATGGCTCAAAAAGAGAAACGCCCCGAAGCGGGTCGCGCATTCCCGCTTTTGCCGAGTCCGCACCCCAAAAAACAGGTGGGATGCGGCTCAATTCTCGAACCGCATCCCACCCGTTCATCCAGTCCCTAACTCCGCTGGCCCCTCAGCCCCTCAGTCCCTACCCCTTCAACGACGCCATATCAATCGAGAACCGGTACTTCACGTCGGCCTTCACCAGCCGCTCATACGCCTCGTTCACCTTCTGCATCGGAATCACCTCCACATCCGACGTAATCCCGTGCGCCCCGCAGAAATCCAGCATCTCCTGCGTCTCCGCGATCCCCCCGATCGGCGAGCCCGACAAACTCCTCCGTCCAAAAAGCAAACTGAACGCCGAAACCGGAAACGGCTTCTCCGGCGCGCCCACCAGCGTCAGGTTCCCGTCCCGCGCCAGCAGCCCGAGGTACGCATTAATGTCGTGCTCGGCCGAGACCGCGTCCAGGATGAAGTTGAAGCTCCCCGCGTGCTTCTGCATCGCGTTCGCGTCCCTTGAGATCACCACCTCGTCCGCCCCCAGCCGCAGCGCGTCGTCCACCTTCCCCGGCGAGGTCGTAAACACCACCGTGTGCGCCCCCAGCGCGTGCGCAAACTTCACCGCCATGTGCCCCAGTCCGCCCAGGCCCACCACGCCCACCTTCTGGCCCTTGGTCACGCCCCAGTGCCGCATCGGCGAGTAGGTCGTAATCCCCGCGCAAAGCAGCGGCGCCGTCCCCGCCAGGTCCAGGTTCCCCGGAACCCGCAGCACAAACCGCTCGTCCACCACCACGCTCTCGGAGTACCCTCCGTACGTCACCCCGCCCAGGTGCTTGTCCGGAAAGTTATAGGTCAGCGTCATGTTGGGGCAGAACTGCTCCAGCCCTTCCTTGCACGCCGGGCACGTCCCATCCGAGTCCACCATGCACCCCACAGCCGCCAGGTCCCCGGCCTTGAACTTCGTCACCCCGGCGCCCACCTTCGCCACCCGTCCCACAATCTCGTGTCCCGGCACGCACGGGTAAACGGTCGGCATCACCCCGCTCCACTCGTTCCGCACCTGGTGCAGGTCCGAGTGGCAAATCCCGCAGAACAAAATCTCGATCTGCACATCGGTTTCGGTGGGATCGCGCCGCGCGATCGAAGTGGAAGCGAGCGGCGAACTGACGCTGGCGGCTGAGTAAGCTTTTGCTTTGTACATAGGCGCCTATAGGATGCTCCTCGCCCCCCCTCGGTATGCAAAATCCTCCACCCGGCAGCCCCATGCGCGTAACAGTCCTCTACTGGGGTTTCCGCCTTCGATGGATGAAACGTGTTATTCCGGTCGCTCTCCATTTTGTTCGAGTTGCAATCTGGTCTCTTTTCAATCTCCCACCGGCGTTGCCGACCTGCGGGAGATGAAACGCGCCGCACGCGCAGCATTCGCTATAGCGTTTTCGGAATTGGTGTGGACCGGAGAAAGAATCCCAAGTGGTCTTTTCATCAAGAAAAGGCCACCTTTCGCAAAAGCCGTCGTCATCCCGCCCGCAGGGAGGGATCCGCGGTTGCTTTTGGCGATGACCGCAGCTCGCAAAACGTAGAGTCCCGTTTGCCGGCCGCACGCCCGCAAGACTGAATTCTGGTGCGAACCCCGTCTGCCGGTGCCAATCCGCCGAATTGGGCTCAAGCCGAACCCCGTGATTTGCCCTGTCCGCGTACCTCAGCAGCAGGAACAGGCGAGTGCCTCAATGATCGTCGGCGCAGGCGCTCCGTCCAGAGCGGCAATCTTCTGGGGTAAACAGCATGATCTCCTTAGGCGTATGAGGTCCGCCTGCATCTCCCTGTCTTGTCTGAGCGCAGCCAGCGTCTCGCGCAGGATTTTGGCGCCGCCGGTGTTGACAGGTACGACGATCCTGTAGTGCACCCACTTCCCCTCGCGCCGCGCGGCAACAACGCCGGCACGTCGCAGATACGCCAGGTGACGCGAAATCTTCGGCTGGCTTTGCCCGAGAATCTCGACAAAGTAGCAAACGCAAACCTCCCTGCCATCCATCAGGTTCAGCAGCCTGAGCCGGGTGCGATCCGACAGCGCAGCGAACAAGAGCGCCAAATCGTAAGTCTTTGGGGAATGATTCACACTTCCATGATATACGCCTTGACAGATATGTCTAGACAATAATACATTCGCGTTAGCGTATGCGAGGAGACATAATCATGGAATCGAGCGTTCAGGAACAGGTTAGGGAAAAGTATGGAAACGCCGCGCGTGCCGTGGCCGAATCCGGCACTGCGCAGGCATGTTGCGATCCCGGTCTTCGGTGCTGCGATCCGATCACCACAGGCCTCTATAGCGCCCAACAGACCGGGGCCATCCCCGAGAAGGCGGTCAGAGCTTCTCTCGGGTGTGGCAATCCGACCGCGCTCATCGATCTTCGGCTCGGCGAAACCGTTCTCGACCTGGGCTCGGGCGGGGGCATCGATGTCTTGCTCTCCGCGAACCGAGTTGGGCCGGCCGGCAAAGCCTACGGCCTCGATATGACCGATGACATGCTGGCCCTCGCACGCGAAAACCAGAAGCAGGCGGGCGTCACGAACGTCGAATTCCTGAAAGGCGAAATGGAGAACATCCCCCTGCCCGACAACTCGGTCGATGTCATCATCTCGAACTGCGTCATCAATCTTTCTGCTGACAAAGATCGCGTTCTGCGTGAGGCGTTCCGCGTGCTGAAGCTCGGCGGCCGGTTCGCTGTTTCCGATGTCGTCGTCCGCGGCAGCGTGCCGGAAGAGGTGCGCAGGAGCATGTTGCTCTGGGTCGGTTGCATCGCCGGCGCTCTTGAAGAGAGCGAGTACATCGCCAAGCTGGTCGGTGCGGGCTTCGCAGGCGTTTTTATCGAACCGACGCGCGTCTACAACGTCGAAGATGCCCGCCAGTTCCTTACCAAAGCCGGCGTCGACGTCGACGCAATCGCACCTCAGGTCACTGACAGGTTCTTCAGCGCCTTCGTCCGCGCCAACAAACCCAAAGCCGTCTGCTGCGAGCCGGGCTGTTGCACCCCCGCTGTGGCCGGAGCAAAGGAATAAGAGAATGGCCGATCACTACAACGTTCTGTTCCTCTGCACCGGCAACTCGGCCCGCTCGATCATGGCCGAAGCCATCCTACTCATGTTCCTGGCATCGTTTTATATGGGCCGCAAACTGGGCGCGGATTACTCGCAGACAGCAACGCTCTCCTTCACGGCGGCCTCCAATAACTTCGAGCTGGCGATCGCCGTTGCCGTGTCGGTGTTCGGCATCAACTCAGGGGAGGCGTTCGCCGCTGTTATCGGGCCGCTGGTGGAAGTTCCTGTAATGATTGCGCTGGTCAATTTGGCGCTGTTATTCCAGCGCGGATACTTCGTCGCATTGAGTCCGCGTGAGTACTCCGCAAGCTCGACTGACGCATAACCGGCTAGTAGGACGATTCCAAAATAACGTGGCAATGCGGCCGAATGGGGTTTGTAACTGGGCACGACTTTTAGCCTGCCCTGAGCGGAGCCGAAGGGTGCCGCAAACAGCCGCATATGAGCGTGGGCTTTACAGTCTGCGTGAGAACTCGATTCAGAACACGTTCCTTGCGCAAATCGGAGGGAGCAGCAGCCTTCAGGCTGCTGAATTGGGCGCGGAACGGAGGATCGGCTTTAGCCGCGGGCATTTGGTCGCCAACCCGCCAGAAGAATTTGAGTTCTCACGCAGACACTTTAGCCCCTGCGGAAACCCTCCACTTCCCCTGAATCTGTTGCGATGTTATTTCGAAATCGATCTCCTGGTCGCTCATTGAGATCGGAAAAGAAACGATAAGTCGGCCACGATCCAGACGTCCCTGCTCGTGCCTCAAAAAATGAAGTTATATCCCCATCGAAAGCGACGGGGCGAGTAGTCGGTAATGCTCCAACTGCCCGGAAATGGCGTTGAAAGGCTCGATTCTACCCTTTGCCCTCAGTTCCCGCATCTGCATGCTCTTCTCCCGGATGACTCCAGGCTTGGCGCCCCGCCCCAGCCTCAAACCCCCACCGGCACCGCCCTTTGCCGGCGAAGAATCACGCCGGAAACCAACAGCTCCAGCAGAAAAATCGTGATCGCCGAAATCAGCATATCTGTGGTGAAGTGCACAACCGCACGGATCTGCATCTCGATTCCGTCCACGCGATAGGCCCGCATCGCGCCTCCCAGCAGCGCCAGGGCCGGCAGCAAAACCACAAAAGCCCGCCTCTGCCCGCCTGCCAAGGGCCGTGCCGCCGGCGCGGCCAAGGGGCGCGTGGTGCCATACCAGTGCCAGATCCAGAAAGCAACCACCAGAACGCCGAAGACGCTGCTCCCGTACTCCAGCAGTGTGGTGATTTGCATGGCGCCGGTGACCGGCAGATGAACCCACCCCCGCAGAAACGCCCAGTGCTCATAGATCCAGGAGTCGCGGTGCGTGAACGCATCCCACAGGAGGTGAGTCGTCGTGCCCGCCAGGATCGACAGCACAATCAAACCAAGACGCTCCCACGGCCAGAACGCGAAACTGTCCACGCTGGTCCTGAGCCTCCGTCGCATCCCGCCCGGCAGAAACAGCAGCATCGGCTCCTTGAGGATGAAGTGAAACAGCCAGAGCGCGGCAAACCCCAGCGGCAAATCCAGGACAAACATCCCGGCCACCGTGTGGCTCAAGGAAATCCGCGGCGAAAGCGGGGTGAAGTGGGGAAAATCGGGCACAAAGCACCCCATGACCATCGCCGACATGATCAGGCGCGTCCGTCGAAACGGGATCGCCGCGGCCGCATGGGAAAGCGTAAATGGCATGATTCCAGTATCTCCTACCTGCTGCCGTTGCTGTGTTGCCGGGAATTACCGCCATTCGGCGCACAATAGCATTCAGGAGCCAACCCATGCGGAAGAGGTCCCCAAAAACGGAGTGCCGCGCGGCCCCAGCCCGCTGCGCCGGCCGCATAGACCCCCCCAGGGGAGTCCCTCACAGTTTGCACAGATTATGGTGCAATTTTGAACATCGATTTATTGAAAACAAACAAGTTAATCTAAATAATTCGGTAACCAGATAGTAACTGAATTCACATTCCTTTAACAATTCAGCCGCCGCATTCATCCTTCGCCTTTGCCGATAATTTCCCCTCATCTTGCTACCGTGGAATCAGCGCCGCTTCCGCTCCTGAGAGGCCCCCATACACTTCAACGATCGGGGACTTGAGCTCATCGAGAGCTCCAGCGAACTCCACTTTCATACCTGCGCGGGCGCGCAGCCCTTCCCATGGCTCTCCGCTCGGCCCGTCGGCAGGGCTTGCGAGTTGAATCAGATTACGAAAAGAGATCTCGATGGCACCAATGTGGCATGGCGTCGGTGACGGACTCCCTTGACAATTGAATCAGGAAAGTTGTGGCATGTCCCCGCTCGCCCACAGACTGGCTGGGCCCTTTCGCTGGCAGCGTCTGAGGCGCTATCCGGAGCTCATCCTTCTTTGCTTCTCGCTGGCGGTGGTCGCGATCGGCCTTGCTCTGCGTCTGCCGGCCAGCCCTCCTGACCTGCTTTCCGGGGAAGAGATGCTCGGCCACTACCTGTTGCCCCTTTCCCTGGCGATCCTGGTGCATCTCGGCATCCTGGTCCGGTCCAAAGCCGCCCGCAAATCCAGCGCCTTCATCCTGCTGGTAAGCATTCCGACGCTGCTCGTCGTCACCGTTTGCCACTTCGAGTGCAAGGCCTGGATGCCGCTTGTCAATCCGCATCGCTTCGGCGCCCTCTATGAGAGTGTGGATCGCCTGCTCAGCCCCGTCGTTGCGCTCTGCAACCATTTTGTGCGGCTCATGGAGCACGCCGGCTTGAACGTCGGGGCTGCCTACCACGGCTGGTTTATCCTTCTCTTCTTCGTTTGTTTTGGATTACACGCCTTGTATGACAGCCCCACCGGCCAGCGCCAGGTCATTCTCGGTGTCGGCTGGATCCTGGCCCTGGGCGGCGTATGCTACTGGATCGCGCCCGCCGTCGGCCCGTTTATCTATCGCCACGGTGTGGACGGCGAAGCCACCCTCATTCAGCTGCACATGTGGCAAAAGTTCACTCTGTTCGTGACCACCGGGCGAATCCCCGCGTCCTACTTTCTGATGCCGCCGGCGGCCATGCCCAGCCTGCACATCGCCCACGCGGCCTTTTTTATATGGATGCTGCGGCGCATCTCGCGGCCTCTCAGCCTCTTCTTCGTTCCCGGTCTTTTGTGGTTCATGGTCACGGCGGTGGGCCTGGCCTGGCACTACATCCTCGACATTCCCGCGGGACTCCTGCTCGCCGCGGTGGCCGTGGTGCTTGTAAGAAAGATGCTGCCCGACGCGCAGCCTCAAACTTCCCCGGCGGTCTGTGCGGCCGAAAACACAGCCGAGGACCACTTGGTTCCAGCCTAGCTGGCTTAGGGGTTGCGCTCCGGACCCATCTCGGCCCGTGGCACGTTCCATCCTGTCCCCGCCGCCGGGATCTTGTGCGGCTTCAACTCCGAGCCACGCTTCGGCGATGAGTGGGGAACCGGAACATCATCCCGAACGAGAGGCGCAGATGATCCCGACGATCACCGTTACCAGTAATAGGAGGCGACCACGTGGGAAGAGGCCGGCGAGTTCGCGACCACGTCGAACGCCACCACCAGTTGCATATTCTTCTGCTGCCAGTTCTCTGGAGCACCGCGAAGCGCAGTGGCGAGCAGTTCGGCGTTGGTGATCAGCCGGGCAGCGCCCTCGGTTCCATATTGCATGCAGCCGCTGACGAGGATAAGCATCGCGTGGGTATCCGGATCGTACGCCCGCGAGATCACCGCATAATCCTCGTCCGTATGATGCTCGGGAGTCTCATCGTGTGGGTACCAATTGGTGGGCTTGCCGTAGTCCCGTATCATTCCGTGACTGTTGTCGTCGACAAAGAAGCGGAATTTCCGGGTCATGTCTCTCCATTGCGTGCTCGAGTATCCAATCAGCACGGTGGGCGTGTTGCGCAGGTCGTCGAGCGAGACATCCGAGCCCATACGCAGATCAAAGGGATGGCCAAGGCGCACGAGCATGGTCGAGATCTGGACTGCGGCAATCAGGTCTCCTCCGCCGACATACTGGTCGGTCATCAGAGTGAATTGGCCGTTGGGCGGATTGGTGGCGGGATCAAAGGTGGGCACATACGCCGCAACGATCATGATGGGTGTTCTGCCCTGAAACATCGGCTGCCAGAACTCGTCCACGATCGACTGGGTCTGGCGGGTGCGAAGCCATCGCACGGAAAGGAAGGTTCCAATGAGGGCAGCGGCAACCGCCAAAGCCACCACGACCCGGCGCAATCCTCGCCCGTGCGGCGGACCGCTCTCCGCCACCAGCCCTGGGTGGCTTGCCTCCACCGCAAGCAGGCCAGCAGGGTGCAGCCCATTCGGACCGACCGCCTCCACAGCGGCCCGAGCCGGCCTAATGAATGCGGGAACGTAACTGCCAGTGGGCAGCGCGATGCGGCACTCATTCGCACGACCGGCGTCCGCGTAATAGATTGCGAGCCGCTTTCGCACCTCGCTGGCGTTGATGCGGACGATTCCGTCGGTGCTGGTGTTGTAGGAGGGGGGGCGGCCGAAGACCTCGATGCCGATCGTCCGCTCCTTCAAATCCTCGCAGCACCCGCCCAGCGCTCGGCTGACGACAAACTCCAGGAAGTCCTGGCAGCGCCTGCTGGCTTTGAATTCCGGGCTGGCGAGGATGCGCTCGAGCTCGGCTCGAACGGTTTCGGGAGCAACGTCTTGATCCACACCGCGTTCTTCCATGACAAACCCACGGACAGACACACCTGAGGACCGCCTCGGACTTTGAAGGCCAGGTTCCTCTAGCGTATCACACGTGCGCAATTGCAAGCTTTTTCAGATGAAAGACTTCCCAAATGATTGAATCCTGCTCGAATCGGTGAGGAACCGTTTGGAGCTTCACAGCTTTGTCAACGAAGTGTTACTCCAGAGCTACTTTGTTGACACGCTCGGGCGGGTAAGCCTGCAGGACCGGTGCGACGAAGGCTTCCCAGGCAAATTCGAGACAAAGAAGCCGATATCAGATGCCGCGCACGGGATGGGCCGCCCCGAAGTTTTGTGTCGTCGGACGCAATCGTTGGGTTTTGATACTGGAGGCGATCATCATGAGGTTAACCTGTCTGCGTGTGGGTCTGTGCGCGCTTGTCGCGATCGTGTGGGCGGCGAATCTTGAGGCGCAGGTGGCCGGCCGCGGTTCTTTGAACGGTTTGGTTACGGATACATCCGGAGCGGTAGTTCCCAACGTGCCCGTCACTCTCACCGACGATGCGACCGGCGTCGCGTTGCAAGGTAAGACCTCTGGCGCCGGGCTCTATTCCTTCGTCAGCCTGATTCCCGGCACATACCGGCTTGAAGTCAGCGCCAAAGGCTTCCAGACAACGGTGCGGGACCAGATCAGCATCGCCGTCGATCAGGCGGAAACGGTCAACGTCATCCTCAAGCTGGGATCGCAGACCCAGACCGTGACCGTCTCCGCCGCCGAAGACATTACCGCCACCACCAGCAGCACCACCGGCCAGTTGATTACCAGCGAGACCATCAACCGCCTTCCCCTGGTGCAGCGCGATGTCTTCCAGTTGGCGCTCCTCAGCCCCGGCGTCATTCCCCAGGACGGCAACATCACCTCCCTTGACTCCGGGCGCGACCAGGTCTCCCTTTTCTCCATCAACGGAGCGCAGCAGGGCACGATCTACTACATCCTCGACGGCAGCCCTCTTACCATCGGCGAAAACAACCAGGGCGTGGTTATCCCCGCCCTCGAGCCGCCAGAGGACTCGATCCAGGAGTTCCGCATGGAGCTGAATACCACCCCGGCCAGCGTACAAACCGGAGCCGCGGGCGTCATCAGCCTCGTCAGCAAGAGCGGCACCAACCAGTTCCACGGCGACGGTTTCGCCTGGATCCGCCCCGACGGCCTCGATGCCAATGACTACTTCAACAACCTCAACGGCGTGCCCATCCCCGACTTCCATCGCTACCAGTGGGGTGGCTCCATCGGCGGCCCCATCAGGAAAGACAAGTTCTTCTTCTTCGGCGACTATGAGGGCACCCAGCAGGCAACCGCCGGCCAGCTTACCGCGACTGTGCCGACGACGGCTGAAAAAAGCGGCGACTTTTCGGGAGATTCCGGCGTAACGATCTACAACCCCTTCAACTTTGGGACATCGAACTGCCCGGACGATTCAAACGGCAACCCCATCACTCCCTGCCCGCAGCCCTTCCCGAATAATCAGCTTCTGCCCTCGGGCCAAGGTTCGATCAACTCCATCGCGCAGAAATACCTGCAATACTGGCCAGGCCCCACCACAACGGGCGTCGGGGACTACCACATCAACAACTTTTTCGCGGCCGGTTCACATCCTGAGACAGACCAGCGGTTCGACATCCGTCTCGACGACAACCTCTCTCAATCCCAGCACCTCTTCGGACGAATATCGATTCACCGCGAGAACGATACCGCTCCAAACTTCTTTCATAACGATTTCTTTACGGCGGGTAAGAACTTCGACCACGACGGCAACCTGTTGATCGGCTACGACTGGACCATCAACTCCAGCACCGTCCTGCAACTGCGCGCCTCCGCCATCCGCCACTACGAGTTCGACCAGCCCCAGGGCCAGTTGGGCTACGACATGACCCAGCTCGGCTTCTCCCAATCGCTTGCATCCTCCTCGGTGCTGCCCGGCATTCCCTACATCGACTTCAGCGGCGATGGCGGAGTATACGGCCTCGGCACCGCTCCGTACGCCGTCTTCAAATACGCTGTCACCAACTACGACTTCAGCGCCACCCTCGACAAAGTCATCGGCCGTCACAGTCTCAGCCTGGGCTGGGACTATCAGAAGCAGTTTTTGAACGTTGGGCAGACGCTCACCCCGGACGGCTACTACCAGTTCGGCCCCGACGCCACCTCCAACGATGGCGTGGGTGGCGCGGGCGCCGGCGATGGCGATGGCTTCGCTTCGTTCCTCATCGGCGTGGGCTCGCTGAGCCAGAACCAGCCCAACTGGACCACCGACATCTTCGGCGCCAATAGCAATCCCTACTTCGCCCTCTTCATCCAGGACGACTGGCACCCCAACACCAAACTTACCGTCAACGCCGGCCTGCGCTGGGATGCCTTTCCCGGCGCAACCGAGCGCTTCAACCGCATGGAGTACTTTGATCCGACCCTCGCCTACGCGGTCAACGGCGTGAATTTGACCGGCGGCGAAGTCTTTTCAAACAGCTCGCATCGCAGCCCGTACCTGACCAACTGGCACAACTTCGCCCCGCGCTTCGGCCTCACCTACCGCATCACCCAGAACGCGGTGATCCGCGGCGGCTTCGGCATCTCTTACGGGCCCAGCATCCACATGGCATCCATCAACCAGTTCAATGACGACTCCTACCTGGCCGAGACCACCTGGCTCGCGTCCAGTCCCGATGCCACCGATACCTACCTCGTTCCTGGAAACACCCTCGACAACCCCTTTCCGAACGGCATCGTCGAGCCGACCAAAGGGTCGTTGGGCGCCGAAACCAACCTGGGCCTCGGCTTGAACTTCGTGCCCCGCTCGGCGCCCGATATGACCACCTATAACTTCAACTTCGGCTTCCAGTATGAGTTCCCGCACCAGACCGTCCTCTCCGTCGCCTGGGTGGGCAGCCACGACCTGTACCTGCCATTCGCCAATAACGTCCCCGACCTCAACCAGCTCTCCCTTGAAACCATCGCCAAATACGGAAACAACCTGTTGAACATGGTTCCCTATCCCTACGCCAACGCCATCACCAACCCCAACGCCCCGTGGTACGGCGCCACGGAAGTGCCCCAGTGGGTCATGCTCGAACAGTATCCCCAGTTCTCCTATAGCAACACCGGCCAGGGCGGCAGCGGAATCCTCGACTGGGGCGCTACCCTTGGCGATTCCATCTATCACTCCCTCCAGGCCAAGCTTGAAAAACGTCTCAGCCACGGCCTCACAACCCTCGCTTCGTTTACTTGGGGCAAACTGATCACCAACGATGACTCCGGTTCCCTGGCCTTCAGCGGCAACAACTACGCCGCTCCCCAGGACTTCAAAGACCTCCAGCTTGAGCGAGCCCTTAGCACTCAGGACATCCCCTTCTTCTTCACCTGGGAGCTCTCCTACGATCTACCCTTCGGCGCCGGGCGCCTCGTCAACCTCCAGGGCTGGAGAGACGAAGCCCTCGGCGGTTGGACGGTCAGCACCGTGACAACGCTGGGCGACGGCCAGCCCATCGCAACCCCCAACGGCACCCTCGACCCCTGGTTCAACCAGCGCCCCAACATCGTCGGCAGTTGCGGCACGGGCGCGCCCAAGACCGTCGACGAGTGGTTTAACTACACTTGTATGCAGGAGCCCACAAACCAATTCGCGGCTGGCGACGGAAATGCGATCCTGCCGGGGATCCGCGCCGCCGGAGCCCGCAATCTCGACTTCTCGCTCGCCAAGCATTTTAAGTTCGGCGAGCAAAGGGACCTGGCCGTAACCGCATCGGCCTACAACCTGACCAACTCCGTCCAGTTCGGCTATCCGAATGTCTTCTGGGCGCCGGAAAACTTCGGCGAACAGCCCAACGACAGCGATCAGGCCGGCTTCGGGCAGATCACCAACCAGGCCAATGTCCCGCGGCAGATGAGCTTCGAGGCGAGGTTCACCTTCTAAACCAACTCTCCATTTGCGTTGGGGCATTCCATGGTGGCTTTTCCCGGAGGGGGAAAAGCCACCCGGCAACTGTTTGTTGCTTTACGTCAACTCAACAACCCAAATGCGCGCGACTGCGAACCCCGGCGCATAATCTGCAGCACCGCCTCAAGGCGGGCAGCAACAATGAAGGTGCTGTGATGACATCGCTAAAGAAAGTCGCTCTCTCCATCTTTCTGTCTTTGGTTCTTTGTCTTGCGCGAGCCGTCGACGCGCAACAGCCAGGCCAGATCACGGTCGAAACTTCTCACGCGGTTAACGCCTTCAGCCCTCTCCGCGCCCTGGGAGGAGCCATCGACCGCCAGTGGGGCGGGCGCACCAAAGACGCCATCGTTCAGCACCGGCAATGGATCCTCACCGATCCCGTCCTCAAAGACCTCCTGGGCGCCGGCTGGGGAACCGTCTCCTACCGCCAGAACACCGAGCTGCAGATTCAGGCCTGGCACTGGAACCCCAGCGGCACCTGGAGCGACCCGACCAGGAAGGAAGGCTACTTCGTCGGCAGCTCCGACCCCACCAGCCAGCCCATCATGGATTCCTGGGCTTACCCGTTGCCCCACCGCGGCGCCACTCTCGGCGACGGCAACGGCTGGTCCCGCCTCACCGACGGCGATCCCAAGAGCTATTGGAAGAGCAATCCCTACCTCACCAAGCCCTTCACCGGCGAGGACGACTCCCTGCACCCCCAGTGGGTGATGGTCGACCTCGGCCACAAGGTCGACATCAACGCCATCCGCATCGCCTGGGCCAACCCCTACGCCACGCAGTATTACGTCCAGTTCTGGACGGGCGACCTCCTGCCCTTCTACAAAGGCATCAACAAGGGCACATGGCAAACCTTCCCCATGGGCACGGTCCTCCATGGCCGCGGCGGAACGCCCACCCTCAAGCTGGCCGACTGGACCATCCCCGTCCAGTACCTGCGCATCTGGATGCGCGAGTCATCCAACACCTGCGATACCCACGGCCCCCAGGACAAGCGCAACTGCCTCGGCTACGCTATCAACGAGCTCTATATCGGAACGCTTTCGCCCGACGGCACGTTCGCTGACGTCGTCAAACACTTGCCCAACCGGCATCAGACCATCACCTGGCCCTCATCCGTCGATCCCTGGCACGCAGCTTCCGATCTCGATTACAGCCGCGGCGACCAGATCGGCTTCGACTTCTTCTTCAATTCGGGCGTGACTCGCGGCCTGCCCACCATGATCCCCATCGCCATGCTGTACAACACGCCGCAGGACGCCGCCAACGAGATCGCCTACCTCTACAAGCGCAAGTATCCCATCTCGTGGATCGAGATGGGCGAGGAGGCAGACGGTCAGCGCATCCTGCCCGAGGACTACGCCGCGCTCTACATCCAGTTCGCGCGCGCCATTCACAAGCTCGTGCCCCAGGCTAAGCTCGGCGGCCCGCCTTTTGAAGGAACTCCGGGCGATGTGGACTCCTGGGCCGACGCCAACGGCCGCGTGTCGTTCCTCGGCCGATTCATCTCCTACCTCAAAGCCCACAACGCCCTCAACGAGTTCAGCTTCTTCTCCTTCGAACACTATCCCTGCCTTGGCACTCATCTCTGCGGCAACTGGGACTCGCTCGACATGGAGCCCACCTGGGTCGATCACGTCGTGCAGGCGTGGAAAGACAACGGCCTCCCGCCCAACATTCCCTACTTCATGACCGAAGGCAACGACCTCGAGGACGGCAGCCCCCACACCGTCAAGAGCGCACTCTGGCTCGCCGACTTCGAGGGCGCCATGATGTCCGCCGGCGCCGGCGCCACCTATTACTTCCAGTACATCGCCATGCCCGGCAACAGCGGCCGCGGCTTCCTCGATGTTGACGCCCAGGGCCACGCCGACTATTCGCCGCAATATCTCGCCACGCAGGTCATCACGCAGCAGTGGGTGCAGCCCGGCGACCAGATCAACAAGCTCTACAAAGCCTCCAGCAACGTTCTTGACCCAGACGGCCACGAGCTCATCACCGCCTACCCGATTCACCGGCCCGACGGCCAGTGGTCGGTCATGCTCATCAACAAAGACGAAAACAATGCCCACTCCGTGCGCGTCTCGTTCGTCGATCCGGTGACCGGGCAAACTCGCTTCTTCACCGGCACCGTAGACCGCGTGGTCTTTGGCGCGGCGCAGTACGAGTGGCATCCCGACCCGCTTCCTCCGGCCGGAGCGGAGCAGCCTGCCGCCCCGCCGCAGGACGGAGACGATGAAGACGGCGAGTCTCCTCACCCTCAGCGCCGCATCCCAACCGGCCATTCGGACCCCGACGGCCCGGCCGTCCAATCGACCGTGACTGCAAGCGGCCCGGAAATGCTCTACGACCTGCCCAAAGCATCGATTGTCGTGCTTCGCGGTAATCTGGGAGCCCAATAGCGGGTCTTCTCAACCACGATTGCTCTTAAGCAGAGCCGCCAACGGCCGCTCAGCCGAAGCCGCGAGGAGCTCAAAACTCATACAGAGGTGATGTAGCAGTGAAATCCTTATTGAAGTCATCGGAGCAAGACCGTCCGCGCGGGCTTTCGCGGCGCAAGTTTCTCGGCCAGGCAGCCGGAGCCGCCGCGCTCACCATGGTCTCCGGCCGCCGCATTCTCGGCCTGGCCGCAGGGCCAACGGCCTCTCTGCGCGTCGATGCCAGCAAGGCCGTAAACAGCTTCGATCCCGACAAGAGCCTTGGCTCCTCGATGGATGAACTTTCAGCCCCGGTGATCGAAAAAATCTATACGCCGGAGATGGTCCACCAATGGCTCTCTGCCGGCTGGGGACCCATTACTTATCGCAACCACACCGAGCTCGCCATCGAGGCCTGGCACTGGAACCCCAACGGCAAGTGGAGCGACCCGGCCAATCAGCGGGGTTACTTTGTGGGCGACGCCGAGCCCACCGGGTTCATTCACGATTCTTTCGGGTACCCATTGCCCCATCGCGGCACCACTGCGGATGGCGGCTCAGTGAGCGGCTATAGCCGCCTCACCGATGGAGATCCCACCACCTTCTGGAAGAGCAATCCCTATCTCACCAAGGCATTCACCGGCGAAAACGACGCCCAGCATCCGCAGTGGATCATCGTCGATATGCTCACTCCCCAGCAGATCAACGGCCTGCGGATTGATTGGTGCGAGCCTTGCGCGGCCGTATATGAAGTCCAGTACTGGACCGGCGTCGATCCCATGAACTGGGAGGCGCAATATGTGCCCGAGGAAGGCCTAGGCGTGAGCCAGCAGGCCAGTGGCCGCTGGAACGCTTTCCCCAACGGCTTCGTACGCGATGGCAAAGGCGGAACCGCAACCCTGAAACTCGCCGAGCAGCCCGTCACCACGCGCTGGATTCGCGTGGTCATGACCCAATCCTCGAATCAGCCCGGACCGCACGGAACCGACGATCTGCGCCACCGGGTCGGCTACGCCATCTACCAGGTCTACGCCGGCACCATCCTTGAAGACGGCTCGTTTGTCGATCTCGTCCGTCACTCGCCCGATGCCACCCAGACACCAACTTACTGCTCCTCGACCGACCCGTACCACTCCGCCGCCGATCTGAATAAGCGCGGCGACCAGACCGGCATGGACCTCTTCTTTACCTGCGGCATCACCAACAATCTCCCAGCCATGATTCCCGTCGCGGTGTTATTCAGCACCCCTGAAGATGCCGCTCATCAGATCGCGTACCTTAAGAAGCGCGGCTACGATCTCGGCTGGGTCGAGATGGGCGAAGAGTGCGACGGCCAGTACATCCTTCCCGAAGACTACGCGGCCCTCTACATTCAATTCGCTGACGCCATCCATAAACTGGTTCCCGAAGCGAAACTGGGTGGTCCGGTCTTCCAGGGCATCAATCAGGACGTCTCCGTCTGGCCCGACGCCGAGAGCCGCACCTCCTGGTTCGGCCGCTTCCTCGACTATCTGAAGTCCCATAATCACATTCAGGATCTCGCCTTCGTCTCTTTCGAACACTATCCCTTCGATCCCTGCTCAGTGAACTGGTCCGATCTTTACCGCGAACCCGATGTTACCCGCAACTGTCTCGACTCCTTTCGTCAGGACGGCCTACCCGAAGGCGTACCCCTAAAGAACACTGAGAGCGCTCTGACCTACAGTCTCTCGAATTACATGACCGACATTTTTTCCGCGCTCTGGCTAGCAGACAGCGTCGGTTCGTTCTTTTTCTACGGCGGTTCGGCCTATTACCACTCGCCCATCCAGGCCGAGCCCCTCCACCCTGGTTGCCACGGAGGCTGGGCCACCTATGGCAATTACGTCGCAGATCGCGACCTCACGATTCAACAATTCACCGCCAGTTATTACACTGGCCGTATGATCAACAACGACTGGGTCACCCACCACAGCGGCGTGCATCGCCTGTTCGGTGTCAGCGGCACCGTCTCCGATCCGGCGGGGCACGCTCTCGTCACCGCGTACGCCGTTCACCGCCCCGACAGCGATTGGGCGCTTCTCATCGTAAATAAGGACAAGGACAATCCGCACACGGTCGACGTGGCCTTCGAAGGCGCCAACGGACAAACTGGCTTCTTCGAGGGCGAGGTTGCCATGGTCACTTTTGGAAGCGAGCAGTACATCTGGCACTCAATGGGAGCGAAGTCGCACGCGGAACCGGATAACCCGCCTGTCGCTTCCAAAATCACGGCAGGCCGCGGTGCCGCCGTTACGTTGCCCAAGTGTTCTGTCACAGTTCTGCGCGGCAAAGTACAAGGCCTGTCATAAGAGCCGCGAGCTTCAGCTTCCTCGCTTGTTATAAGAATTCGAAAGCGCATTTGCGCAGCGGATAATGCGGATGAAAAACATTCGAACACACAAGGCGATTCGCTACTCCGTCATCATCGCCGTAGTCCTTGCGGCGGTGTCCGGCCTGTCCGCGCAACAGCAGCCCGAGGCTACCGGGCCTGCGCTCTTTGCCGCCAACTGTGCCGCTTGTCACGGCAGTGACGGCCGCGGGGGAGAGCGAGCTCCCGACATTGCCACGCGCCGCGAGATAGTCTCCTTCAGGGACTCGGATCTTTTCCACATCGTAAGTGGCGGAGTCTCTGGAACGGGTATGCCGCCCTTCGCCTTTCTCGGGCCAGATAAGATTAAAGCTCTGGTCGCTTATCTACGCCTTCTACAAGGCGTGACCATTGCGATCAAGGTACCGGGAAATCCGAGTCGCGGCAGACTGCTCTTCTATGGCAAGGCGGGCTGCTCCGCCTGCCACATGGTCGACGGGAACGGAGGCTTCATTGCCTCTGACCTGACTCTCTACCGGATAGGGCACACGCCCCAGGAAACGCGAAACACGATCATCGATCCGGACGCCGGCATCGCACGCGCGGCGCAAATCGTCATGGTGATGACCGCAGGCGGAAAACAATTCAGCGGGTTCATTCGCAGTGAGGATAACTTCTACCTTATCTTGCAGGACACAAGCGGCAATTACCGGTCGTTCCCCCGGTCGAGCCTTGTACGAATAGAGTTGACCGGACACTCGTCGATGCCACGCGATTATGGGGCGCGGCTGAACGACCACGAGTTAGACGACCTCGTCAGCTTTTTGTTAACGAGCGACACACTGAACAAGACGGCAAAGAGAGAATGATGACAACTAAAGCTGGGAAGTTACTCGATGAGCTAATCGTAGTGATACTGCTCGCCATGTTCGCATGGGCGCAGTCGTGGGCGCAGGCTCCGCGTCCGAAACGTGCTTATGAACTCACGGCGTATTCGCAGAAGTTCTGGGGCCTCGTCGGCCACCATACTCAACTCGCGACTATGGGAACGGGCTTTGGCTTTACCGAAGGACCCGTGTGGGATCAGTCAGGCTTCTTATGGGTGAGCGATGAGATATTGAACAAGATCTTCAAACTCTATCCCGATGGGCACAGGGAGGAGATCATCGCCCTTGGCGATCCAGACGGCAACACCTACGACCACGGCCACAATCTGATTGACTGCGCCAGCGTGCTGCGGGCCATTATCCGCCTTTCGCCCGACGGCCACAGTTATACCGTCATCGCCGATCATTACGACGGGAAGCGTTTCAATAGCCCCAACGACGTTGTACTGGGACCCGACGGCGCCTTCTACTTTACCGACCCGACACTCGACCTCCCAAAAGGCCAAGCACAAGAGATTCCTTTTCAGGGAGTTTATCGCGTCGATAACTCGGGCAAAGTCACTCTGATCGAGAAGGACCAGACGCAGCCCAACGGACTCGCCTTTTCTCCCGACGGCAAGTTCCTTTACGTGGATGATACGAAGGAAAAGAACATCTGGGTCTACGAGTTTCACCCCGACGGAACTGCCTCCGATGGGCGTATCTTAGGCTCCGAGGCGGGAGCGCGCGGCGAGGGCGTCCCCGATGGAATGCGCCTGGATAAGCATGGAAACCTCTTCGTGGTGGGGCCAAAGGGCATCTGGGTTTGGAGTGCGAGCGGCGAGCACCTGGGCACAATCGTGCTGCCGGAACAGCCGGCCAACCTTTCCTGGGGTGGGAAAGACTATTCGACCCTCTACATTGCGGCAACCACATCCGTATATACACTTAAGACGCGAACCCGCGGCTTCGTGCCTTACAAGTAGAGATTGGCTCGAAGGGAGCGCACAAGGTGAGGGAGTATGTCATCGCGATTACTTTGTCTTCTGCTCGGGGCCTGTACAGTGGCTTCCAGTTATGGAGTGCCGGCTCAGGCCGTAAATGCGCCTGCGTATAGGGCGCAGGGGGTGGCGACGAACGAGTTAGACGCCAAAGGAATCTCGGATAACTGGCTTTCTTATAACGGAGACTATACCGGCAGGCGCTACACCAGTCTTCGCCAGGTCACAGCCGCCAATGTCAGCCAATTACGCGCGCAATGGGTATTTCACAGCAGCAACCCGGGCATCCTCGAGGTAACCCCCGTCGTTGTGAACGGCATCATGTACGTCACAGGATCGAACGATGCCTATGCTCTGGACGCGCGCACGGGGCTGGTTCTTTGGCATCATAGCTGGCCCATCAGCTACGGACTGATTGATGACGCGTCGGGACATATCAATCGAGGCGTCGCGGTTCTGGGTACGCGGGTCTATATGGAGACAGACAACGCGCATCTGCTATGCCTTGACGCGCGCTCAGGCAATCTCCTTTGGAATGTCGCCTATGCCACCGGAAACAAGAACTACGGCGCTACGAGCGCGCCTTTGGTCGTAAAGGACAAAGTGCTGGTGGGAACCTCAGGCGGAGACGACGGGGTACGAGGATTCCTGGCGGCCTTCGACGCCAAGACCGGCAAGGAAGTCTGGCGCTTCTGGACCATTCCCGCTCCGGGCGAGCCAGGCTCAACGAGCTGGCCTGGAGAAACATATCTGCACGGCGGGGCGACTACCTGGATGCCGGGCACCTATGATCCTTCCCTCAACACGGTTTATTGGGGGACGAGCAACCCATCCCCGGATTTCGACGGCTCGGTGCGCCCCGGCGACGACCTCTACTCAAGCTGTGTTCTTGCGCTGGACCCCGATACGGGCAAACTCAAATGGTATTTCCAGTTCACCCCACATGACCTGGCCGACTACGACGCCACTGAAACACCGGTTCTGGCGGATATGAACTACAAAGGCGTGCCGCGCAAGCTGTTGCTCGAAGCCAACCGCAACGGCTTCGTTTACATTCTCGACCGCACCAATGGGGCCTTTCTTGGCGCCAGACAGTTCGCCCTCTTGCAGAACTGGGCCAGAGGAATCGATAAGAATGGCAGGCCCGTCCTGACCGGTCTCACTCCGGACGCGGACGGCACACGCATCTGCCCGGGATACGCCGGGGCCACTAACTGGTACTCTCCAACTTACAGCGAGACAACGCACCTGTTTTATTTTCTAACGCTTGAAAGCTGCAGCGTGTATTCGGCCAAGACCGAGCCATTCGAAGAGGGCAAAGGCTACTATTCGACCGGAGCCCGGCGCAGCCCCGGCGAACACGCCGAAAAAGTTCTGGTGGCCTACGACCCAGAAAAGAACACTTTTGCATGGAGAGATCTGCAACTGGGAGATACGCATTCCGCTGGAGGCGCAATGTCGACGGGCAGCGGCCTTGTATTCTTCGGCGACAATGCAAATTCCTTCGAGGCGGTCGATGGCGAGACGGGAAAGCCGCTTTGGCATTTCAACCTGGGCCAAAGTCCGCACGCTTCGCCCATGAGTTATGAAGTTGACGGCAAGCAGTATTTCGCGATCGCCGCAGGCAGCGACCTGTTTACGTTCGCTCTTCCCTGATTACCGAGAAAGATCTAATCGAAGGGCAGAAGGATCACATTGATGAAGCGGAGAACGTTCCTTTCCTCGGCCGGCGCGGCCGCGGCATCTTTGGCATTGCGCTCTGCAACTTCGGCGCTGTGCTCCCCACTGCTCGCTGAGCCGGCCCCCGCGGCCGACTACACGCTGCGGATTCATTCCATCGACCTTGAAATCGCTCCCGGCGTCAAGATCTCCACGGTGGCGTATAACGGTCAGGTTCCGGGCCCGATGCTGCGCTTCAAGGAAGGCGTTCCGGTCCGCATCGATGTATTCAATGAAACCTCAGTCCCCGAGGTAGTGCACTGGCACGGATTGCACATCGATTCATACGACGATGGCGCGACGGAGGAAGGTTCGCCGCTCATCCCTTCGCATGGACGGCTGACTTACCGCTTCACGCCCAACCCTTCGGGCACCCGTTGGTACCACACGCACATCAGCGCGATGAGCGACTTGACACGTGCGACTTATACTGGACAGTTCGGATTTATCTATATCGAGCCTAAGTACGACAGCGGAAGTTATGACCGGGAAGTCTTTCTCGCCATTCATCATTGGGAGCCGTTCTGGACGCGGATGCCACCGCCAATGAACGCCCGCACGGTGAGCTACAAGTACGCTACGTTCAACGACAAGACGCTTGCAGCGGCCGAGCCAATCCGGGTGCGGAGCGGCGAGCGGGTGATGTTCCGCATTCTGAATGCAAGCGCCACGCGGAACGTCTCACTGGCCTTGCCGGGCCACCTGTTCACGGTCGTCGGAATGGACGGCAATCCGGTCCCGCAGCCAAGGCAGGTGGAGACGATCGCGCTTGGCGTCGCGGAGCGGATCGACGCAATTGTGGAAATGGACTCAGTGGGAATATGGATCCTGGGCTCAACCGAAGCCGAGGAGCGGCAACAGGGCTTAGGGCGCGTGATCGAGTACGCGGGCGCAACGGGCGCTCCCACCTGGGTAGATCCCGCCATGGTGCGCTGGAATTATCTGGATTTTGCCAATCCCACCAAACAAACGGCCCACACCGATGAAGTGCCCATGATCATCGCGCCCGTCCCCGCCGACAAGGAGGGATTCGAGCGGTGGTCGCTCAATGGCAAGTCGTTTCCGGATACCCCGGTCATTCCCGTGAAGAAAGGCGGGCGCTACCGGCTTTCATTCGTTAACTCGAGTGCCGAGTCTCATCCCCTGCATTTGCACCGTCATAGTTTCGAGGTTGTCAGCATTGGGGGTAAGCCCTGCTCCGGCTTGATGAAAGACGTGGTCACTATCAATCCTTACAGCTCGCTGAACTTCGATTTTGTCGCCGACAATCCCGGCAAAACGCTCTTCCATTGCCACCAGCAGTTACACATGGATTATGGCTTTATGCAATTGATTGACTATGTTTAGAGGCGCGTTCCGCCGTTCAAGTGGTTCCCCAGTTGCTGCAGAGAAGGGTGAAACCGTTAAGCGCTTTCTTCCTCAGGGAAAAGCCGTCCTAACGACTGTCCGCAACACCACATAGTCACGGCAGGACCGCCTTTGGCGAAGCCACGCCGGCGCCTCTGGATGAAGGTCGTGCGAATTGTACCGGCTTTGCGCGGCGTATCTGCGGAACATTTTCCTGACTTCTTGCACTATATTTTGTAGACACAGTTAGAGCGGTTTCGCTTCAAGTGCTTACACCGGAGTGGTGTTCGAGGTGGCTTCTTCTTGAGGAAAAAGCCACTCTGCAGTATCGATTCTGTAAAGAGGGGAAGCGAAACCGCTGTAGCCCGAGGCAGGCAGCGGTCCTTTGCTTCGGACTGGCGGTATTTCGGTCTGCCTTGGAATCACCATAGTGCGGTCCGGCAAAGGAGGGCGCGGAGCAGAGCCCGCTCAAAAGCAGAAAAACAACGGTCGATATTGAACTGGGCACTGTATGGGGGTTCTCATTGGTTTCCGCTCTTTTTCCCAACATGCAGTCCTTCGCTCCTCCCCAAGTTAAGCCTTTGGCCCGGATTTCGGACCTACGAAGGCCTGCGAGCCTTTTCTGCGCATTGGCGGAACACGCTGCCCTCGTGCAGCGCTGGTGTATTCTGCATGTCGAAGACTTTAAGTGCGCGCCGTAGAAGCAAACGAGCCCTCCCGTCGTGCCGGTCCACAGCTACCGGTGCCGCGTCGGCGCGAGGGCCTGTGCCGTCTGTTCCGGCGGCCCGTCGGAAGCATGCCACACATGGCGCGTGTATTCTGCCAGGAGATCGACCTGCGCAGCGGCAATCGCCGCCGCGGAGACCGCCAGCCGCAGTACGAAGGCAGTCAATGGACGCATTGATGTGCCCAGTACAATGCCAACCGGGAACCGCGGGCGAAGCCCTCACTCCGAAATTTGGCCTCAGTCCAACTTTCGGCGGATTGAAGAAGCTTGGGGTGGGAATACAGTTATATCTTTCGGCGCTCGTATTTCTCAAAGGCGTGCCTTTGTGTGAATCGACGCCGGCAGAGTCCGTTTTTATGTTCTCTTTCTCATCGTCGTTCCGGGTCAATCTGCAGCGCGTACGTCTGTGCCCCCCGTTTCTCTGGGGCGCAATCGCTCTCGCCGCCCCATGCATCGCTGCGCCTTTGGCACCCGTCCAACAAGCCACGCAGATCCGCATCGATGCCAGCACTCCCTATAGCGTCCCCGGCACTGCCGCCTACGACGAAAGCTACGGCACGGCCCCTTCCGGCAGCACCCTCGGCCTGAACAGCCGCTACTTAACCCTCAACGGCCAACCCTGGCTTCCCGCGATGGGCGAATTTCACTTCTCGCGCTACCCGCGCAGCCAGTGGGAAGAAGAGATCCTCAAGATGAAAGCGGCCGGCGTTGACATCGTCGCCACCTACGTCCTCTGGATTCACCACGAGGAAATCCGCGGACAGTTTGACTGGGCGGGCGAACGCGACCTCCGCGCTTTTGCTCGGCTCTGCGCCAGGCACCATCTTTATATGGTTGCCCGCATCGGCCCCTGGGATCACGCCGAAGCGCGCAACGGCGGCCTGCCCGACTGGGTCCTCAAACAGGGTCCCACCCGCGTCAACGATCCCGCCTATCTGGCCAGCGTCCGCATCTGGTACGGTCAAATCGCCCGCCAGCTCACTGGCCTTCTCTGGAAAGACGGCGGTCCTGTCATTGGCATTCAGCTCGAGAACGAGTACTCCACGCGGGGCCCCAGCGCCGGCGCCGCGCATATCCTTATGCTCAAGAAGCTTGCTGTCCGGAGCGGTCTCCAGGTCCCGCTCTACTTCGTCACGGGCTGGGACAACGCCGTTATTCCTCCGCGCGCGGTCCTTCCGATCTACGGCGGCGGCTACCCGGACGCCCCCTGGGACCGCTCCATTCGCAAACTGCCTCCGCAGGACACCTACGCCTTCCGCTTCTACAGCCGCGTTTCACCGAACGCCAGGCCCACAACCCGCGCCGGCGACCCGCCTAGCACCGTTCCCTATCTCACCGCCGAGATTGGCGGCGGCATTGAAGACACCTATCATCGGCGCCCCGTGATGCACCCCGGCGACATCGCCGCGATGTTCCCCATCATGCTCGGCTCCGGCATCAATCTGTACGGCACCTACATGTTCCAGGGCGGCGAGAACCCCGACGGAAAGATCACCACACTCCAAGAATCCCAGCAGACCGGCTATCCCAACGACGTTCCCATCAAGTCCTACGACTTTCAGGCTCCGCTGGGCGAGTTCGGCCAGGAGCGCGCCTCTTTCCGCAAGCTCAAAGTCTTTCAGGACTTTCTCGATGACTTCGGCGCCGATCTGGCACCCATGATCGTCCACCCACCCGAGGTCCTGCCCAAAGACTCGCGCGACCTTACCACCCCACGCGCCGCGGTACGCTCCAGGGGCGACAGTGGTTTTATCTTCTTCGGCAACTACGTTCGCAACTACGCGATGCCTCCGCGTCCTGCCACGCAATTCCTCATTGACTTGCCTGGCGGCACGCTCGCGGTTCCCGAGCGTCCCATCGATCTTCCCTCGGGCGCTTACTTTATCTGGCCCTTTAACTTCCGCATGGGCAGCGTCAACCTGCGCTACAGCACCGCCCAGTTGTTCACCCGCCTCACCAGCCGCGCCCAAACCACTTATTACTTCGAAGCCATCCCTGGCGTTCCAGTCGAGTTTGCCTTCAACGAAGCGAATCTGCGCTCCATCTGCGCGCCCGGCGCTGAACAGTCCCGCGCAGGCGGTGTCATTTACGTAAATGCAATCGATCCGGGTCTCCAATCCTCCATCGATCTCACTGCCGCCGACGGCAAAGCCATCCGCATCGTTGTCCTAACGGCGGAACAGGTTGAAGACGCATGGAAGGTCCGTATTGACGGCAGCGACCATCTGCTGATGACCGCGCAGGAATTCTTTGCGGACCCCGATTCGTCCAGGCCGCACATCTGGCTGCGCTCTAACGGGTCGTCTCACTTCGCCTTCACCATCATGCCGCCGGTCGCCAAGCCGCTTCAGGCGAATCTGCCGCTCACGCAAACCGCAACATCCGATGCGGAAACCAGCTTCGCCGCCGAGGCCCCCGAGCGCCACATCGAGCTCACCTGCCGCCAGACAAAGACCGCCAGCCAAGCCCCGCCGGTGCACCTCGGGCCGGAGTTTAACAGCGTCGCCCAGGCTCCGCCTGCGGGTGAACTCCCATCGGCCGCACGGTGGTCCATCACCATTCCTCCAGGTTCGCTCGCAGGCCTTAGCAATCTCTTCCTCAAAGTTCAGTACCAGGGCGATGTGGCTCGCTTTTACTCCGGCAGCCGTCTGCTCACGGACGACTTCTACAACGGCCGCCCGTGGTCCATTGGCCTTCGGCGCTTTCTCGACGCCAGCGGCGGCGGCTCTTTCGATCTATCCATCCTCCCGCTACGCAGGGACGCCCCGGTCTACTTCGAGCTGCCCGCCCCGCTGGACTTTCCGCCGCAAGGTCAGATCGATGCACTGGATAAGATCACCCTCATCCCTCAGTACCAGCTCGTTCTCAGCGCCGAGGACCAGTAGTTGGAAACTCGACACACGCCTTCCGATCCTTTGGGCCGCATCTGGGCGTGGGAGGAGACAGGCGTAAGATGGCTTGTTTCGTGAATAGTGCTGTGTTGCGCCGTGTGATTTCCATGCGTAGCCTTCTTACCCATCTCTGTATGGCCGGCGTGGCTCTTCTCGCAGTCCGTCCCGCCCCGGCGCAAGACAACTACGCCATCGGCGCCGACGTTTCTTTCCTGGCCAAGTGCGAGCAGGACGGTATGGTTTTCAAAGAGAACGGCCGTCCCAAAGACGTTCTGGTTATCCTCCGCGAGCATCACTACAACTGGGTTCGCCTGCGCCTCTTCCACGATCCCGAAGCCAGCGCCGACAAGCTCCCCAACGATCTTCCCTACACGCTTGCCCTCGCCAAACGCGCCAAGGCTCTCGGCTTCCACTTCCTCCTTGACCTGCACTACTCCGACAGTTGGGCCGATCCCGGCAAGCAGCCCACGCCCGCCGCGTGGAGCAAGCTCACACACAAGCAGCTTGTCCACGCCGTCTTCGCCTACACGCGCCGCACCATCGCCGCCTTCGCCGCCCACGGCGTCATGCCCGACATGATCCAGATCGGCAACGAAGTCACCAACGGCATGTTATGGCCAGATGGCAAACTGCCCCAGCACTGGGACAACTTCGCCGATCTCCTCAAAGCCGGCATCGCCGGCGTCGATGCCGGCCGCGGCAGCGCGCCTCGCCCATGCATCATGATTCACATCGAGCGCAGTGGCGACTATCCCGCCGCCGTATCGTTCTTCGATAACCTCATCGCTCATCACGTCCCCTTCGACGTCATCGGCCTCTCCTACTATCCCTTCTGGCACGGCGACATCGCCACCCTCCGCACCAACCTCCGCGACCTCGCCCTCCGCTACCACCGCCCCATCATCGTTGGCGAGACCGCCTTTAATTGGACTCCCGGCGGATTTGCCGCCATGAAAGGCAAGAAGCCGGATTTCCCCGAGACCCCTGAGGGCCAGCGGGATTTTCTGCGCGCCGTGGATGCGGCGGTTCGCGCCATCCCCGATGGGCTCGGCCAGGGCGTCTTCTGGTGGGAGCCAGCCGCCGAAGACGCTCTCCGCGGCCGCGGCTTCTTTGACAACGGAGGCAACGTGCTCCCGGTTATCACCGCCTTCGACCCGCCTCGTGCTCCTTGACCGCCGCTCCTGGCGCGTAGGAGATTGAATCACGGGGAGCGAGAGATGGAAGGACCGGAAGAGATGGAAGAAACGCCAAAGATCCGCGCCGTCGTTGTCGACGATTACTCATCAAGCGTATTGGCATGGCCGCCACGCGACATGGTCACTGTGGCCCAGGCAGCGGCGGAGGCGCCGTCGCCCTCTACGAAAAGCACCTTTCCGACGTCACCCTCATGGATCTGCGCCTGCCGAGTAACGGCGACGTTGAGGCCATGCGCCACATGATTGCCCATCATCCGACGGCTAAAATCGTCGTTCTCACCACCTACGAGGGAAACGAAGACATCCATCCGGCCCTGGCCGCTGGCGCCCGCAGCCACATCAACAAGAGCACGCCCCACGAAGCCCTGATCAGGGCCGTGCGCCGCGTCCATGCCGGCGGCTGCTTAATTCCGCCGCCCGTCTCGCGCGCGCTTTCCTCGCGCACCCCCAACTCCGACATCAACACCTGCGAGCGCGAGGTCCTCAGCCTCATTGTTCAAGGCAAGAGCAACAAGGAGATTGCCACCGACCTCGGCATTACCGAGTCTACGGTCAAGTGCCACGTCAGCGTCATTCTCATGCGCCTCAACGTCAGCGACCGCACCCAAGCCGTCGTCACCGCCCTCCAACGGAGCCTCGTCCGCCTATAAACGTCGAAGATTCGCTGCCAGCAATCTTGCAGCTTTTGCTTCAAAGCGGAGCGATGCCTCAATCCGCCGCCGTCGCCTTCACGCGCGGAGATTTGGCGGGCGGGTTCACGCCCGTGGCAGCAGGAATGGCTTCCAGTTCCGTCTTGCCTTCGGCCAGCTTCATAAGGAACTCCTGGCTCGAGAAAGCGGGCGCGTCTTTAAAGAGCTTGCTGGCCCGCACGTAGCCACCATCGGCCTGCTGCAGCCGGGTCTTGATCGTATCCGCCAGGTACGCCGGAAGGATCTCCGCGTTGATGCGGGCCCTCGCAGCCGGGTCGCGCACTGGGAACACCACCTCACAGCGCTCGAACAGGTTACGGGGCATCCAGTCCGCCGACCCAAGGTAGACCTCATCCTCGCCGCCGTTGGCAAAGTGGAAGATCCGCGAGTGCTCAAGGAACCGGCCGACGATGGAGCGGACCCTCATCCGCTCCGATAGCCCCTTCACGCCCGGCCGCGCAATCGAGAGCCCGCGCACGATCAGGTCGATTTCCACGCCCGCCTGCGAGGCCTGGTAGAGCGCCTCGATCACCGACGGCTCTAGCAGCGCATTCATCTTGGCGACAATATGGGCCGGCCTTCCGGCGCGCGCGTGCTCAGTCTCCCGTCGGATCAGCCCCAGAAAGCTCTCGGCCATCGTCAGCGGCGCCACCAGCAGCGGCCGGTAGTCGTCCACCTCCGCGTGGGCGGTCAAGTAGTTGAACACCATATGCACCCGCTCGCCAATCTGCGGGTCCGAGGTCAGCAGGCTCAAGTCGGTGTAGAAGCGGGCCGTCACCGGGTTGTAGTTGCCCGTGCCCAGGTGGCAGTAGCGCCGCGTCACGCCGTCCTCGTCGCGGCGCACCAGCATGGCAAGCTTGCAGTGAGTCTTCAGCCCCACCACCCCGTGGAACACCTGGACGCCTGCGTCCTCCATACTCCGCGCCCAGCGGATATTCGACGCCTCGTCAAACCGCGCCATCAGCTCCACCACGACCACCGCCTCCTTGGTTGCGCCCGCCTCGGTCAACGCCTGGAACATGGGCGAATCGTGGCTGGTGCGGTACAAGGTCTGCTTCATCGTCACCACCGCGGGGTCCTGTGCGCCCTGCTGCACAAACTCGACGACCGGTTCGTAAGAGTCGTACGGGTGGTGGAGCAGGATGTCCCGATGGCGCAGTTCGTCGAAGATGCCCGTCGACTTCCGGCTCAGCACCAGCGGCCGGGGCGCGAACGGCTGGAACTTCAAATCGGGCCGTCGCACGTCGTCGTAAAGAAACATCAGCCGCGAAAGGTTCACCGGGCCCTCGCAGTGAAACACCTGGCTCGGTTCAAGCTCGAAGTTGATGCGCAGCCGCTCTACGATCTCGGGCTCCGCGCCGGTCTCGATCTCAAGCCGCACGGCGTCGCCTTTGCGCCGGTTGTGCAGCTCCACACGGATCGTCTCGAGCAGGGAGCGCGACTCTTCTTCCTCAAAGTAGAGGTTGGAGTTGCGGGTCACGCGGAATGGCGCCCACGCCAGAACCTCGTAGCCGCGATACATTCCTGAGAGGTTCTGCGCAATCAGGTCCTGGAGAAGCAGGTACTCGAAGCTGCCGTCGTCGGAAGGCAGGGGGACAAAACGGTGCAGAGCCCGTGGCACGGTCACCACGCCCAGCACCTGCGGCCCGCTGCTTCGGCGCTTGGCCCGAAGCAGCAGCGCCAGGCACAGAGCCTTGTTCAGCACCCGGGGAAACGGGTGCGCCGGGTCGATCGAGATGGGCGTCAGCAGCGGATCCACCTCGCGCTGGAAGTACCCCTGCGCAAAGGCCCGCGCCGGCTCACCCAGCTCGTCCCAATCGAGCAGCCGCACCCCGTGCTTGCGCAGGTCCGGCAGGAGCAGGCGGTTCCAGCAGTGGTACTGAGCAGCCACGAACTGGTGAATATCGGCCGTCAGGCCCTCAAGCGATTCGTCCGGCCGCAGCCCGTCGAAACCAGGCTCCCGGTACCCGTCCTCAATGCGCTGCATCAGCCCGGCCTGCCGCACTTCGACGTACTCGTCCAGGTTGGAGCCGGTGATGGCCAGAAACTTCACCCGCTCCAGCAGCGGGTTCGTGGCGTCTTCTGCCTCTTCGAGCACCCGCCGGTTGAACTCCATCCATGAGTGGTCGCGGCCATTGAAGAGCTTGAGCTTTTGGCTGTTCCGGGGCATTGCTGGCAATCCTAAGCCGTCCTGGGGACGTGATTGGAAGTCTACAGCGTTTGCCCCCGGGGCGGCACGCGCAGCGGCCGGGGGAAAAATCACACCGTCAAGCAACGGATACAGGATGAAGGGGTAACGGAATGTTAAGAGTGGGCAAAAAGTAAAGCAAGGGGCGGCGCAAGTCCCGGTCCAGCCGGGAACCCGGGTCCGGACCGCCGCGTATCCGTCTTGACGCGCCGCGAGCACTCCTCGCGGTACACTAAGGCCAACCTTCCACCCCCGGGAGAGGAGACATCCGATGGTAAACGAATCCACCTCTTCGAGCCTGATTCCGCAGCCGCCCGTTCCAGACGAGGCCTGGGACTTCGCCGAGCGCGTCCACAGATTGATGGACGGCCGCGTGAAGGACGAGGCGACCGTAGCCCGCGCGCTCGAAGGTATGGATGCCATGTTCGACCACATGGCAGCGAAGCTCTACACGCTCGCATCCATGCTGGTGGGCGAGGGCGAGGAGAGCGTGGCCCTGGTGGAGACGGCGATCGCCAACGTCGATGCGGCCTCGTGCAAGGATCCGCTCGAGGGCGGCAAGAACTGCCGGCTTGCCCTCTCCACCTCGGCCATCGAGCATTTGGCGCGCCGCGAGCCTGGTTCTCTGGCAGTTCCGGCGAGTACTGCAGGCGTTTCAACCTGCATTGAAGACGACGACTTGGATGCAGCCGGCGAGGCGGGCGACCATTTCGAGCGTATGATCGCCGGCCAGGGCCGCGACCGCGTGCGCAACTGGCTGGCCGCCCTCCCTGCCGATCTCCGGACGGTCTTCGCTCTACGCGCCGTCGCCGGCTTCTCCTCCGACGAAACGGCCGCGCTACTCGCCGTCCACGGAGGTCAAGGCGCACAAGCGTGGACACCCCCCGCAGTCCGCGAAACCTTCCGCCAAGGCCTTTGCTCCCTCGCCACGCAGCTCCTCCACTCGACCGTTGGTCAGACTTCCGGCTCCTGACAAGCCCGCTCCAGAACTCCGGCCTCTGAGAGAGGACGGCTTGAGCCGCGTGAGAACTGTGCCGTAGAGTTAATCAAATTAACGACAGCTTCAGCCCCTGGGCGGATGCTTCTCGCGGTTTCCCATCCTCACCGACTTTTTCAGCAAACTCTTTACTCGCGATCTTGGTCTCCGCGCTCCTTCGCGCCGCCCAAAGCATTGAAAAAACGATTGTTAGCAGGTTCGTTCGGCACCCCCGTCAAGGGTACACTCGTGGCCCACAGCGCTTTTACAGAGTCGGGCACTCCGAAACAGAAACAATGCTGAGGCACGCTCTCGCCAGGTATCTTTGCAATTCGCTCCAGGTCAAGACCGGCTTCAATCTCGCTTGACAGATCGTCGATCCCACCTTCCCAAATCGTTATTCACCCTATCTCAGAGAGGGGACGCTCGATGCGACCTCTCTGGTATTCGCGGCCCCTTGCGGTGTGAGATGGTGCTGCTGGATTTTGTACAGCAACGCGCGGTAACTGATATCGAGAGATCGCGCTGCGTGACGCCGGTTCCAGCCAGCCACTTCCAGCGCCTCCAGGATCATCTTGGCTTCAGTGCGCCCCTTGATATCGCGAACGATCGATTTCATACCCAGACCTGGGGAGGATTCGTCCGTCGTGCGGCGGGAATCGCAAAGGACCTTCGATGGAGCGATCTTGCACTCAAGTTGTCGCAGGGCCGCATCTGGATCACGCATGATCATTGTCCGAGTGACGAAGTTGCGCAACTCTCTCAGATTCCCGGGCCAGTCGCAAAGGAGCGCCGCATCGACAAGGCGTGTAGAGAAGCTGGCGGCGCCGTCGATATTGATTTCTGCCGAGGCGCGACGAATTGTCTCGTCGATGAGGTAAGGGATTTCCTCCCGCCGCTCGCGCAGAGGAGGAACTGTGATGGTGAATACATTCAATCGATAGTAGAGATCTTCGCGGAAAGTTCCTGCGGACAACGCGCTTTCCATTTGAATGTTTGTAGCGGCAAGCACACGAACGTCGACTTTGGTGCCGTGCTGAGCACCAAGGCGGGTGAACTCGCCATCTTCGAGCACATGGAGAAGCTTTGCCTGCAAGTGCACATCGATCTCTCCAATCTCGTCAAGAAAAAGGGTTCCCCCACCGGCTTGCTCAAACTTCCCAGGCAGATCCTTGATCGCCCCGGTGAACGCACCCTGCTTGTGCCCAAAGAGTTCGCTCTCCAGCAGATCGGCGGGCAATGCAGCACAATTTACCTTGAGAAACTTCTTTCCACACCGCTGCGACTTCTTGTGAATCAAGCGTGCAATAACTTCCTTGCCGGTTCCGCTCTCACCCAAGATCAACACATTCACATCAGTTTCTGCCAGTAACTTCACTTGGCGATGGATCTCAAGCATTTTGGGAGAAGCCGCCAGGAAGAAGGTACCGTCTCCGAAATCTTCAATGTACGGAAGAGGGGGCACTGCTGCCAACGCGTGCATTTCTAATGCGGCGCCATTCATGGATGAGGGAAACAAGTTGACGCCAACCTGGTGCTGTATGCCGGCGTGCTTCAAGTCACGGACCATCCCCCTAAGGTCCTCTGGCGTAACAGGCAGGTTGAGAAAGTGCCCGATGCCACGTTGGATGGCTTCTTGGCGGGATTCGAGGTCATTGGTTCGGGCTACGAGGCAGGTTCTGGCAGGCCGCGCACAGCGAGACAACTCACGAAACTGAGATGCTGCGACCGAATCGATCGACGAACGGTCAAGCAAGACAAGATCGGGATCGAGCCCGTTGTTCAGCAACAGTCCGGCCTGCGCACAGCCATCTGAGTCAATAATCCGATGGCCGGCCGACTCGAACACACCTTTGACCTCCAGCCGTGTCTGAAGATCCTGAATTGCACTTAAAATCAACAGAAATGCGCTCACGAGATTCCTCAGCAAAAGTCTTGCGGTACCACACATTCACCCATACGGCCAACTAACAGACCCAGGGACGCGGTAGATTGTTTTTTCTTCTGCGGGTTTCCCGGGGCCCGAATCTGTCTTACCTAACGCGCTCTGCGAGCAATTTTCAATCGTATGCTGTTGTCGGATCTCGCAACGGAAATCCGAAGTTATTGACTCTCGAAGCGAGGATCGCCATCTCTCGCGCCGATCGAATACTTGACAGTTTGAAGCAGTCTTGGAACCCAGGTTAAGGCGAGTCAAGGTTTGCAGTGGGCACAGAGAGAATCCTCTCTTCTGGAAAAGTGCAGACTATGCCCTCTCCGCAAATGGCAGCAATTAACACTTGATTTGATTCCGAAAAGCCGAACCTCAGAATGCCCAATTCACGGCCGGAAACGAAAGGATCAAGAGTCATTGCGTTCGTCGCCGCTGGGCCGCAACTCTTTCCCGACCAGAAAGAAAATGGAAATTAAGTAGAGTACTGCAACGCCCTAAAAGCCAACCTATGTTCCCTCCAGAGAACAAAAGACACCCCTCTCCGAAGCGATCCGAGCATACATCCATTACTTCTTAGTCGCGGATAAGGGAAGCCGGAAACAATGCACAGCGATATTCGGCCCCATGCCCGCATATCGTACTGTGGAAATTACGTATTCATCATGATGACCTATATCAAGTGTGTCAATAGGCTCTTTGGTAACGCACGAGAGTGACTGAAAGTCGCTTCTATCGATATTACCATCCCATAAGTCGCTTTGAATGAACTAGATGAGTGTCTGCCAGCAGAGCTGCCGCGAATTGCGACCTGTGGAGTTTGGCGTGGTTTAGGGCGGGAGCCCTCAGGTGAGAGGCATGAAGCGGCTCCATAATCACTCCCAGGCCCCCGGAGGTAGACGAAAATCTACGAACAGGAGGGACTCCGAGGCAGGCCACTGCGAATGCATATATCGAGACTAGGACTCTTGACTGCGATTGAGTGCTGACTTCCTCTTGAGACGCTCCGAGCCCCTAGTTGCACATCGCAGTGCGGTTTCTTTCGTCTGGCGCGCTCGACATGAATGCCAAGGGCGCGCTGAGCCAATTCGGGAATGAGCTATGACATCCACTCCGCAAAGCGCCGGCAGGTCTTCGCGCCAGTTTTCGGGTTCGGCGATCGGCGCATTGACGGGATAGGCCGGTATAGCCGGCAAAAGCCGCATGCCTAAGGCTGCATCGCTGAAGCGTCAATGTGTCTAGCAACGGATGCTCTCTTCAGGGCAAACGCATCTTAATTTTCTGCGGACAAAGATTACTTCTTTGATCCATTTCGGCGAGTTTGGCAAGCTAATTCAACGCCATCTGGGCCTGAAGCCGTATCGCAGAGATCCCTTCGAGAGGAAATCGGCGCATCTGCGACACGTTTCGGATCGGTTGTGCCTGACAAAACAGTTCGTCAACGAGCCTCACAGTCAAAAACAAAATTAGATGCGTCGCCCCTGATGCTCTCTTCGAGCGTTGGGCAGCTTCCGCTCAATCGTCGAGAAAGCAGGGCTGCTGAAAATGCTGAATACAACGAATTCTGCCGCCTGTCACAATGAAGTGTTACTACCGGATGCAACGCGATGCCGCACCCAACGAGATGGAATCCTGCCGCTGCCCGTATGAGCGCTGAGGCGGTGTGATCCCGCGACGGAGGCGGTTCCGGATGCTTATCAGATGGCAGGATCATCACAAAGACGTATGTTGAACTGGAGCGGGTGGGGGCTGCGAAAAAGTGAAAATCCGGAGCAGACGAGAACGACGATGCATCGGGCAACGAACGTGGGGAGGGCTGGTCGGAGCCAATTCTCGTCCGGGTGAGACCATGGGTCACCGAGGTGATAAGGAGGAAATAAATACTCACATACTATGAAGAAATTACACGGTAAGAACCGACGGGTGTCACGATCTGCCCGATTTCCGGCAAGGCTGAGAACCGCTATATACCTTTATTTTCCTGTTATTTAGCATGTTTCGGCGAACGCCTTCGATTGGGCAGAAACTTTGGTGTGCAAATTGCTGCACACCGCGTGGGACCAGCATCAATGAAGATATAAGGAGCTGCCGCCAAGGCAAGACGAGATGTTTTGTCTTTGGTCGGACCGGCGATCCGGATGGAGGCGCCGCGGAGAGTCGTGTGATCCTGAAAAGATTCGAGTTGAGCCTGTCAGGAATCGGCTGCCGAGCCAGTGATGCAAGGTCCGCTTCGAAACTGCGTCAGTTTAGTAACCGCGCGGGTGCGCAATGGATCACACGTCGTCTCAAAGAGACGTAAGCAAGGCAAAATGGTATACACCACGTCGGTAGCTAGGATTGGGTTCTCAGGTTGGCCTGAAATCTGCCGATTAAGCCCGTGAATTTATTTGGTTCTTTCCGGGCGTCGCGACTCCAAGAAGACTGGAGGCGTGTGAGGTAATGGTAAGTTGATGCAATTGCTTGGCATGCGCGTAGCTCCGCCGCAGGACTGCAGGTGTCAAAAGGTCTCTTCGTCTTTCCGGCAGCATCATTTGCGCCGGGGCCAGTCCTTGGTACGCTTCTATGCGCAAGCCCTCCGGGTCCCCTCTTGGATTTTCGCCCTCTCAGTAACGCTTCTTGTCAACTTAACCTTTGCGGGCTGCGGATCAAGTATGGTCTATAAAAGCACGGAGAGCGGCGCGGCCACCGGCACCCTTCAAATCTCGCCTAGCTCTGTCGCATTTGGCGACGTCACGATCGGCCAAACGGCCAGCTTGAATGTCTCTCTTTTGAACTCGGGAACTGCATCGATTCAGATCTCGCAATTGGGCGTAAACCAGTCATCGTTCAGCGTGAGCAGTCAGGGTAATCTGCCGGTGACCATAGCTGCCGGCGGCAGCTATGCCCTTAATATTAAGTTCAGCCCCACTGCAGCCGGAGCCGCAACGGGACAGCTGACTGTATCCACCAATTCCTCGAGCACGCCCTCGGTTTCAGCGACACTAAGCGGAACGGGAATGGCGGCTCAATCATCTGGCGAGGCGACGCTCAGCGGGCTGAGCTGCAGCCAGGGCTCGCTGACCGGGGCGGGCAGCGACGCCTGCACGGTGACGCTCAACGCCGCCGCAGGCACGGGCGGGCTGGCGGTGAGCCTGGCGAGCAGCAGCAGCGCGGTGACGGTGCCGGCGTCGGCGACGGTGCCCGCCGGA
>Ga0335072_10000729_pt1 | contig 59373 bp, 60 predicted proteins | sample Lox_Sample_21_FD_206725 | JGI IMG/M metagenome (GOLD analysis project Ga0335072, IMG submission 206725) | Soil microbial communities from Loxahatchee National Wildlife Refuge, Florida, United States - Lox_Sample_2.1 | ecosystem: Environmental > Terrestrial > Soil > Wetlands | place: USA...
CAGAGTCGACGTCAATGTCAAGGATGCCGGTGGCCGGACGCCGCTCATGGGGGCAGCCACGGGAGGGCACGAGGCCGTGGTCAAGCTGCTACTCGACACGGGCAGAGTCGACGTCAATGTCAAGGATGCCGGTGGCCGGACGCCGCTCTCGGAGGCAGCCAGGAGAGGGCACGAGGCCGTGGTCAAGCTACTGCAGTCCAGACGCTAGCTCGTCACACAACCACCTCCCCACACTCCACCTCACTGCTCGACTTCTTTATATATTGCACAAGAAATGTTCTAGAAGGTTCTATGTCTTTGAAAGCAAATTCAGCCTCCGGAATTATGAGACATAAGATCACGGCACCAGGATGATTCACAGGCAAGAAGTGGGATATGAGTTTGGTATCAGGGTCGACGATTTTTAGATTCGATGCTTTCATTGAAGTTAGCTGAATCAGAGGTTGAATAGATGTGGCCCTTTCCTGTCTCTGTACAGTTATCTGCATGAATTGTCTGATGCGAGGCGAAAGTCTTGGTCTCGGTCCTGGCATGGTGGTTATGCGGTGCGAGATGCAACACCGAGAACTTTCTAAAATATCGAAACGCTTAACATTTCAGGATTATCAAATTCAGAAAATTCAGATGTCAAAATCCTACTTCAATCTTCACATTAATATTGCGCTTCTCTACCTCTCTATTGCAGTGCAAACAACAGAACAACCATTATGCAGTAGTTTTACGTCAGGTGGTTCCGACCAGCGTGGAGAGCGTCTTATTAGAGGAATCCAGCTTGACAAGCCCATTCACGATTTTCGCACTCTAACCGTTTCGAACCACTTTCTGCCTCCTAGGGGTACCATGATACCATTCTTTGGGGAATCATACCTAGAGGAATTTACGTATAGCCAATACCTAGCAACGAGCACATCCATCATCCATCATCGAGTAAAGAAATCGAAGTTAGCTACTTTCGGAGACCCGTGCCCTTTAAGCAAAAGCGGTTGCGAATCCTCTGCACCCTTCAGACGACTGGCTTTTGTGCTGTAACTTCTAAAGACAATGCTTCCAGCGCTTCATCAACTGTGCAATGATCTCCGTAAGTGTGCAAAGCAATGGCAATGGTCGGAAGCCTTCTGAGTGTACGTCCACTGCGTCCAGCAGCCATTTCCGCAATCTTCTGCAGCTTGGGACCTTGCAGTTGCGGCTGATCCCATAATTCGACGTTTACCTTGAAAATGGATGGAAGCTCTGGTGCGCAAGCATTTTTCGACAGATTTTCCGAATCTGCCTTCATTAAGATACCGGAGTCATCTGCCAATACCTTGTCCAAGTTACTATCCACCTGAACTGACCTGCCCTCCTCTAGTGCCTCACCTTGAGTGAGGACGCCACATCTGATGAGCTCATTGAATGTTGAACGAAAGATTTCGTATGTTGCTTCTGTGCTTGGGTTACGGATTTGCTGGATCACGTCTACACGATCTAGGAATGCGGAATCCTTGGTGGACATTAGAACTCGCTCGGAGCGATGGAAGTGGCAGAAACTTACCATGGCTGATAGTAGATTGGTAGTGCAAAATACCATCACATTTGACTTGTGACGAAGTTTGTCGAGGGCAGTCAGCAGCTGGTTCGTAACTCTCAACGCATCGGCCACCTCGTTACCAGACACAGCTTTCTCTCTGAAGCCGGCGAGAGATTCGACCTCATCGATTAGTACGCAAACAAGGGTGCTTTCGTCGGATGCAATGGTAAAGATTTGTTGGAACATCGTGTCGACCAATTTGGCGCTCTCGCCAAACCATTTACTGAGTAGAGAATGGGATGCCACTTCGATGAACTTGCTTTGAGTAAAGTGGTTGCCAAGCCGAATGGCAAGTTTTTGAGCAAGTGCACGACATAGTGTTGACTTTCCGCTGCCAGGGGGTCCATGAAGTAGAAGCAGTCGGTTCCAGTTCGTAAATGGAGAACCCATTGCAGGGTGGCGCATGAGCGACATCATTCTGGAGGTGAAGTGAAGCAAACGCGGGGCTATGGCATCGTCGAAGATCAAACTGTCCCACAGGCCTTCAAAGTTCTTATTTGGGAGTTGGCAGACGCGTAGGAAGTGCAGGACCAGTTCATCGCTTTCATTTTCAGACTGAAATCGTTGGAGTTCACCACCTTCATGAAGCTCGTAGGCTTGAACGTCAAGTCGAATATCATGAAGCTTGTGGGATACCGAATCCGTCTCTTTACCGGAGAACTCTACAACTTGAATAGAGTGAATGAGACTAGCATGAGGAAGCTCGTCTTAGAAGGTGATTAGAATATAGAAAGAATTACACGATCGAAAACGTAATACCGTAACCCTTGAGCTGCTGACTGACTTCAAGATGGGAAAAGTTGCTGGTTAGCCACTCAGAAACTGCGTCTCGAATCTGATATATGTGCCGTTAGCAGAACGAATGGAAAAAGATTGCAATTGTAGCTACGGTGTCAGTTCGGACGAATGCTCCGTCACAGTCTTTCATTCTCACTTCCACATGTAGGCACCCTTTGATCTTAGTCTCAACGGTACTTGCCATGGTCCAATTAAGATGATGAGGTGCAAGAGAACGGGAGATGGAGTTTTCGAATACGAAGAAATTGCTTACGACCACACTCAGAACTCCCCGAAAGCGGATCTGCCTCGCTGCCTTGCGCTACTCTAATTGGACCAGGCCCGATTCACCAATTAGCGACCGCCAACGCTAGAGTACCACATAAGTGCATCATCGCGCATCTGCTCTTTGAAGACCGTGCCAACACTTTGTCCATCCATCGCGAATCCACCTCCTGAAGCATGTAACCCTCACATCACCATGAATTCGGCATTTCACATCTTCGACAACGAGGATGACTACCGCAAACGCATCGTTGGCGATCCTAAAGACACCGTCTACCAGATCATCCTCTCAGCCATCTTCGGAGTCGGCGCTCTGATTACTTTCTGCGTAAGTTCATCCAGACAAGCCTTTTGGGCCAATACCTAACTTAATAGGCAGATCTTACGCCCAAGATGGCCCGGACTCTATGCTGCTCGAAAGAAACAGAAGAATGAAGCCGAAGCCCTTCCCGAGTTGCCCGGCTCGTTTCTAGGATGGATTGGCACCTTATGGAGCATTACCGAGAAGCAAGTGCTCGCTTCAGCAGGCTTAGACGCCTTCGTTGTATGTATTCTGTTCCAATGTGCGTATTTGGACTACGCTGACAACCGATCAAAGTTTCTGGCCTTCTTCAAGATGGCTATAAAGCACCTAGCCATTACCCTTCTCTTCGCCGTCGTTATCATCAAGCCTGTCCATGATCACTTCCCTGAAAACGATGGTTCAAAACCTAATGCAACCAATCCAGACGCCCAATTTCTCTCCCAACAATTCTCAAATGGTCCTACAAACATCGATTTGAAGAAGCCCTCGAAACCCCCATCCTCGTATAAAGCCGACTACCTGTGGATGTATCTCGTTTTTGCTTACTTTTTCACCTTTCTCGCCTTCTGGCTAATCACTACCGAGTCCAAAAGAATCATTGAGATTCGCCAACAGTATCTCGGAAGCCAGTCCACGATAACGGATCGTACAATAAGATTGTCAGGTATACCACCGGAGCTACGATCTGAGGAAAAGATTAAGGAATTTGTCGAAGAGCTCGAAATTGGCAAAGTCGAGAGCGTCTTGCTTTGCAGAAACTGGAAAGAGCTGGACGACTTGATGGTGAAGCGCATGACGATTCTACGCCGATTGGAGGAGGCATGGACTGTATATCTAGGCAATAGACGCATCGAAAGAAGCCGGGAAACGTTACCGATCACGCAACCAGTACCTCCTGGACCTGAAGTTGGTGACGAAGAACAGGAAAACAGCTCGCTGCTCAGAAATGAACAAAACGGCAACTCTCACCCAGTACCGTACTCACGCACCAGGCCGCAAACCTTCATGTGGTACGGACGTTTCAGGCTAAGATACAAGACCGTTGACGCCATTGATTACTATGAAGAACAGCTCCGGCGATTGGATGACAAAATCCGCGATCTACGTAAGAAAGAGTTTGAGGCATGCCCGATTGCTTTCGTTACGATGGATAGCGTTGCAAGTTGTGTAAGCGATATATCGGCAGCATTTGAGGATCAGGTACTGATTAGTCACAGCAAATGGCAGTTCAAGCTGTACTGGACTCGCAACCTCTCCAGCTACTGGCTAAACCAAGCCCAGCGCCCGCCGACGTCGTCTGGACAAATACGTATCTACCACGAGATTGGCGTATTTTCCGTTCTTGGTCTATAACTGCGATCATTACTCTGTTAACGGTGTTCTGGTCTGTGGCTCTTGTACCAATTGCGGGCTTGGTCGATTTAGAACGCATCCACAAAGTCTGGCCAGCGCTCGCAGAGATGCTAAGTTCACATCCTCTTGCCAAGTCCCTGGTTCAAACTCAGTTGCCCACCTTGGTTGTTTCATTACTCAACGTACTCGTACCGTACTTGTACGACTGTGAGTGGTATTTGTTTCTAATCAACGATGGGTCGGCCTAACTTGCAGACAGGGCTTTCTAATCAGCAGGGCATGATATCACAAGGTGATGTCGAGCTGTCTGTCATTTCGAAGAATTTCTTCTTCACTTTTTTCAACTTCTTCATTATTTTCACCGCTTTGGGAACGGTGGCAATGACACCGGACGATCTTGGAAACGTTCCATTGCGTGAAACTGCAAATCAACTTGCACAGTCAATCGCGGAGCTCAGAAACTTCTACGTAAATTATTTCATCCTGCAGGGCGTTGGCCTCTTCCCATTCCGTCTTCTTGAAATTGGCAGTGTTGTACTCTATCCGATATCCTTGATCGGCGCCAAAACTCCAAGAGGTTTGTAGTTCGAATCCACTCGAATGTGAAACTCTAACCTTCCATCAGATTACGCGGAACTCGTTCAGCCACCAAATTTCAGCTACGGCTTTTACCTTCCACAGACATTGTTGATTTTCCTCGTCTGCATTGTGTACAGCGTTCTGAGGGAGTCATGGAGGGTCCTTCTACCTGGACTCATCTACTTCATAATCGGCTTCTACGTGTACAAATATCAATTGCTCTACGCTATGGACCACCGACAGTTCTCAACAGGTGGAAGTTGGATCATGATCTGCGATCGAATCATTGTCGGGCTCATCATCTTCCAAGTCACTGTTGCCGGTCAGTTAGCTTTGCGATCAGCGATCAAGCGATCTCTGGGCATCATTCCACTTGTTCTGATCACCCTATGGTTTAGTCGTGTGTACAGCCGGAGCTACAAGCCTTTGATGAAGTACATCGCTCTCAGAAGCATCAGAAAGGCTGAGCATGGTGATCATAGTGATGCGGCCCGGAGGTACGAGCACGAGACACAAAATCACCAGACGACAGATGAATCAAGAGACGCTGGTTTGCGCTTCGTTAATCCTAGTCTAATTGCACCGTAAGTGCCTCTCGTCTGGATATTTACAAGGCTAACCACTATAGACTCGAAAATGTTTGGATAGCCGATAAGACTGCTCGGGCCGCACACAACTATTCTTCATCCACTTAAGTGTAAGGTTAGAGGGCCTGATTTTCACCAGTTGATACCCATGTGTAGCTTGATCGAGCAACTGTGGTCAAGCGTTCTCGGAACGGATTAGAATCGGCTTCAGGCAGGTCGTATGGGAAGTACTTTGATTTCCAATTGGCCTACTTCTTGAAGTCCGTACAGTTTGCATTTCAAATTCAGTCTTACCCCAAGTAAATAAGTTGGTACATGCAATAGCTCAATTGTCATGTGCAAATTGTATTTGTTGCAGCCTGGGCTTACTGTCCACTAAGCTGAGCTGTAGTTACCGTTTGCTGGTTGCATGGTAAAATGCACCCAATCCTATTGCCTAGGCATGAGCAATTCATCGATGTCGCTTCTTTCCATCTTCACTTGACCCTTCGCTACTTCTGCCTGTCGATATTTAGCAGCTTTTTTGTATTCTTGAAAACGCTACTCACTTCCTTTTCACCGCTTTTCTTACTCTTAGATTTCTCACTTACTACATTACGCATCATACTTTGGATATTTGGGTTCGGGAGAGTCACGTCGTCTGAAATCGTTATTTCAAGGGCCATTGCAACGTCCGCTCCAGGACGTGAAATACTTTGTTGTCCATTCCTTTCCAAGATTTCATCGCCGTATGGTGGAGAACGACCATTCCTATTCAGCCGTACCCAGAACATTGCCTTCACGACGTAGACTAGTTGTGGTGCCTTCGACGACATCCGGTCTACAGGATAGAAATGCTGAAACGCATGTGCCAAATAATGTCGATGGCTGGAGAGTCATGACCGTCGGAATGGTCCAGGATCACGCCATCAACAAGATACCTGTAGAGGTCTTGCAACAAATATTTCACCACCTTGGTCCCAAAGACTTTAATTCCGCGAGACATGTTTGCTCAAAATGGATGGCCTCCAGCTTGGACGCGTCTCTCCTTAAGATGATGCTCAAGCGTGGGGGTTTCTCGATTGGCCTCGAAAGGAGATGGCAAGCGGTACAGACACCACAAGTAAAGAACACAGGAATAGCGAGCTCAAGGTCTGACGTCTGGCTTCTCAGTTGTCGTCTTGCCCGAGAATGCTCTCTGGCTTCAGGATGGACTGGTAACGGCCTTCGCATCAATAGACACAACCCACTCATCGAATGCGTCCACGTTGACTTCAGTAACCTTGCAGATAGACCAGCTCTTTCCGATGTATCACATACCAGCAAACTAATATTCACAGTCAGTTCCTGCGGAAAGTTCCTGCTCGTTGCCGATGGCGGAATAATCTACGTTTACGAACTCGTTGGAAGCGATATCAGGGCATGGACGAGCATCATATGTCCTCGCAAAGTGCTGGCCATGAGTATGGATGCGTCGTCTCTACCAATTTCAGTAGCGGTACTCCTCGATGGCAGAATGGGACTCGTATGCAGTCTCAATACTGGAGAGGACCATGGGCCTGAAGTGTCAGCTGATGACAATGACATCGATTTTTGGCGCTCGAAACGCATTCACCTGCAAGAGGATGATACTACAGTGCTGCCTTCAACCGAAGATGGCTACACTTCCGACCAACTCCCCGGCTTCAGCCACCTCGAGATCCAAAGCGCCTCCGACCTCATCGGGCTTCGCGGATGCGACAATCCCCAGCAGCACGACAGAAACCTAATAGTATCCTCCTGGTCGCCGCTGCGCTTCCACACCAGCCGCCGCAAAGCCATCCGCCACGCACCAACGCCGTCCTCACCCCCCATCGACACGGGCGCGCGCGTGCTCTACCGCAAAGTGTGCCGGGCGGACGACCCGCCGCGCAGCGTAGCGCTGAGCTCGCGCCACCGCTGCGTGGCCTTCGGCAGCGCGTCCGGGCTCGAGCTGCACTGGGCGCACACGCCGACCCACACCGCGCTCGGCCGCTGGTTCGCGCCGACCCGCACCGCGCTCCGCCGCTGGTTCGCGCTGGCCGGCCCCGCCGACCACGTGCACTTTGCGGCGGCGGCGGCGGGCGGGCCCGCGCCCCGCGCGCTGCGCCTGCTCGCCAGCGCCGCGCAGCCGGGCCGGCGCTGGCGCGGCGAGAGCCCCGCCGACGACTCGCCGCCGCCGGAGTACGCGCGCGACTTCGCGCACTTCGGCGCGCTGCCGGTGGCGGACGGCGTGCACGCGGTGTTTGTGGGCGCGCGCGACGGGCGGCTGGCCGTGGGCGGGGACGCGCCGCTGGGGGACCGCGCGCGGCTGCGCCGCCGCGTCGTGCTCGTGCCGCCGGGCGAAGGGTGTGCGCTGCCGGTGGTGTACGGCGCGGGCGTGGGCCGCGCCGGCGCCCTCAGGGTCGTGGCTGTGTTTGGCGATGCTGTGGTGCTCTTTTCGCTGCCGCTGGATGTCTTGGCGCTGTCGGCTGCGGAGCAGATGCGTGAGTGCGGCTTGCGGAGCCTTGAGCGCGAGGATGTGGCTCAGGAGTGGATCGATTGGTGGCCTGAAGAGCATTGTCCTTTGGACCGGGCTGCTATCGATGATGCTGGAGGTAGTCCCAAGTCTATTTGGCCACTTTTTCTGAAAGGTACGACAATTGGAAGACTTGAGAATGTTGTGGAAGTCGCTGTGAATGATTCCGACGAGCTATGTATTTGGGCCTTTGCTCTTGACGGTCGGGCTGTGGCTTGGAAGATCGATAGTGGAAACCGGAGTCTGGTTAAGAGTAGAGTTGCTCCGGATGGTCGTATTTTGAACCAGTACGAACTCGACGCAGACGACGATGTTATCATGACGGACGTTCATGACGACTACAGGTTTGTTAACGGGCACATGATGTTTCCATCGACTGTCATACTGTGAGTGAACTTTGTTGACGTTCGCTGTAGAGCTGGATATTCAACGAGTGTCGGAGCAATTGTTCTTCCTCGCGCTCTTGCTCTCGAAAACAACGAGGACGTAGACATGATTCAGATTCATGGTACTGCCCTGTTTGACGATGACGGAGACATCACCATGGCTGGTGTGTGATGTGCGCAGATGCCTTTGACCCTATTAATCGCTGGTCATTTTAAGTCAACCCTAGAATAGACTGTACAGTACCTTTCAATTGAAACAATCCAATAGCATCAATCGTCAGAGTAAAACTGTATAGTTAGCTGATGGAAGACACCCATCCTTGACGTGGAGACATCTTGGGTCGCTCTATCATCTGATAAAACATCGTACTGTGATTCGCATGATTTCGAAATCCTACAGTTCGCACATCGATCTCTAGTGATTGCGATGATCAGAAAGCCGAAGTATGGAATCACAAGAACGAGCACAGAGTTGCACACGTGAGGTGAAAGACAAAAAGGCTAGGATGCCAGGACTCATTGTATTGAAAACCCAAAAGCACGTCAGAATCACATTACACACCCAAATCGAACGCCCATTATACGCCACCAGTGTCTAAGGGCCAACACCATCCCATCGACCAAACCAGGTCATGGAAGGCCGCTCCTTTCCTGCGACATCGCTCGCATCACCAACGTACAGTTATTCCGCACCAAGTCTCGCACTCGTGCAGAGATGATAAAAACCAACACAGAGAGAGACGAGACGCCAAAAGGGCTCATCTAGACCCTATTTCATATCGGCTCGATCGTGCACGCGCGGAGGGTCGTGATGAAAAGGGTATATCTTTGTTAAGCAGGGTCCAAAGAATTTCGGGTAGGCGGAAGAATTCGAAAGTCTATATCGGAGGTTGAGGGTGTATTTCCGAAGGTCTAACAGTTTCCCTTTGGGTACAGCTGCTTCCGAGGATCGTAATGTCGCCGTCTAAAGCCGAATCATTTGAAGCGGCGGATCAGGTTTCCTAGGAAAGGTTTACAATTGTAGAACAGATGAGGAGCTTTACTGAGGCTCGGGTTGCTATATTTCGTTTGGCGTCAACTATGCCCGGGCCGGAGTCCTGCTGGATGCGGCGGACGATGAAGGATCCCAAGAAGCATTGCTTTGAGACTCGACCATAGCGCTTTGCTGAGCCAAAACCTCTCTGGCATAAAATTCTACCAACATTGTACCGTATGCCTCCATCTCTTCCAGAGGCACGGCAAGACGAAAGTCGTTGAGAAGGAGAAATTGAAGCTCGAGATGGTTCAACTCTGTGAGAGGTAGACCGCCAACCTGAGGGTCCCGTGAACAACACTTTCAAAAAGATAGCATCATAAAATACATACCTTGGCATATCTCGAGTTCGTGTAGAAAATATCCGAGAAGAACTTGCTCGCGCAGGTCACGCCCGCGATAACGAGACGATGGATATTGAAGCTGTCTACGGCGAAAAAATGCGAGAGGTTATACGGATCCGAATCCAAAGAGATCGCAGCGGGAGGAGACGGGGGGCTATCCTGTCGACCGGAAGCCGGTGGTTCGCTGGGTTTGCCGAGCGAGCCTGACGGAGGAGGAGTGGCGGCTTGAACTCTGGTCACAATGTTTGGAGAATCTTGCGCGACGGCCGTCGATGACACGGAGCTATGGCGACTGCTGTCGCTCGTTCCACCGCCATGCCGTTCCGGAGCTTGTTGATTAGCCTGTCGCAGGCTTTGTAGAGGACCCGAGTTCACACGCTCCGTCATCCTGTCAAAGTAGACGAGGAGACTTAAGAACACTTCGTACGTTGTCGGGCAATACTTGTGTATACGGCTGAGATAGCTGAGGATGGAGATGCTCGGGATATTCTTGCCATGAAATGCCAGAACAGACGTGGTCTGTTGGCTCAGATGTGCCGTTCCATCCGGCGGAGGAATCTGACGATGCAAGTGCTCGTGCTGCCTGTCGTTCGTCGTCGTGATCTTGGTCAGCAGTCCCGCAACCATCTCGATGATGTCCGTGACCGGCATCTCGGAGATTTCATACTGTGGGGAATTGTCATAGCCATCGCGCCGGGTGAGCGAAGGAGAGCGAGATTTTGAGAGCGGGTTGAGCTCATCCACAACGAAGCTCTGGATGTGCGACAAACTCTTGACTTTTATGCGAACCGGCGATCGTGGCGCGGGAGAAGGTTGGAAGGTGGCAGAGCGAGCGGGAGAGTTTTGAGCGGAGGATGACGCAGAAGACGCGATGGCTCGCGAGTGCGAGGCGTGCGAAGAGCCGTGGTGATAGGGATGATTGTACAGATCTTGCGTCGGATTGGCATGGAGCCGAGGGCTGGGAGGAGGTATCTGAGTGCTTTGGCCACTCGCGCCGGAATACGACTGGCCACGATGTTGAGAGGAAGGTTGCGAGGTGGTCGGTCGGGATGTGGCATCGGCCATGGGCGTGTCGACCAAGCCGGCCGTTCGTTGGCCTGGATCCGACGCCTCCGAATGCGACGGGCGCAGAGATTCGCCGCGGTAGTTGGGTTGAGCGGCGTTCGACTCGTGGGTGGAGGAAAGGCGCGCGTTCGCTCCTAGCATCGCGTAGGGGAAGTGGTGGGCCACGTCGCTCACCACAATCGAACCCATCCCAGCCTTCTCATGAGAATGCGGAGAGGCGGAGATCCTGAAGCGAGGAAGAAGATCCCGTCAGCACGCTGAACCGGACACGATGAATTGCGGGTGGGTGACGCCGTTGCGATCGAACGTCAGGCTGTGGCGGCAGGCGGGTTATGTCATGGGTCCGCCGAGCGAACGGAGGCGACCGCCAGCGACGAAGCAAGACGACGAGCAACACAAACGACGGCGAGCAACGAAGGCGAAGTTGGAGCGCAGGTAGGGACGGTTGAGGAGTTGCGCGGGCAATGGCGGACCGAAGGGCGGCGAGGTCGGTGGGTGGTTGAGATAAGGCCGGGGGGGTTGAGTGTGGAAGGACGGAATCGATGGGCGACAAAACACGCAGTCAACGGCAGCAGCAACTCACCTGGCTCGACATGCCCGCCGACGGATTGCCTGGCGGTGATGGTAGGACGAGAGGGAAGGGCGGGAGGCCGGCGCAGGGCGATGGCGATGATGATGATGTTGGAGAGGTGATTGCAATGCAGGCAGAGTGAGGTAAGGGTGGGCAGTTTTGGCTTCGGCGTGGAGGGCAGCAATGGCAACAGCAACAGCAACAGCAGCAGCCAGCAAACGGCCCTTTGGTTGGTTCAGCAATGCAACCTCCCAAAAGCCCAATGATCTGCGTGCCGGCAAGCCAAACTGCGCCAGACGGCCGCCATTAATTCCCCTGCCGGCTCGACCGATTTGCTCCCTCAATCTCCCACGCCGAGAATGGAGAGTCTCTTATCGCCAGAGTGGACCGTGACCACCGCATCGATCTTCGTGCCGGAGGATTTGAGCATTTGAGCATTTGAGCGTTTGGCTGCCATACATAAACCGCCGATTGCATGCACCTCACTCTGCTCCTCGCGGTCCACAGTCCACTTCAAGTCAAATTGTCTCACCGCCCTGCTTCCATTTGCTTCTGCTCCGAGGCTTGATTCCCAACGTCCATTTGCTACGCCATTGAATCGCCGAGTATATGCAACATGTGCCGCAGCATTGTATGCCGTCTGATGGTCGTGACACTGGATCTGGAGCCGCACCGTTGAGCCTATGCTTTTTTGTGCGTTTACTCTTTGGCCCGATTCAGAGTTGCATATAGCACGGTAACTGTGCATGGATCCACTCGCGCCTCCTCGCACGTCGACATTTCCGATGTCACGAAGTCAAGCATACGATAATGACAGCAGTAAGATCCTGCGGGTTCTTTGATTTCTTATCTATCTTACGCCGTTGCGTTTCTGACCACTGCGGTCGAAACTGCAGTTTGGAGCAGTAATGGTACAAGTCAGTGAAGGCCGAGCGAGAGCCGCCCTCCACGTCTGAACGTTGATCCCGTGATTGCCTTTCAGAGCCGATCCCGTGCCGCCATCAAAGAGCAGGCTTCGTTCCTGGTCCGGTATATCCATTGTCGGGCAGGTACAAGTGTCTCTGTGCGCCTTTGGCAGTCAACACCACCATCCTGATTACACCTCCGGAACTGCCATCCCATTTGATAGCCTCCTGCAATGCACCCTTCACAAAAGATATTGCTTCTTCTTCCGTCATGTCCTCCCTCCAGTTCACATCGCAGTAGCCGTAGATGTAAGTCGAACCGGACCCGGCGATGGCGTAGCTTTGCTTGTGTAGAGACCCGCCCAGAGGAATCGAATAGACCTGTCCACCGTGCTGTGCGTCATAGCCGGCAATGATGATGCCAGCGCTTGTACGAGTTAGCATCGCCTTTGCTACCCAAGTTGTTGGAGCCATACCTCAACTGATCTTTGTTTGCGTAGCACAGCTCTTGGAAGATGGCTGCGGCCGTCTGTGTGGTCGGAGGGGAGTCGTTTGAGATGGAATACATGTTGAGATGATATTGAACAATATCTGCAACCGCTTGCGTGTCGGCGGCCGAGCCTGATCTACAGCACCATATTGTGTCGGCCACCTGAGTGAGCTTGTCCGTGACGCGGTTTGCGATGTATGAGCCAGTTGTTGTCCTGCTGTCTGCGCCTAATATCACTCCATCGCGGAAATTGACCGCCATACTGTATGAAACTCAGTTAAACGCGCTTGGTAGGCGGATTCCGAAGTGTGGATGTCGCCTACATTGAGGTTCCAAGACTGAATAGCCGTCAGCGCAAATGCATGGTTAAGTAGTTATCGCCCATGAACTTACTTGACTTCTCCCTTCTTCAGGTGATTCATATCTACATGGATGCCATCTGCGAGTATCAGTGGTCAGCTTTTGACATGTTCTATATGCGCCGCTGAAGGTAAGATCATACCTTCACCCAACGAACCGGAGCCCTGCATGTTTGCAGCGGTATCTAAAATGGTGAAGGTTAAGTTGACAGCGGAGTATTTTAGAAACTGTAGGTGATCTTGAGGCAACTTTGAACTTCGTTGAGGGTTGTAAAAGCAAAAAGTTGGGAGTTTGGGAATAGGAAAACCGCCTTGCTCTTTCTCTGAGCTGCAGGCAAGCTCCAAAACGCGTGGTCGTTGATACCTTAGGCACCGATACTTGACATTCACGTCCAAGGATGGATCAGAACGACTTGAGTTACAGAATATTCATTCACCTCTGGACCTGAGATTCTTCCTGCAGTGCTCTTTGGCACATAACGCAGAGCCATCTCTTGTCTGAACTCATCACATCAACTCGAAGCCACTTACAGCCTTATGCGACTAACGAGCGGCCTACCTCGACCCTCTTTTCTTTCCACCCGAAAGCCTCGACAACCACGCGTCAGCACTTTCTACTTCTTATTGTCTAGCCTTCCGCCTTACCTACATTCCCGTCCATTAAGTATGGACAACGTGAACCAGTACATATCAAACACCGTCGGGTGGTTGAGGCTACCCGTCCTCGCTTCTTCGGGTCTCGCCATCGTTCTCAGCAGCCTGTTGTATTTCAAGCAGAAGTGCGCGGTTTCCATTGACATCTTCTACCCGGCATTATTCTAACCACGTGCAGCGAAATCATCTATCCTCGTAACATTCCTCCCTCGGCGCGAACTGAGATCCCACAGCCTTCGCAATTCGGGATCCGAGACTACGAGGAACTGAGGATAAACACCCCGGATCATGAAACACTGCATGCCTTCTATATCCGACCGTCGAACCCTCTATTCGCTCGCAATGTCACCATTCTCATGTTTCACGGCAACGCTGGTAACATTGGATACCGCCTGCCTATAGCCAAGATACTCAGCGATGACCTTGGGTGCAATGTGTTGATGGTTCAATATCGCGGCTATGGCTTGTCTACCGGTAATCCGAATGAGAAGGGTCTCAACATCGACGCACAGGCTGGATTGGACTATATTCGACAGCGTGATGAGCTGAAAGACTCCAAGATCATAATCTACGGGCAGAGCTTGGGTGGCGCCGTGGGTGTTAACCTGGCGGCGAGGAACCAGGAGGAAGGCGACATAGCCGGAATCATCCTGGAGAATACCTTCATCAGCATCAGAAAGTTGATACCCAGTGCCTTTCCTCCGGCGCGGTTCTTGGCACCGCTATGCCATCAAGTATGGGCCACCGAAGATGTTCTACCTCAGATTAAGGGCATTCCAATCCTGTTTTTGAGCGGCCTACAGGATGAGATCGTACCGTAAGTGGGCAAATGACAGCATGCGAATGTACAAACTGACGCAACAGGCCGGCCCATATGAAGCGGTTGTATAAAGTCTGTCAAACCGAGAAGGTATGGAAAGATTTTCCTGATGGAACCCACAACGATACCGTCGCAGAACCTGGATACTTCAACCACATAGAAGAGTTCATTCGCCAGCGCATAGCATAATCTCGATCAAGACCGAAAGACCGACCAATGTACGACCATGGAGAAGCATGAAAAAGTTTAATTAGAACGAAAGACCCACCACTCGGGAAGGACCTTCGGCCAAGTTTGCCTTTAGACCACCGTTATTGCACGCGCAAATGTGCAAAAGGGGGTGCATACCCGGGCTGTTGGAATTCGGTTCCACGCTTCTGAGTAAACGGTCCTCCGACCACCTGCCAATCATCGTCCGCTATGTAGATCTCTGGAAGGAATCTAGAGCCTTCACGTTTACGGGTGGCTACGGATAGGACGCTACGGCAGACCATCAAGCCAATGACAGTAAACTTGGAGAGGGAAAGGGGTGCGTGATCCTCTTTCTGGCGGTCAGTGTTTCTACCGATTTCACAACTAGAACAGCGATGGAGTGGCTGCAGGGTGACGGACGCAAAAACTGTTCGTTGGATAGCAGGTTCCCATGCACATCGGTAGATTTGACAGCAAAGCGTGCCATTGTTTCTACAACCTATTTTGGCCACGATTGGCCAGTGAATGAAACTTAGTTCAAGCCTTGCGGAGCCTGGCAGGGAATGCTCTACCTCAAACAATGCAAGCGGTGGCGAGCCACAGCAGTTGCCACTGTCAATCTATTGCCAGACTGAGCGGTTGATGAAAGGTTTAGACGGCTCCACAAGACATCAAAGTGTGAACTGCTTTTGCCGTCCAAGACCAAGCGAGCGGAGACGCCGGACCATACGACGGGCATTGCAAATCAACGGTTGAGTTTTGGTTCGGTGGGGCCAACCGTGAAGACAAGAACCGGTGGCTCCAGACCCGAGTAGGCCGCGGACGGAGGACGTGTCGGGTCACCGAATTACCGGGACACCCAATATCAAGTTGCAGTCTAATACATCACCAGAGGTGGTTGCCAAGGCTGACGAAGTGTGGCGAATGTGTTCGCCGGTTTGGGTCTCGGAGAGGGTGATCGACACGGGCGGGCGAAGCGCTGTTTTGCAGCAGCTGGGATCGACGCGTAAGTGGCCGACCCTCTGCGGCTTCCATCGCTTTTCTCCTCCCCCGCCTGCACCGCCGGATCCACAGTCTGGCCAGATGATCTTTCGATGGAGGCTTCGGCCACGTATCGACAGAAGTTTTGCCTGCACATAATTTTGAGTTGCATTTCCTCCGTGCAAAATTGGAGACGGGAAGCATCGTAAAAGATACGAGGCTAATGCTACGGAGTATTGTCCTTGGAACCAAGCAGCCAGGTACTTTGGGCCATTTGGGACAAGTCAAAGAGGCCCATACACCGCCAATCAAGAAATCCACGCTGAATCTGTCGCGCACCGGCATTGACTGACGAGCATGGCAAGGTCAACAATGGCGGAAGCGGCATGGAACGAGTTTGCGCGGCTTGGGATCGGTGGGAGCGACTGCCTTGCATGGAACGGCCACTAGCATCACGCTTGTCCACGCTTTTTCAGCGCATGTCGACCATGCAAGTCGCCATCAATTCCCGTCGGATGTTGAAGCGGAAGGCTGGTCGGCGAATCGGCGCCTTTGTTGCGTGGTTTCGAGCAGACAACATACGATCCGCTTCTGTCGCGATGGAAGAGCTGGACGTAAGAGTGGCGTTTTGGCAGAGGGACTGTGCAGACCCTGACGTGAAGGTTTCTGGGCACTGCCGCTGCCGCTGCTGCTCCTACATCGCAATCCGGAATTGCGCATGCCAACTTGCATTGTCCCTCTTATCGAAAAAAAATAGCGGCCCCTGCCTGGATTAGCCCGGCTTACCTAGATCCAGCAAACGTCCGTGTCGATTCCCTTTTCATTCGACGCTTCCACCGCCGCCACACTGCCTTGTGCTGGCCCGAACAGCGATTCTTGTCGTCATGGCCAGGCCGAAATGGCCAGTCTGGCCAACTTCTCCCATGCTTTCCCTTTTCCCCCTGCTGTTCCTCCAGAACTTCCAAGGCCGCCGGAGGTCAGTCCGCGGTCCTGAGTCAAGCGTCTTGGGTTTTGTAGATTTCGTCGCTGGGACCGCTGCACTCATGGCCAATTACTTCATAACTACTTCATGACCGCTTCTCGACCAGCATCTTTTCGCTCCTTCGCGCACTATCAACGTCTAGTCGGCCCGTCCATTCGTCCAAGGGCACCCTGGAACGCTCTCCGCACGTCATTTTACCCGTTTCCCAATGTCAATGGCCGGTCGTCTGGGCGGCTCTCGTGCGACGGCTTCGTGTTCAAAAGGCTGCACACGTCCCAACTTCAGCTTCATTACGTTTCCACGGTCGCGCAGATAAGCTTCCTTCCCGCAAACTATCCGCTGCTGTCGTGGTGGGCCAGGGCTCACCCCGAACTTCAACCTGTGCTGGCTTTCGTGTGTGGTTTCCAGGGTCCGGCGCAACACCCGCACACTAAACAGCCTGAAGCCAAGCAAGCCAGAATCGCCACATTCACAGCCCCAATTACATGTCAATCATTCCCAAGCCTAATTCCTGACCATCTAGTGACGGCTGCCAGCACCATCGCTAAGCTTTGTCGAATCGCCACCACGTCGTCGTGGTCTTCTTAGCCCTTAACATCGAGCCTCTCCTGCCGTTTTCACTCCAGACCTTCGGCCCGCAGCCACCGTCGAGCCAATCATCCTTCCCGCTTGCAAATTTCAAGGAGGCAATTGAAGCACGACCTCTTCTGATTTGAACGGTTTAAGGCTCGCGGTAAGCTTCGAGCATTTCTTCTCCCATTTCTCACGTCGTTGGACCACGCATACCTGCACCTGCCACGCCATTTCAGACGTGCCGTTCAGCTAGCCACTGAGCCTCGTGCGTCTTCACCGTCTCCTTTCTGCTTGACGATCTTGCATGCCTCTTCGGGCTTGCTCTTTGATCTCTTCTGGACTTCGAGTGGCCGCATCAGTTTGATCACCGCATCCCTGACGTACACCCGACGGCCTGCTGCAGAGTCGACGCCCTGGCACTTATCAGGGGAATTCGTCTGCGACATTGGCTCACTCCTCTCAATTCTTCGGTGGTTCGTTGACGCTTCTAATTAACCGAGTAGTGTGTCCGCAGCCTCATCCGGCGCCTAGTCTTGCTCCAACCTCAGCCGCACGGGAGCTCCCTAACGAGGAAAATCGCCACAGTGGTCTTCGATTTCATCTTATAGAATCGGGTAAGTCACACACAGCTCTTCCACGATTTCTGTCGGTTCGGACATCATGCTTCCTTGAGCTCTATTCCACTCGTTCACGTTGAATATGCGCTGACATGGCCTATGTCTGGGTACAGCAGTGGGTTGCGTTGCCGATCCTCGTTGAAGAGCAGCAGATGGGAGACGCTCCGCCCGATGCTGGCGTTAGGTCATCAAGCCGTCCTTTGGCAGGCGACGACACGCAACAAACCACCGTACCATATCCGCAAGTCTCACAAGTGCAGTCGAAAGGACCTGCTCCGATCGCTCCTTTTCATTCCCAATACTCTTCTCTGCAATCGTATCCGCAGCGAATAGATCCGTCTCGCATGCAATCGCCGCAAAATTTCGGACCCATCAATCCTCAAGCAGGTCAGCAACAACACGGTTCGACTTTCAGCATGGCCGCGATGGTGGGAGCTTTACCAGATTATGGCTCTGGACCGGCTAATCCGGCGCTCCAACAGTCACACCAAACTCAACGTCGGCTCTCCGGCGCATCGACCCCGACGGTTGTTTATCAGTTACAACAGTCCATCCAGTACCCTCAAGGCATATCAAACATTCCGAGCCCACCCTCGTACGGTAGCTTTCCACAAGGCCAGTACGGCGCGTTCGCTCAACCTTCGGGTGCCAATCAACAGCCCTTCGGCGCTTATGGGTCGAGTCCACAGCGCATGGCCGCGATGCCTCAACAATTTCAACCTTATCATCAGCTTTCTCCGCAACAGTTTTATTTTGCGCAAGGACAGCAAATTCCAGGCTACAATCCGCAGGCCGGTCAATTTCCTGCCGCATACGTAGGTCGTCCGATCGTGTCTGGGCTTCCTTCTTCGGACTCTCGCACGGCCAGTTTTGGTGAATCCTCACTAGGTGCCGGAGAAGGACAGCTAAGTAAGTAACGTACTGTGAGTTTACAACTACCGACGCTAACTCTCTGATCGAAGCAGGTCAACGACAAGGTTCGGAAGCGAGTTTGAGCACCATTCCCAGAGGACCTCCTAGAAAGCCAAAACAATCCGGTCACGCTCTCTGGGTCGGAAACCTGCCACCTGGAGCAACCGTCATGGATCTCAAAGATCACTTTTCAAGAGATGCGACCAAAGACATTGAGAGTCTGTTTCTCATCTCCAAAAGCAACTGCGCCTTTGTAAATTACCGCTCCGAAGCAGCATGTGCGGCTGCGATGCAAAGATTCCACGATTCAAGGTTCCAAGGTGTACGACTTGTGTGTCGCCTTAGACGAAGCGCCGCACCGACATCAGGAGCACCAACAGGTCCAGCAGCAATGACAGGAAGGAGATCCTCGCAAACATCATCTAAATCGCCCATGATCGACGGAGTAGATGAAGAACCGATCTCGGCTCCGGAAGAAGCCATTGAAGAAGCCGAAGATGAGGAAAGCGGTTCCCGAATAGTTCCGGAGAAATTTTTCATTGTCAAAAGTCTCACGTTGCAAGATTTGGAACAGAGCGTTCGTACCGGAATATGGGCGACTCAGTCCCACAATGAAGAGATATTAAACAAAGCTTATCAGGTGAATAATTTACGCCTCTCGCCCACGGTTTAAGTCGCTAACATGTTATACCAGGTTGCCGAGAATGTCTACCTAATATTTTCCGCCAACAAGTCCGGTGAATACTTTGGCTACGCTCGTATGACTTCTTCCATCAGTGAAGATGCCAAAGAGATCTATCGCAGCATCCCTCAGCCAGAAATCGCAGATCCTTCGGATGCACCGAGATCGATTCCAACTCCAGCGACGGAGACCGCGCCGAAAGGACATGTCATCGACGATTCCGCGCGAGGCACCATCTTTTGGGAAGCCGAACACTCGGACGACGAGGAAACATCTGGAGAGGAGGCGGTGGAAGAACGTGGTGAAGATGCACAAGTCTGGGGCAAACCATTCAAAGTTGAGTGGATGTCGACAAACCGCCTACCGTTTTACCGAACGCGGGGACTCCGCAACCCTTGGAACGCCAACCGAGAAGTCAAGATAGCACGGGATGGAACTGAATTGGAACCCGGCGTTGGCAAGAGGTTGGTACAAATGTTTCACCGGTTGGGTCCGCCTTCAGCTGGCTCACCCGCTGTACCCATGGGTCAGTTGCCACAGTTTATGGGCCCTTCACAGTCGCAACATTTTCGGCAGCAGTAGCTTACGGATTCCTGACTTGGTTTCGCTTGGTTTTCCATCGCCTCCGATGCAAGTTTTTCAGATTGCTCCGACAATTCATTGACCTATCCAATCCTGATCTCGATGTCAAACTCTCCAAATCTAATCGCCTGCGCCGACCATCGAATCACATTCCATTAATCCTAATGAGATTCTTGGTCGGCTCCAATATTAGCCTCGTAGGCAACCCTTGATTCTCCTTCGCTAATGAATCAACGATTGAACGCAATGCACCGACGAGCACACCTTGATGGCCGCGAAATCCACTACATAGAAGGTTCCGACTGCTTATGCTGGCATTGACGACAATTTGGGATGCTGTAGCGCATTGGGAAGCATAGCATGGCCCTGACGGACTATTTCTGCATAGACAATTTGGTCATCATGTCTGAGTGGAGTTTGACGAATGTAATCAACCCCATCTCTGTACTTTTACGATTGCATTCCGGGCTTTTGAAGGATATATCTTCGCGAACGATTCGTCGCGACCACCGTCATCTATACTGGCCCGAAGTTCACTCAATGCCCTGCATGAGAGTGGTACACTTATATTCTCCGCCTTGCCCTCGTTCGTGACGCACGCTGCCTCCATATCACAAGCGACTCGGCGGAACCGAAATCGTTTTGAAGCATTCGAAGCCACGCAACGAAAAGTCCGGCAAACATCAAAATGAGTCCACAGGCGCGCCACAGTGTTACGTGTAATCATACGAGGCCGCGTCCGCAATTCAGCTCGACGATGTTAAAATTTCCCTTTAAGAGCGAATGTCGTAGTTGTCGTCGTATGACAGCGCGTTCCAGACTTTCCACAGCTGCACCGCCACGGCAGGGGTGGAGCGGAAGCGCGCAAGGTTGGCAGGGATGTCAACACTTGCAGAACGGAAGTTCCTAAAGCCCTTTGACGTCAGGCTGTGGCTTTTAGTAATAATGTACTTTCCATGCGGCGGCAAAACGTCACAATTGGCGCCGATATGGCTCAAATGACGACTGCTATATGCTATGAACCCATGCAATGCTTGGCCGGCTTTCATCCGTCGATCGTTTCGCTGATCGCTTCAACCTCCCATCGGAAAACTTCCCGTCAGCCACCGCATTTAAGCCGACGCGATCATGTGGCACCAGGTGGGTCCGGAATTTCAACGTTTAGGCTCGGCTTCGATCTTGACATTTCCTTCAACCAGAGAAGAGAACGGCCAAGCCCGTATCATGTCGGAATGTTGATGCCGAGCGCCATCTCGCACGGCAAAGCGCTCCACCTCATCTCGCCTTCCGGAGAGAATTACAACCAACTCTTTTGCGCGATCTGCCATGACCAGCTGAAGCGACCGAGCTAACGAATTGATGTCTTCAACTATCACGCGCTCCTCTTCCAGCAATTGGTTCAGTTCTGCCATTTGCAAGTCTCGGTCGCGGCGGCTGCTTAGATGTCAGGGGCCGACAGCAAAATCCGCGTTCATGATTACTACCTTTCCTGTTCGTGGTGTTCAAACTCCTGTCGCATCTCCGTACGCAGTTCCTCCAATTTTTTGCTGTATTCGCGTTCGAGTTGAGCCCATCTCACCTCCTTTCGTTTCCGTGACTGTTATTGCTCGTCAGCTTCATTTGCTCTTTGATTTCACCCAGCACATGGAGCCCATCGAACGGTGATACAATGTGATGCTTTAAATGAGAAGAAACCTCTACGTACCAATGCCAGTGCACCGCCCATGGACCCTTGAAATTCAGTGTTGACTTCAGCCGCAGGTTCTAGGATACTTGAATCCTCAGGAGTGAGTGAGCGCCATATGAGAGGGGAGACCTTAATATTTCGTGTCGAAGAGGGATGGTTACGCTTTACTCTACTCTTTCCGTATGTATACTTTAGAGCCATTGTATTTTAACTGTCAACTTAATCGTATTTGCATTAGAAGTGTATAAAATATCGTTTCCACTGTAGAACTGTGAAATTCTGTAGAAGGCTTCAAGGCCAAGGCATGGAGATGTGGCTGATAATAGGTGCAAATTGTGGCTGGTGCGCACCACTCTCGACCTCAACTCTGCGACCCAAAAATTTCGACTCGGGTTTGGAAATTCGACAAGCACGTCTGCGCACTTCGCAATGGGCTTGGCCGCTCCCAAGTCGTGAGTACTGCTGTCCTCCGAGACCGAGTAACCCGCTAATTTTCCAAATAGCCGCAAAAAGCTCGCAAAGGACCCCAACAACACCGCGTGGAGCCGTTCGGAAGACCGATTTGGCCACAAAATCCTCACGGGCTTGGGATGGAAGCCCGGTGGCACGTTGGGTGTTAAAGACGCCAGACATGCATCTCACTACACCAAGGGTAGCTCGTCGCATATTCGCATGGTCCTGAGAGAGGACGGCCTCGCACTCGGCCCCAAGGATGGCATCGAGAATTTTGGCCTAGACGCCTTTCAAGGCTTGCTTGGGAGGCTCAATGGGAAATCGGAGGAGATATTACAGAGGGAAGAGCATGTAAGAAGGGAGATGCATTTGAAGATGCGGCGAGAGAGGAGAGTGGGATCCATTCTATTCTTGAGCGGTGGATATCTTCGCTTGGACGAGGAGAACACAAAGAGGACTGTCCATACAGCGATCAAGTCAGTGGAAAGCAAGCACTCTTCAGATAATCCCAGGCGTGAAGAAACCACGCAGTTAGAGTCTCCGCAAGATCCTGCATTCCAGTCAAAGAATGCGAAGCGTAAACGAAAGACTTCGGCTAGCAAGGACGTGAAAGAAAGTAAAGCGGCTGGAATCGATACAACCGAAGCTGAAACGTCATCAGAAGGAATGAAATTAAAGCGAAAACAAAAGAAATCGCCCCATGCTGAAAAGAAGTGGAAGCTAGACGCCACGGAAGATACCAAGGAAGCCCGGAGGAGGTCTAAAAAGAGGAAGAGCAAAAGCATTAAGCTGGATGACGCTCGTGCAACCCGTGATTCGCGAGTTGCTGTAGAAGTAGTTGATGAGAAAAGGGAACGAAGAGAACGGAGAGCTGAGCGGCAGAAGGAGCGGGCCGAGAGAAGAACTCGAAAAGAGGCAAAGCGGATGAAGAAACTCAAAGGGTCTTCTGGAACATTGCACAAAGATGTCAGCATTGAGTCTGGACGAGAAGGCAAGCAATCAGAGTCGAGTGCTGAAGATCCAGCGTCGATACGCAAAGACAAGGAGTCTTCATCTGCCTCTCAGGCCCACCCTCCAACGACGGCTGTTCGCGCACGAGGCCGTCACTTGATCAGACAAAAGTACATCCAACAGAAGAACATGGCAGCAGTTGACCAAACTGCGTTGAACGAGGTAAGCTGCTCTGCTCATGCCCAACGACTACGTGAGGCTAATAAAGTCCAGATTTTCATGATCAAATCCCAGGCATAACGATGCAACGGGCATGTGTTAGGACTTCACTGTAGAGAGCTCAGAGCGATGATATCCTAGATCTAATTCGCAAAATATTATTTGGCTACTTGAGACAGCGGAACGCCCGCTTTCAGGCATTATTCACATCTATAGCGTGGGCGCCACCTATATATCTTAATCATGGCGAGAAAACTGCCTTGCTCATGGCTCAAACCTTGCGTGTGATTGGAGAGTAATACCATCCAGTGCGTCAACTTTTATGATTCCTGCATTGTGAGTCTTCACGCTCTGACTCCCATGAACTTTGAGGCTGTGCCGACCGCTTGAGGATTCGTGAGGCCGCAAGGCGATGCCGGACGCGGTTTCTCCGACGCCGTCCCACGAAAATCGATGCTTTACTTATAGCCGACAATTGTCTATTGAAGGTAGGCAATTATGGCTCCTTCATTCGAGAGTTTACCAGTCGATGAAGACTTTGACGACGAAGAAATCGATTTTTCAGATTTACGAGAACAATATGAAGTCCGACTAGAGGAAGGTCTCGATACGTTTGTCGTTATCGATGGCCTTCCCAAGGTCCCACCCGAAAACGTTGACAGACTCAAGAGCTTTGTGCTACGAAAGTTGAAAGGCGTAGGAAAGCCAAATGCAGACAGCATGCTCATGCCCATAGGCGAGGACGGAGTCTCTGAAGGGTAAGACAAACTCTATCTGCCTTAGCACTACCATCGCTAACCCACCTAGTTTTGCCTTCGTGGAATTCCAGTCACCAAAAGAAGCCGTCGCCGCCGTGAAAGCTCTTGATCGCACACCACTTGACAAGAAGCATACCATACTCGTAAACAAGCTCACAGATATCGACCGATATGGCCGGGAGGGCAGAATAGACGAGACCTACCATCCTCCTGCCGTGGAACCTTTTCAAGAGAAGGAACATCTTCGTTCGTGGTTGGGCGATCCCGATGCTCGAGATCAATTTGTAATGTACCGCGGCGACAACGTTGGCGTGTTTTGGAATGAGAGAGAGGATCCGCCGGAGCAAATAGTAGACCGACAACACTGGACGGAGATGTTTATCGAGTGGTCGCCGTACGGCACTTACCTGACATCGTTACATTCTCAAGGTGTGCAGCTGTGGGGAGGACCGTCATGGACAAGACAAAAGAGATTCGCACATCCCGGTGTCAATCTGATCGATTTCTCGCCCAACGAAAACTACGTCACCACATGGTCGGCACGGCCTTTGACGGTCGAAGAAGGCCACCCAGTCCTATCTCCAGATGAAGATGGCAAGAATTACATCATTTGGGACATCGCAACTGGTAAACCAATCCGGTCTTTTGTGACTCTCGATATCCCCTCAACCCAGACGGACGCAGACGGCCAACCGATTAGGAGGAAACCGAAATGGCCGGCGTTTCAGTGGTCAGCTGATGATCACTTTGTGGCACGCATGATGCCTGGCGAATCCGTGTCCGTATATGAGTTGCCAAGCATGAAGCTCCTTGGAAAGCAAAGCATTCAAATCCCCGGCATCCAGGATTTTGAATGGTCACCGGCCACACCGCACCGGGAGGGTGTCAAAACTTACGAACAGCTGCTCTGCTACTGGACACCAGAAATGGGGAGTAAGCCGGCCGAAGCAGGCCTCATGAGCATCCCTTCGAAAGAGGTCGTGCGCAGACAGAAACTCTTCAATGTTTCGGACGCGAAATTGCATTGGCAGACGGAAGGAACGTATGTGTGCGTCAAAGTCGATCGACATTCGAAGTCCAAGAAGTCTCTCGCAACGAATCTCGAACTCTTCCGCGTCACTGAAAAGAACATTCCCGTCGAAGTCATCGACACGATCAAAGACCAAGTTATAAACTTCGCGTGGGAACCCAAGGGCAATCGATTCGTTCTAATCACCAACGGCGAAGCTGTCGCAGGCTCCAACGTCACTCCGAAGACTTCGGTATCTTTCTTCTGCCCTGAAAAGGCGAAGGGCTCGACCGTGGGCAATTTCAAGCATATTCGCACCATCGACAAGAAGAGCAGCAACTCGATCTTCTGGTGCCCGAAAGGTCGATTCGTGGTCGTGGCGACTCTTTTGTCACAGCAAAACTTCGATCTCGACTTCTGGGACCTTGACTTCGAGGGCGAGAGGGAAGAGAAGGACAAGGATCTAACCGCGAACCTCCAGCTCATGGCGAGCAGCGAGCACTACGGCATCACGGACGTGCAGTGGGATCCCAGCGGCCGCTACGTGACCACCGTGGCCAGCTTCTGGCGGCACCAGGCCGAAAACGGTTACCACCTGTACGACTTCAAGGGCAACCTGCTGCGCGAGGACCACATCGAGCGCTTCAAACAGCTCTCTTGGAGGCCGCGGCCGCCCTCTTTCCTCTCCAAGGAAGAGCAAAAGGAGGTACGCCGAAAGCTGCGTGACCTCGGCAAGGTGTTCGACGAGCAGGACTTCCAGAAGCGCAACCAGGCGAACAAGGCTGTCATCGACCACCGGCGACGCTTGCTGCACGAGTGGCGCGCTTGGCGTGAGCGTGTGGTGGAGGAGCTGCTTGAAGAAGGCATTGAGACCGGAGAGAGCACTCCTACCGAGCGAGACGGTGCCGTCGTTGATGAGATCGTGGAGGACATCGTCGAGGAGAACGAAGAGGTGGTGGGTTAACGATGCGGCGGGCTAATTGTGTGCAACTTGGCGTCCGTTATTGGCTAGGTTTACGATCCGCACTGCACGCATGATATGCTGCGGGACACGCCTTGGGCTGCGTATCAGGAGCCATAGACGGCATGACGTCCGAGCAAGAGCAAACTAGGCTTACATTTTGTAGTGCTACCAGTTAGCAGTGCTTGTGATCATTGATGATTCCCTTGTTCTCCATAATGGCTATGAGCCTTCTTGTCACGGAGTCGGTGGATTTCTCCTTTTTCCCTTCTTCGCGCGGCGGTGGAATCGCATTGCCGCCGTCGAGCCGCCGCAACACTTCGTCATCGCTGGACCGCATGAAACACACCACACTGTACCTCTGCATTCCCGGATAGGCCTCAACAGCGCGATGCGGCCTCGACCGCGGTACGCCATTCGTGTTCGTAACCATGGACGGCGCGAACAGCTCTTCCACAGATTTATACGACTATGTATATGCTTCGGGCAGGTGTCATTCGATCTTGCACTACATGAAGATGATCTTTGAACTCAATTTGTGCGGTTGTTGAAGAAGACGAACAAACAAAAGCATCTGAATTTCGATATCCAAGATCAGTCCGCGCTGGGAAAGCATTGGTGCCTTCGAAACTCAAATATGCCTTATTCATACACTATCTACATGTCATATGGAGTAATATACCGCCGTGTGAAGGTGCGCTCCTGGAACTCCCTTTGTACCAGCAGGTGATGTAAACTCTTTTCGTTTCTGCCGTTGACCTAGCATTGCTATCTTCTAACGCAATAAGGCAGGCCGTACCGGTTTGATGAAAGCCACAGATATAAGAGTGCTCAAACGCGTATAAATTTTCCGCCAATGGTACAATTCAGGCAAGGTATATAAACAGCGAGCAAAGCAGTGATGGCTGCCGGACATCTCATGATACGACGGAGTCCTGCGTCTCTGGAATCGGTTCTGGTGAAGGTTTGAGGTCTAATTTTACCCCTGAATCTTTCGGTTCCTTCGATTCGTCTTTCAGGATCTCCTCATCTTCATCAGATCGTCCCTTTGCTATTCTTTTGAGACGCTTCTTCTTCTCGCTTCCCCTTGCCTCGAGGTCACGCTTTACGGTTTTCAATGTTCGAGGCTCCCCGCTCTCTGCACGGTCGATCATATCTTCCAAGTCGCTTACATCACTGCTGCTAATGGAGCTACTCGTCGAGGTCTGACGGTAAATGAGGTTATCACCTTCCTCCTTCTTCATTTCCCTTTGATCGTTCTTCATGCGGTCCAGGCGGTCTGCGTCCTTCATGCAGTCAAGCGTGAGGATATGTAGACCCGGAAAGTTGTGCTCCAGGAACTTCTTCAGCACAGGTAGCAATTTGGCGTTTGGACGGTAAGTGCCGCTGTCGTTGTCAATTACGAGTTCGTAGTACGCAGGATCCTTGGGCGGGTCATGACGAGGAGGTCCACCAGGTATATTCTTGGGTGGATGCGTTTCATTCTTTGGTTCTTCGCCTTTTTCGTACGCCTCTTGATCACCTTTACCGTCGCCGACTTCTGCCTCTTCCGGCGCAGGTCTGTGCCGATGCCGTAGCCTTCTAATGAAGAATTCACCGGAAAAAGCAATATAGATGGACACGTCCGAGTGCATGGTGTGCTTGCTCAGCAAGTCAATGCCGAATTCTTTGCCGGTTTCAGTGAACCGAAAAACGCCGTCCAGAGTCATGACATAGGTGAAGATTCTTCCTCCTTCATCGTAGTGAACCAGATCCAAGAATCTCCGAGATGCCTCTTGAGATGGCTCGTAGCCCAGTAGACCATACTCGGTAGTGCGGGAGAAATTGTAGACGCGTGCATGCTGATGGTGAAGAGCTTTGGAGAGGAAGAAACCGCGAATACCGGAGGTGGTAAACATGAGCTTTACCCAAGGCTTAAACTCGACATATCGGTGGTACAGCTGCTCTGGAACAGGGCCATGTAATTGGAACTGATTGGCTTGGAAGCTGTTTCATCGACTTCAGTCAACGACCCAGTGAGAGAACTTCCGGGACGACTTACTTGTACTTCTGAGCCTTGGATCGGTCCTCATTGCCTTGCGAGTCCTCCATCGGTTCTTTGCGATTCGCTATGCGTCCCAGCATGGGACTGTAGTGCTTAAGATACCACATTGGCCCGACCGTATATGCTCTGCCACCGTGTCGGGCTTCAGTGCGGCCGAGCAGCTCGACGCTGACAATGAGAGTTGCGTTCAAATGTTTGGACTTTCTGATGCAGGCAGCGAAGGCACGAACGAGATAGGCACGCTTGGAACCATAACGTTTCTTGATTTTGTACTCGCCTTCGTGAATTCCTGTCCAGCCTTCTTTGATTTGGCCGACCGTGATATACGCATCGCCAAGACGGTCGTCGTGATCCTGAGGATCCTCGTCCATGACACGACATTTGAGTCGGAAACCGCCAGCAGGCACGTTGGCCACAATCCATTCGTTATTCCACTCTGGCTCTGTGCATCTTTGGATTGTGGGTGTGCGGTGTTGGAGAGGAGGATCCTCCTTGTGGCGGGTCGGCAGGCCCGTGTCGAGGGTAGCCAAGACGTATGGATCGGATGAGAGTGTGGCATAGTCGGCCATAGGTAAATTGGTTGCCCTTTGGAAGGTGATCTTGATGGTATATCCTGCAGGCTGACGAGGGATAGGAGTATCATCGAAACCTCCTGGAGGCTTCTCCTCGCCGTCTACGTGCTCTTTCTTGTCAGGCTTCGAATCGCCGTTATTTCCGACCTTCTCTTGATCGCCAGTGGCATCGCCACCGACTTGAGATTTCTCTTGCTCTTCAGGTTCAGCCATTGCAGCTGGGTCTAGCCGATATTCGGTTCAATTGTAGTAGAGGTAAGCGTTTGCCAAGGTAACCAAGGCGAAGGAGAAATTGGCGATAAATCAAACAGAGAAATGAAACGATTGTAGCTACGTCGCACTTCTTAGCTCACACGCAATTCGTACCGATCTGATAACCAAATTCAAATCCAGGTTTCTGCTCGCAATCGGGATTGCAAATCCGCAGCCTTTACGTCATTCCTCCACAGCCACACATCGCGACTAGGATCGCGTTCAGCCACAATCGCAGCCGCACAAAGTCGGAGTTTTGTATTTGAATAAGGTGAACATTGCGAGCACAGGCCGAGTGAATTCATTGAATTTGTCTAAAGGGCTCCGAGAGACTACCACGATACATTGTAGGCTAACAAAGCTGCCGCTCCAGCGCCAACCCGTGGCCACGTGCTCTCCTGCCCTCGAAAGCCTGCCGTAAGATTAGAAAAAACGCCCTTCCAATTATCGCTTAAAGTGTGGTACAAAACCGTCTATACGACATCCTCGACCGCCAGCTTCCGGAGCCGATGTTCAGGAGCGTGAAGGAAGAAGCCGTGGGGTCGCCGCGAAAGGAGCAAAGCGTTCGTTCGAATCAACGACGCTTCATTTGCCATACTCCAAGCTGGGCACTATCACCGGCCCGTACTTGACCGGCCCGGCATAGGTGCCTTCGCCCTGCACCATGAAGTCGATGGCCAGGCTGAGCTTTCCCGCGGGCTGGGCCTGGCCGGCCTGCGGGAGGGCGGCGCCGCCGACGGTGGCCGGGTCGAAGGCCACGCAGGCGACGTAGTTGCGGCGCGCCATCAGCCGCTTGGTCTCGCGCGGCGCGCCCGTCACGTCCTGGCCGAAGATCTCCATCATGTCCTCCTTGGTGTCGGACGGCTGGTTGTTGCTGCGGTGGCCGTTGGTAGGCACGTACAGCGGCTTGTTGTTGTGCAGCATCCGTAGGATCGGCCCGCTCACCGGCGCATTCACCACTGGACAGGTGATGATCTGGTACATGGTCTTGTGGTCCTGCGGGTGCGCCGCGTCGTACACCAGGCCCGCTCCGCAGCACGATACTGAGCCCGAGAAGAACGACATGCGCAACGACTTGTTGTGCGCGATGCCTTGCAGGGTGCGGATGAGGTACGTTCGCTCCAAGTCCTGTTTGCGCATATTGTCAGCCGTGAAAGAATTGAGCAGGAATCCAAGCTGTCACTCACCTTCGACTCGTGTGTCCACTGGTCTCTCAGCTCGTCGAGTAGGTCGATCTCGCCGAACGGGCTAATAACGCCGCTCATCAACCCGCTCTTACCGACGGCCTTCTTTACCGCGTTGAAACCGTCGTTGACGGCTCCCTTGGCGCCTACAACGCCGGCGAGCCCACCTGCTACCTTGCCGGCCATGTTGAACGCACCCGTCACCGCTTTCTTCCCCGTCGCAACCGTGTTAGCGAGATGCTCCATCGACTCCAACCGTGGGTAGACGATTGGCACCGGGAGCATCCAAATGCAGTGCTGAACGCTAGGTGGCAGAACGGCCACCTTGGGGAACAGGCCTTGGTATGTAGGTCCAGCCATGACTTGATGAAGATTGCGTTCGGACCTGGTGTCTGGGCCGACGACTACCACTGCGGGACCCAGGAATTTGATGAAGTGCCAGCCCGTACCCGTGATGGTGAAGATATCTATGTCGTCGCTGACGTTCCGGAGGAGGTCGAGAGTGGTGTGATGCTGGAACAAAAGAAACATTTCCATTCCGATCCGTCCAATGTTCTTGAACATGTTACTGAACTGCATGTATTCCGGATATGAGCCGAAGCCGTCGAAACTAGAGCTGTCTCAGCCTAAAGTCACCTGTCAAATTGAGAATGCAACTTACAGATCGTGGTCGTCAACCGAGAGAATATGTGGGATCTGAGCAAAAGCTTCTCTCAGATGTGGTTGATCGAAGTGGCTGGTGTAGTAGTGGAAGTAAGCGTGCGTAATGTCTTCTTCGTGCCTAGGTGTCCAAGGCGCGTTCTTTCGATTCTCCTTCCCACTCGTGGCAGTCCATTGCTTCAGCAGCGGGATCTCCTTCCACATCCTGTCGGCGTTGATCTGCCCTCCCAGGCCCAGCTGCGCGTGGAAGCCGTTGCAGTCGATGTGCTTCTGAAGGATATCCTTCCACATGAACCCTACACCACCCAGCTTGGCACGCTCGTTGGGGTTGACGTTCATGGCGAAGTCGTTGCCGGAATGCGCGATGAATCGCCAGCTCGTCTCGTACCTGCCGGCCACTAGGAACTCATAGCGTGTGCATCCGAGATGCGACGTAATAGCGTACGTCCATTTGGTGCCCTGTTCCTCCATCTTAAGGTCGACCTCATACCGGAAAAAGATCCATCTCTGGTGGCTGAAGATTGGACTTGGCTTAAGCTGCCGCGGGTTCGCAGAGAGATCTACGCTTTGGTGGATGTGAATTGTAGGTGGTTGCGGAGCGTCTGTGATCAACATTATTGATCCCAGCCACAAGCCTCGCTCCAGGTCCATGTTTGTGTACCTCAAGTATGGTCCAAAGTAGACGCCGTTCGTGGGCTGAACCTTGTAGATGTCCACGCCGGCCGAAGGTGGCGGTCCCGTGAAGACTGAGGCCGTTGGACTGTGCATGCTCGTCATGCTCAGCGCTGTTTCAGGTCGGTAGCCGACGGTCTGCGGTTGGAATCCAGGCGTCGCCAATGGCTTGCTGAAGGAAGCAACCGAAGGTGAGGAGAGAGGGTTGATGAAGGTTCCCGTCGGAGACATCGGCTCATTGAGATTCAACGGCGTGGGGCCCTTAGGGAACTCCCACTGCGTCGATTGCGTCGGAAGATGGATATAATAGTATTGCCCGGAATTTGGGTCGAGGTGGGCAATCCAGCCTTCCGGCAACGGTGGTGGTGACGCCGGGCCAACCGCCGGTACTGGAGAGACGTTCGCAGCTTGCGGCGGGCTCGAGATAGGCTGCTCTAGAGATGCCGTGGCATTGGCCTGAATTCTTGGGTCGTTTGCAAATGCCGGGTGCTGGGCGTTATCGGGAACCGCGCTGGCCGGAGTCGCGGTCGGCTGTGGAGAAATGGCCGCGCTGGAGCCCTGACGACTCTTTTCATTTGGATATCCTTGAGCCGTGGTGCTGCCAGCGCCACCAACAGGCTGGACGCTCGAATACGCCGGTGGAGGTTCCTCGTGGAGGTTCAACCTGCTCATGTCCTGCTCCAGAGGATGCTCGGCCGGACGGGTCGCCGGTATACTGCTGGCGGCCGAAGCGGGCTGAGGAGGGCTCTGATACGGATTCGATGCAACCGGAGGTGGCGACTGACTGCTTGAAATCGCGTTCATTCCCTGATACACCTGCGGAGCGCCATACGGCTGGCTTCCGGGCGCTTCTGTTGGAGTCCACGGTCGACGTGGCGGTTGCGTCTGTTGCGCTTGTGCCGCCAACGTGTCAGCCGGACGTTGCTGAGCGGAGTATTGAGCAGCACGCTGCTGCGCCGCGCTACTCTGCTGAGCACCGCCGCCCATGGCGGCCGCGTATCGAGCTTCAATCCCACCACTGGCAGGCTCGATGATTGGAGTTTCGGGAGGTGGAGGTGAGCCTCTCTGAGCGCGTGTTGTGGAAACGGATGCAGTCGAATCCAATCGCTGCACGCCGGACTGGCCCGGCGCTCGAAGCCCACCCGATTGAGCCGATGAACTCGATGGCGGAGGCCAATACTGCTGGTGATAGTCTGGGAACGGGTTGACTCCGCCAGTCGAAGCTTTGCGCTGGCCGTTCACAGCAGGTTGTATGTCTCCAGCGAGCCGATCCGGCGCTTTCTGGAACAGGCCAACCCTATCTGGCGTCTCAGGTCCCGGAGAGTCGGGAAGCGGCTTCGGCTGGTTGCCTCTCCTTTCTCCCAAGCTCTTTCCAGGTTGCGCTGAAGAACCAGCCTGACCGGTTCCATGTGCCGGATTGTGCGCATAGCCGGCAGCGGTGGGTTTGTTTGGGTCGTCGGCGCTGAATTTGGGTCGCGGCGAGTTAGACGACTGCGGTGAGGTCGAGTTGGCGCGCCCGCGACCATCTTCGGACGAGTCTGACTTCCTAGAAGGTCGCCGAGCGTCGTCGGGATACGGGAGAGGAGCAGAAGGCGGCTTGGACGTGGGCGCAGGATGTGGTGGTTGCGATGACGCCGGAGTAGGGGATGTGGTACCAGCCTTGTTAATCCTCAAGGGACTGACGGTTGGAATCTCTGTTTCTGGCGGCGGCACCTCAGGCTCGGTGATGAACATCTCTTCGGCCAGCCGGCCTTGCTTGCGACCGCCGTCCATGGGTACAAGCTGGTCGTTTGGTGCTGATGTGAATGCGATTCTACAGCTTCGCGCGGGGCTTCTCGCAGCGCGGCAAGCTAATGTCAGCAAGCTGACGGTCGACGCGGCGAATTCAGAAGAAGGTAGAAAGTACGGTTCTAGTGTTGGAGTCGCAAAGAAAGGTAACGAAGAGCACGGCAAGGTAAGGAGCTTGTAGTTAGCGGAGAGATATGGGCCACATTTTGGGTCTTTTAGCCCATGTCTCATGCTCGTCTACCCATTCGTTTCCACGTCATGCTGCTCGGTCCAATCAGCCTCGAGCGACCACTTTAAGCGCCGGCGGCTCGACGTGGTGTGGCGAATGGGAAGTGGGAGCAACCGCTGCCACGCGCCTTGGCCGTAATCCGTATCCAGGCCGTGCGTGTTGGGGCTGGCGGTGCGGTGGAATGCGGCTTTATATCACCAGCATCCAGTGTAGAACAGGCATTGAACATGAGATACGCTGCCATGACACGCGTCCCTGCAGAGCGAGGTCATATTAGCATTAGTTGTGACCATCGTCAAGCTACATCTGCCGTCCCGCAAGCCCATGTTCAATGATATGATACAGATGGCCCGTGGAGAGCGAGGTGAACCCGTGTCCCGTATGCCTACATAACTTTTGCGCCGCCTGAGAAGCGTTAAGCAAGCCAAAAACAAGCAAGAACCATAATCTTCGAGGAGCGCCAACGACTTCGCTTCACACTCGCCAAAACTTCCATCCTTCTCTGATGGCTTCTCCATCGCTGACCTCGTTCTGCGCGACACCCACGAGTCTCTCGATGCCTTCGTTGCCAACGGCCTTGAGGAATTTGTCCTGATCGATCTCTTCACCGCCCGCTTCGCCCGAAGCGTTTTGAAGGACCGCGGGCCAGAGCACACCTACGCCATCGCCGGCGAGCGTAGTCTCGAACTTCTCGAAGCCCTCCTCGTCGAGCTTGCGCTGAAGGTCAGCGAGCGCGGTCGAGTCCTTCGTCTGCGCCGTCGAATCGGGCCGCAGGATCGTGATTGCGCATCCACCGCCGCCGGCGCCGGTGAGCTTCGTCCAGCCGATGCCCGCATGGTCGATCAGCTCGCGTATGCGCTCCAGCTTTGGGTGCGACACGCCAAGCCCGACGAGTAGGCCGTGGTTGATGGTGATGAGCTCGCCGAGGTGCTTCAGCGCCGCCACTCGGTCGGTGTCGAAGGTGCCGCTCGATATAAGGTCGTGCGCAGACTTGGTCACGCGGTCGATGGCATCGAGGATGTGTGCTGCGATCTCAGGGTGCGCTTTCTTCAGCGTCGCCACTTTTGCGACCTCGGTTGCCGTGCTGCGCGACTGTCGCGTGTTTACGAGCAGTAGCGGCAGTTCGGGAAAGTCTCGCAGCGGTTTCACCAACGGCGGTTTGCTGTAGTCCTTTCGTTGGAACAGGACGGCCTTGCCACCAGTGGAGACGGTGTTGTCAACTCCTGATGGGTTGCCGTGAATGCAAAGCTCGCCTACGAAGGCCCAACGGTTGATTCTTTCGATTTGCAGCTCCGACTCTTGAGTAGGTTGGTCCTGATGTGGCCCGCTGAGCGCTCTAATCTGCAGCAAAAGTGCGCAGGATAGGCAGACCGAGACGGTTGCGCTGCTGCCCAGACCCGCACCTATTGGTATTGTGGAGCGTAACGTGTAAACGCATGGAGCGGACTTTGGCGATCCAAGCGAGAGAAAAAGGTAGAGGAAGGCCGTCGCGGAGCTATGTTGGATCTTGCGAACATGCTCAGGCGCGTTCGGTGCTACTTCTTCGACGTGCGGTTGTATGGCAGCAACCAGGTCGGGATCGAGTGATGTTACGAGGTCATAGTAGAAGCGCTTTTTCGAAGGCGCAGAAAACGCTGCCCAAGGTAGATCGTCTATGTTCCATGTGTGATCGAGTGATATATCAGGAAACCTGAGGGAAACGGTCCTGCGCGACTTCGAGAGAAAGGTGACAAGGAGGTAAGATCGAAGTGAGATAGCGGCGGCGATTGCGGCCTGCTGTAGGTTAGAACCACTGTAATTCTTTCCATTGAGATCAGGAATTGGCCCTTACTTTGCCATAAACCACGGCATGTTCTCCATAGACGATGACTTTGCCCGGCGCCGACACCATGAAGGCGGGCATCAACGGTGTTGAACTTCGCCTATGTGCTCCATCTCCATCCACCGAATCGTTCAAAAGCACACTGCTCAAAGCTTTCGGTCGTATTCCGTCAACATCTCGCGATCCGGGAGTCTTGTTTTGTAAATGTCCGTTGGCGCGGCCATTGCTAAGGGTTTGAGCGAGTCCAGACGGTCTGGAGGCCATTTCTAGGCGGTAACTTGTTTGAGGTAGGAGTACAACATGGCAAAGCAAAGCGTTAGAAGGCACACAACGGACAGAACCGAAGGTGTTTCGATCGAGTCCTGCTTTTTAGCTCAACACAAATTGTTGGAAATGACGCCTCAGCTGGCTCCTGGCACGCAGGGGGGAGATGCAGGGCTGTGCAGCTTGGCTTGGGCCGACGCTTTCACAGCCATTCCATCCCTTTTGCGAGTTATCGTAATCCATTCCTGGCTCAAAAATCGAATTGCATTTCCTTGAAAATTTACAAGGCGTTTGGATAATGGTGGACGAAGTCACAACTTCTCACGCAAGCAAAGCCGGCACACTGGATTTTATTCTCGTATGTCTTCAAAATTCCAGCTATGTAAAATGTCGCAACTATTGTGTCCAGCACGATACAAAGGTACTACGGAGAAGTAGAGTCGAAGACAAGCTTGAAGCGAACAGAAAGAAAATATCAGTACATCCGTATCCACTTCAGCGGGATTACAAACAATATGTCAAAAGTTCAGGTCAACGCAAAACATGTTAGCAAATGACCTTTGGACCAGTCGAGTAGACTCCTTTTTTGGAGCCTACGTCGTTCGTCTTTTCGCCCAGGCCGTGTCGTTTCATGCGTCCCCGTCCCGATTAGCCAATTTGGTGATAGAAACCCGTCGATTGAGCCTGATAACGACAAAGCAAAACAGCAGAGTACAGGGAAAGTAAGAAAAAGATGAGTGCACTTTTGCATGTGGGTGAGAGAGAATCCATTGTGACGCCGGGGGTGGGTTGTTGACCGCCAATCTACCAATCTGTGCTCCGAATCCTCATGACGACATTAAACAACTGCTGAGCAGCCATAGCCAGTTTATATTCAGGGTGTTCGTTGACATGTCGTGAGATACAGGTTAACGTCCTCCACAACCATCCCCGCTTTACTCATCCCGCTTTCGCTTCTTCTGCTTGCGATCCGACGTTGGCATGACGTCGGGTTCAGAAAGAGAGCCGGTTGATGAGGATGAGCTGCTGGTCAGGTTGGCGCTGGCGGCCATGGTGGCATCGAAGAGGATGGCACCGAGGGCAGATGGGTCGTGAGCGTATTGTGTACCGTGCATCCGCATCTGAGTATCATCAAGGACACCCATGACGATGGAGCCGCTGCCGTGAGTGCGTTGATGCTGTGACAAGTTGTCACTGCGTGAGAACTTCTTGCCACAGTCGGTGCATTCGAACGGCTTCTCATGGGTGTGGAGCGACCGATAGTGACGCTTTAGATGTTCCTGACGGCGGAATCGACGGGAGCAAAGAGTGCACACAAAGGTCTTGGAGGGATCTTCGGTCAGAGACTGCTTGCGGCCGCGACGGCTGACAGGCTGATTGGCGGCCGGAGTCGAGGCTTCGTCAGAGCTGGAGCTACCATTGTTATTGGCAGTTTGGCTCTGGGTAGATTGCTGCTGGTTGGTGGATGTGGATCGGCTTTTACCCTCCTTCGTGCTGCCTTCTTTGCAGGGAGCAAAGTCGGAGTCAGATTCCTCTTCGGACTTTGATCGCCTGGCAGATCGCTTCTTCGACTTAGGCTTCTCCTCTTCCTGGCCGAAGGAGATATCCGTATCGTACGGCGTCATGAGTTCCGGCACAGCGAGCTCTTCTTCGAAATCGGTGAATTCGTCGGAGATTAAGCCGTCCTCGTCACCAGAAAACGGCACCAGGCTCGTGCGTTGTCGCTTGCTTCCTAGGAATTGAACGTTATCGGTGACGGGATACTGAGAGGTGGCAGATTCGTCCTCGGCGTCAAGCTCGAAAAGTGGCTCGAACGTTGGCAGGCCGTGGCTGATGCCCAAGAATTCAGCCGGTGTGGGAACTCGGAGGTCGTCTGCCTTGGGAGTGTTGATTTCGCCTCTGAGCATGAAATTTTGCGCCTCGTCGTCTCCCGGGCAAAGAGTCGGAAGCGGAGTCAGTTCCGGAGTATTGCCGACGGTCAAATTGCGAGGGTCGCAGAAGCTAAGTTCGGCTTCAGAAGATAAAGGACGTGGTCCCGGCGAAGGAGATGGTGAAAGAGATGGGCAAGCTGGGGCGGATAGCAAGTACGGGCCGGACTGAGCTGCGGGCACAGCCGAATTGTGTTGTTGGATGAACACTGTTAGAATGTCAGAAACTATGATTTCGAAGAAGCCACAAATGATTGCAATGCGGAAACGATGCTGGGAACATACCAGGAGTCATGGGCGGGGAAGCGGTGTGGGTCCAATCATCGCCCGCAAGAATCTCGGAGAACACTTCGTCCTCGCACCCAGCCTTGATACCTTCGATGTTCTGCGGTTGGAAACCTCCATTCACTGGAGTGGGAAGAATTTCAGCGCTCGATGGTGGGCTGCTTATGGCGCTGCCTGACGAAGACAAAGGCGGAGTGGACGGAGCGTAGCAGTCCGTATCAAGCGGGAACAAATATGGAGACTCCTGTTGAACGAGAATTGTTGGCTTCTGGCAGATCGGTTGCGGAGATTGAACGGGAGTCATCAAGCCTGGTGGACCGTAGGCGTGAGGTACCGCATGATACTGCATTTGAGAGCACGACGAAGACGGGTGTTGATACATGACCGGCGCGTAAAGTGGCATCTGTTCGGATCCAGGCATCGTACCAGGAGGATAAGCCCCTCCGTGAGGATGCGGAGTGAAGTGACCGTGTTGACGGGCCTCCGGGTTCGGATCGGGGTTGTAGTAGAAGAAAGATGGTCCTCCGACCATCTGAGACTGATGAGCGGCGTAAGGTCCTTCCATTGCTACTGATATGATCTAAATGACAATTGGTAAGACACTAGAAATTCACCCAATCGACAAGGCACGACGCACCAAACTTTTAATATCGCTGAGCTTGCGCGGTACAGCCCGAGTACTGTACCGAAATATTTCGATTAAGAGTAAGCGGCAGGTGGCCGACGAGAGTAGTTGGACACAGAAATGGATTGACGACAAGATGAAGCGACTGGACAACGGAACAGGATTGAGCCTGAATCCGTCTACTAAGGGTTATGAGATGGTGACGCTGGTGTGCATCCGACGTGTGATGTGTGGTAAAGGAAGGGCTGGAAGCAGTCGATCTGATGGATCGAAGCTCTCCAAAAAAAACTAAAGGCAATATAAAAAAACGGAGGGATACAGAAGGGAGAGTCGCGAATGGCGGGTTGATAAACCTCAAAGAAAAGAGAAGCGAGCGATGGGTTGGCCGTGGGGATAAGAAGAAAGAGAAGACGGAAGAGACAAGCAGAGATCAGCGAAGGACAAGACAGCGATTAGCTTTGGGACAGGAAGAAGAAACGACAGGCAGGGCATTGCCGGTGGGCGACTCTCGAATCGGGCTCAGCGTGTGGGAGGGAAGCGTCGGGATGGAATAGTGCTGCGCCCTCTGCGAAACGCAGGACCCAGACACTAATGCACCGATTATCCTGTCACCGCGCTCTGACTCGTGGAGAGAGGCAAGCAGTAGGCCGTCGGCCCCAGCATCCGCCCATGCCATAGCCCATGCCCTGGCCCGTCGTGCCAATACACCTGCTTAGGGCGGCGAGAGAGGTTTTGGGAAACAGCATAAAGTTGTGCCGCGCGTTCGATTGCGGAAAGATTGCGGACCACACCTTTGCCTGCCGTAGCACGCGGAGTTCGGTTGGAAAAGACCACGGTGGCTTTCATGCGTGCCACTGTACATGTAGGTGCATGTAGGTGCATGTAGGAGCACATTTTTCGGTGATGGCGGTGGGCGATTCGCGGGTATCAGCAGCATTCAGCGGCAACCATTGCGATGAGACCATCATTCTCCAGGCGGACGACGACGAGGAGGCGGATACTCCGGCCCAGCTCATTGGCAAAGTTCGAGATACAAGTGGGACGGCTCTTCAGAGGGTTTTTGGTGCCCTTGACGGAAGACCCAGCCAAAGGTCGGCGGTGCCGCCTATCAGAACGGCCATCACATCCATCATTTCGCGCCGCATCGATAACATCAATCGATACGCAGCGGGCCCTGAGACTTTTTGCTGAGACCCTGCGCTTTCCTTTCCACTGTTCCCCGCGTGGCGGCGCACATAATCCTCCTCGGTGGCCGGTGCCAGATCTGGCGCGCGATTTGCGGACGGGAGCAGCCTATCACCATATCGATGCGCTGGTTCCTGGCCTGTATCGCACATTGCCATGCAAAATCAAAGGTCCCATTTGACAATTCGCGACGGTGACAAAAATATCACGCCGGGCCTGTCACCATTGTCAATCGCGTTGATGCCGCTTGGCGAAGATTCATCTCAATCAATCACCACCTCTCGCGAGCCTGTAGAATTTTTTCGGCGGAAGTCACCGGCGATCGGTTGACGGTCGGACGATGTGCTGACCGTCAGATTTCTACAAGAAAAAAAAAAGTAGACGCGGCTCGTCACTGCATCGGACGCGTCGGTTCAGAAAGCCTAGGGGAAAGCAATCCGCTGCAGGAACAAAATGGTTGTCACGACGCCTCGCATGGAATGGCACGGCATGGCATTGCAGGCCACCCGAAACCGACGTGCCTTTCGCCCACATCCTCCGACGCTCCTCCGACCGTCGACCATTTTGCTGCACTCCACTGCGCTTCAACATGGTGCGACGAAGATGCATGCAGGACGAGGTCATCCGCATGGCGAACGAACGATGAGCGACTGGCGACGAACGGTGACCTCAGCGTAGAAGCGCAAAGCTGCAAAAGGCTGCTGCCGGGCCTGGCTCGTTGCTGGAACCGAGGGAGACGTGCAGCGCAACCGCTCCGACCCGAGTGTTTCAGACGCTGGATGCCTGGAGTGGCGATAGCTGAACTCATGCATTTGGTCAACATGACAACAGCAAATATACGCGCTGATGGCCTGGGTCGCGCTGCAGTCGCGTCTCTGCCAGCGAGCATTCCCGGTCCTCAATATATTCGCACTTTCTCTTCCAGCAATGCCTTCATGTGAGATGTCTACGAAGGCCTGCACCTCTGCATAGACACAATTTCCACTTCTGTTCTATTTTGGAGCCGTGGGACGGCGGAGGACCAGCTGGAATCCCATTGGTGAGTGGCGGGTCGGATTGGCTAAGCGCAGTCGCTGCTTTTCGTGAGCGACTTAAAACCCAACCACAACCCGACCTCACATTGCCATCCCTGGCATCTTGCAGCTGGAGCGCTGCCTCTTGCGGATGGCTTCGAGAACAGCGGCGCTTGGATCGCGCCGTCGCCCGCGAGTCGACTCTTCGCTCTCGCCTACGGCCTTTTCCTCAGAACGGCAAAGCACAACGCAGAAGCTGGAACTGCCGCTGATGGTCAGCACGCCGGTTGAAAGGCCAATCGCCACTCTGGCAAATCCGACCCATTGGGTTGCCTTCCATCGCTGTCCGTCGTCCTAATGCAGGAACGATGCAGGTACGCCCAGCGCGAGACCGAACCCAAGTCGTGAGACCGTTCAGCCCGTCTGGCCTCTCTTTATTGCTCTCTCCGATTGCTCCCTCTGACCGGTGAGTTGCCAGAGCTGATCCAGAGGGACGACCGACGGTGAAGGCCAACGACTCTGTTCTTCCAGTGACCCCGGCGAGAGCGGCATGGCGTTTCCTAGCGAGTTCACCCTGCCCCCGGGGAACCGCTTGGCTTCCTCTGGCGCCCTCGTAACTTTCCTAGAATCTTCCAAAGGCCTCAATTCTTGTCTTCCGGTGGTCCGGCACATCCTTTGATGGCTTGAACCTAGCACGGCCAGTACCAAAAAAAAATTTTATGCGGCCGGTTTCCGTAACATTCCCACTTTTCTTCAGACGAAAAAGAAAATGGAGGGGACCGGCCCTAGATGAGTCTGCATAATCGTCAACCCTTTAGCTTAGGTGAGAGACCGGCGTCATGGGCCGGTGCTATCGTGGAGGATCAACATTTTTCGGAAGGTCGATGGATGGAACCGTGCCATGTCACTCGACCAACTCGTCAGTGTCACGGTGCTTTTGCCCAAGAACGGTTGGCCCAGCCACTTTCCAGCCGCGGTCCCTAGCCCTGAAACCGGCGTCGGTGTAGCTTTTGCCTCGTTCATCATCCTCGGATCCGTGGGTCGAGGGAAGTCAGCGAAATGAAGCTCGTCTGGGATGTGTGGAGAAAAAACCCGATGCCATGGCCGGAATCCTCCACCAAATTGATTTGTTGGTCCTTCCACGCTGCAGCGCCATTTTTTGCTTGGACCGAAACTTTAACACCCATGACTTCGAACGATGCATCCAACTATGGTAATCGATAGACATTCTGTTAAATTTCAAGCCTGTGATTCGGCACATGATGCCGCAAACCCATGCCCGTACATCATGAACGGCAGACATATTCTAGACCATTTGGCAAGCGTTTTCCTTGGCCGAGGTAATTCGATTTTGGTAGTGATCGTCTTGAAAATGTAGGACAAACGAAGTGTACTTGAATTTGTAGAAGACTATCTCGTGTACCGTAATAAGCAAAGTATCTCGCGTACTGCAATAAACAGAGTATCTCGCGTATACCTAGCAATGAGCAGAGCATTTGCTGAGATTCCCACCGGCTAGGTAGCTAACAGACGTTACCAGCGATCTCTACAAGGTCCCACCCTTCGAACGGTCGAAAGTCTGGGGTAGGACGAAGAAGATACGCGATCGTGAACGTGCTCGTTGTAGCCCTTTGATCCGCTGTTATATAGTCGTCCACTTTGATAAGAAACCTATAAGAAAGGTTGGAGCGATTGGACCTCCAGACGCTTATCATCCGTATCAAAGTCCTGGTATGTCATTGCTGAGAGTCCAAAAGGTTCCAAGACTCCGCTACCCAAGAGCTGGGGTTATACAGATATCTTCACTGTTGTCAGACCAAGTATTTGGCTCCATGCACAGATTCAAAATGAGGATATTGGGTTATGCGAATCGTGTAGCAGTATGAAATGCAAGCATCATAATTTCCATTTTCCGTTTCTTTCAAAATTGCTGTAGGACCGCATCTCGGTGACTGAGAACATGGGGAGCTGCAAGAGTGTTGGGCTACGGCCATTACTGGAGACTTCGAAACATGGCATGCCCTTCACTTGAAATTGACAGGTTTTACCAAATGAGACGGAGGTTGAAGTCCAGAAACGGTTTGTGAAACCAATTACAGCGTAAGCGTAATTTGCTACATTGATGCAAAAGTCTATTCCGGCCATACTTCACACTCTTCTGGGTTTGGATGATGGCATGCAACGTTTTTGTTTCCAAAACTGAGCCAACAAGACCAGTAACGATGACAAGTTGTACAGAATGACATGACTACGATATGACCGCACGTATTGGAGACGTGTAGGGTATGTACTTTGCAATTGAAAGAGGCATGAGGCCGACTATATCGTAATGAATAGCAAACAAAACCGTTCGAAAACACCATCAGGCCCTACTACTCTTAACAAAGTCGGTATCAAAGCGCACCGAAATGTCTGAGATAAGAGGCATAAGAGTCGACGTCTTCGGATGCTATTCGTCCTCAATTCTACACGAGAATATTCCGACTACTCTTTATTATTAATTCAATTTGAGTATTTCAGAGCTTGACAACGTGATGAGAATGAATGAAAAGTTTCGTGATGTTGAAAAATGGTGATACTTCGCAGACGGACTACAACCACTTACAAAGGGAAAAGTCTCGGGCCTCAGAGAAGAATGTGGTTGAGATCAATCTCGACAAAAGATGTCAAGTCATTCTCTTCCTATCAATATGAAGTATCTCATCACGGGCCTGCAAATGAAATTGTAGAAGGTGACGTTCGCCTTGAAGAGTTTTGAAGCTGCACAAATGGCGCTAATCCGCTCTGTTGCTAGTGGTTGGAAGGTTGAAGACTTGCCCAAGTCTTTACTCTTCAACAACTTGATGACCATTGCGATGGAGAGTGTCATGATTCATCCTGCCTCGGCGTGGGACGGTGCGCTGAACCCGTCATCAACTGGTTTACATCTCAAAGACGCCACTAATATACCGGAATAAGTTACTGACTCGACCTGGCGTCCCAGGATCGCTGATCAGAGTTACTTAGCTCCGAAGGTTCCGCTGATTCAGTAGCTGGCTCGAAATGTTGATCAATGAGAGCATGTCGAACGGAGCGGAGATCTATCTATACATCAACATTCAACTTTCACTCATCCGCATACACTCGTTGTTCGTGGAGTTCCTATGGTCTACGCACCAGAGTTAGCATAGCGGCTCGAATATCGACGAACTAAACTCCTCGTGAAAGCGTAAAATGTCTCCTTTCATGACCTCGAAGTATTTCAGAGCCTTTCGATAGGCTTCTTCGCTAATATCCATTAGCTGAGTAGCTAGATGAAAACATTAAGTCGAACCGTCCATGTGACGCCTCCACCTGTTGGCATGACACTTATAACAGCAAAGTCATTGACCGTGGTCTTCTGCCAAGGGCGGCTTTGACCAAGGCTGGTTTGCGAGTCATGAAGCACCTTTTTCGTTTTGATCGGAATTCTGGTACCGCGAGATGGCCACGAGATCATCAAGATAACGGCCATTGCAACGAGAGCCTGTGACTCCACCGGGGTGACAATAGTGGCACCTGCACACCATTCTGTGATAACCGCTGACTCCCGATTGCCTGATGCATGTACACTGGAGATGGCATCAAAACACTTCGGTGGGAGCCTTAAAGTCGCTCGTTGCTGCGTAAGCAAAGTATTATTCACTTTGAGATGTTCCAGATAAGAATTTCGCCGGTCCAGTCTCCTTTTGGAGTCGTTAATGTTAATATTGCGTCTTGGGTCATATCAGACAACCTAAACTTTTGTGGAGAGTTGCCCTGAACGGCATCATGACTTCCAACAGCGAGTCTAGAACCAGTTAGCAACCTAGGATTCAGGGACGTTCCTGGTCATGCGCATTGCGCGCGTCCGAGGGAGATATGTAAAGCTGGTAAATTGTTCTCGAGTGATCAGGTCTAAGCCGTCCAGATATGCCATTAGTTTGAGAGCACACCATCGTGTACCTTTGAACCTGCATGAGACGATTTCGTCGTCAAAGGAGCAACAAGCCGGCAGCTGCCTTTCATTCTCCAGGCTCGTCTCCGATCTTCTCTAGTTTTCCCATTTCCCTTTTCTCGCCGCTTTCGCCAATGACGCGTAGCCTGTCTATCCTCGTCCGCTCCCCTTCTCCGTCACCGTCGACGACAAAGAGCACAAGACTCGTTACATTCTGGAATTTGACGAACCTCAACTCCAACTTCGCCGTTCCCGTGTTGACGTCCCAATCGCCTTCCATGAGTTCAAATGTCTGCGTGGGTTGAATGTCTTCAGCTTCCTCAAAGCCAAGGTTATGCGCTCGGTTGGTGTATAACTGGATTGTTCGCGGTCGCATTGGAACTTCGTCATCACTTTCGTTTGGCTCTTGCGGCGGTAGGCAGGTGAGATGTAGAGTGTGGACCTTGAGCGTCGATTGGAAAGGCATGAAGAGCATCAGTTGTGGATCTGTATCGCTCTCAATCCAGTCTCTTCCAGCTTCTCCACCATCATCGCTCGCCTTAGTCTTTCCCTTCTCACTCGATTGCCCAAGTTGTGATGGTGGGCCCGCTTCGAAGATTGTTTTCACACCACCAAACTCACTGTCTGCATTGAGAAGATCCAAACCTCGCGTATCGATCTGGTCAGTGACGTCCGTATATCCTTTTGGGAGTGCAACACCTAACCAACGGGCACCACCGCTAGCACCGGCCGAGGTAGAACCTCCTTCGGCGATGCTTTTGACTCGATCGGCCATCTTTCTTAGCTCTGGGGGATTGGCACCAACCACGCGACTAGATTCCTTGCCGTCTTCAAAAAGCACGAAGGTGGGGAGGGCCGTGATGGAGTATTGTTGTGCAAGTGACTTGTGCGCTTCGGTGTCTATCTTGGTGAAGGTGACTAGATTTGGGCGGGAAAGCTTCTGGGAGAGATTTTCGTATATGGGACTAATTTGCTTGCATGGCCCACACCTGAGTAAATCGTCAGTACCAAGGCAAGCACGTCAGGTTCGGATTGAAGCGCCAACCAGTCTGCGTAGACTGCTATGTGTTAGCGGGTGATTGCCAATGGCCGAGGATTAAAGGGTGCTTACAATCTACCAGAACGGCCTTGGAAGAGGATAGAAGACTCTGGAACTGGTCAACGGATTGGATGGAGACTGCCTTCGACATGGTAAATAATAAATAGCTGGGAGTGGAGTGGATATGTTCTGTAAGTGCAATTGGCCAAGCCAAAATTCCGATGTGCTCACATCCCACTAATAATACAAACCACCAAAGCTGAAGCCCGCCACCGGAAAGTCAAACGTCGTCCTGGTGCCTAGCATTACCTCATCTACAAATCCCTTGATAAGCTGTCAGTGTATTAACAGCCATAGAGTCAGGTGTATTTCCGCGCCCGCTCCATTTTTGTAGGCTTTGATTTTCGCATTTCACTGCCTGCCATTAATCTGCAGCCTTCCCTCATATTCCACTCTTCTCATAAAGTGGCGACAAGGTCGCAAGAAGAAGCCTACGCCAGCGCCTTGATTAATTAGCATGCCCTTGTGATTCATGGAATTTCAACCAGGCCTCTCCATCACTCGAAGAGAATCCCACGTTCTCAAGGCGATCGGATTTACTTGGTTGGCCATCAACTCCCTGCAAAACAACAAGGAGCTACTTGAACGAAGCGAGCGCGAACCTCCAAATTATCTTCACCTCCGTCTTCTACTCGGTAGACTCTGCGTCATTGCCTCGACACTCTCGGTGGCGCGGGCAGCATGGCATCTCATGTCGTAGTTATAGATTCTTCCTTCCGTAGGACCAACATCAAGTGCTCCCCAAGCACTTATCTCAGCGACATTCTAGCCGAATCATGTCAAAAACTTAAGCTTCAGCCTGAACAGTACGGTTTCAAGTAAGTTTTGCTTCTAGCTTCCTCGGACACCCATTGACAAAGCCTTAGACATAACAAAAAGATCGTCGATCTCTCCCTTACCTTTCGCCTTTCCGGTCTACCTTCAGGAGCTCAGTTGGAACTGGTACAATCTTCAAGGACAGCCGCACCTATCAATGTTGCCTTGCAACTTCCAGCTTCCGAAAATAATGCACGCCTGACGGACAAATTCCCAAGCACAATGTCAGTATGGCAGATCCTACGAAGATTCGAGAGTGGTACTGCCGGTGGTCAGACTCCATTGAACTTTACACAACGTGGTATAGCTAAAGGTCAGGATGGAACATCTGGCCCAGGGAGATTATATTACGAGACTCCGGTGGTGAATGTCATGGGCAGGGAGTTGGCATCATTTGTAGAGCTTCAAAAATCTTTGACACAACTAGGAGTTACCAGTGGTAGCGCTCTACTTCGGATGAGCTTCAAAGCTACGGATCAACCATTGGAAGATGCTATGGTTGAAATTTCGAGATACTTTGAGACAGAATCGAACAATCCAGCTACATCAGAAGCTACTCAAAGACGAGCAGACTCGACACCATCGGCTGTCGTTCCTGAAGCCAACTCTACAGAAGAACCGGTTGCATCGGCATCAGCACAATCATCAGCGCCAGCAACTTCTAGCAATCTAAATACTGTCCAACAAGATACGGCGACAGCACTGACAACGATACCTCAAACAAGCTCTCCGGAGCCAACAGAAACCGGTCAACGTTCTCTCAAAGTCTTCCTCGCTCCCACCACCTCTACACCCGCAGCTGCAGCTCAGCCATACAATGAAAACGATTATGTTCCAACCATAGAACACGCCAAATTACATCAAGCAAGATTAAACAATGCTAGTCGTAATCAACGGCTTCTCTCCAATGCGGAATTGGCAAAACAAGAGGAAGAGCGTCAGGTTAAACTGAAGGCCGTCGCAAAGGTCAAAGTGAGAATACGATTTCCAGACCAGACGACGGTGGAGACTACATTTGGAAAAGACGATTGTGGCCATGACGTCTACGAGTTTGTGAAGAATCTTCTGGCCAATCGAGAAGAAGCATTTTCATTGATGTATGTCGGATCAAAGGCCGGACACGTTTCACTGAAAGACGGACCGCAGCGATTGATTGCCAACGATGGCTGGAAAGGGAATATGCTTATCAGTTTTATCTGGAATGAAAACGTGTCGGATCGTGTCAAAAAGCAGCCAGTCTTGAGAGACGATATCAGTAGACAAGCGGTGCCAATGATGGTTGAGGTACCCAAGGTGGAGAAAGAATTGGAAGAGAGGTCGGAGAAGATATCAGGAGGAATTCTAGGTGGTCAGAAAGGCAAAGACGGGGACAGGCAGAAGAGTGTAGAAGCAAAGTTGAAGGGCTTCTTAGGGCTTGGAAAGAAGAAGTAAAGAATCAACTTTGATCACGATTCAGCCGAGGAGCCAATGTAGAGGTCACGAATATACTTGAACAGCGAGCATATCACTGATGATAGATAGGAACCCAGCTTACCAAGGCTAGAAGAGTTATTGTTGATATTTAAAGTATGATGCCAGATACCGTCTAGCAATGTGCTCAGTATCGATTCAAGGCTCACTCACTCCGAATGCGCCGAGATTGGTGTAAAGACCCAAATGCAGCCCTTATTCTTTACGTGCTATTCATGCCGTAACTCTACTTTCCCTTCTGCCTAGTGACCTGCACGTCTCGACTCTGTAATGATCTTCGCCATTTCATCGATCTTTCTCTTCGCACGTCCAAATGAACCAAGCTATTTCGAAATGTCAGTCTTTCTCACGCAATTCGATTGTTAAAGAGAAGACATACTCTCTTCTTAGCCAGTTTCCTTGCCCTCTTGTCCTTGGAGTTTCGGAGCAGTTCGATACATCGGCGTTCGTATGGAGCGAGTCCACAGACTTCTCTTACGATCTCTCGGCAGAATTGTGTACGCTTACTGAGATGTCCTTTCATCCGCGAAATTCGAGGTTTAGGTTGACGAGGTGTAACCTGATGGCCCGCATTCAGGCCGATGGCGACTGTGATAACTTTGTCAGTAGTGCAATCTACCATGTAGAACAAATCCTACTTACGGCCGGACTTTTGTTTGACCTCCTTCGGCATGATGCTGGTTGTGGATTTGAGTAAGTTGCGGCGATGAAATTTAATCGTGCGCATGGTACGCACTCTCGCCGTAACATTTCTCCGATTTTTTGATTGCTGCCTTAGGCACCAATAACACCTCTTACTCGTCCATACTCGAGATTCAGTTTCGAGCAGCCAACGGAGAACAACTTACATTATACCTCATGTCGTAACACCGACTACGTTGAGTAAACCGTCGATATCATGCTGGGACCAGTGGTGCGGTCCATACGATCTCCACATGTCACCAGCTTGGTCCTCTCCGGTAGTCGAAGCAGAGCATTAGTCTCAACCCATATCACAACAGCTTCCTTCCAGAGCGGCGCACGTGGTTGGAATCCCGAAGATGGTGTTGGGAAAGTTGCATTCTTGTACCACCGGTCGTTAAGTTCAAGAAGTGCTCCTCAAAGAAGGCTGTTCTCCACGTCCCTTCCGAGATGGCGCGACCATCATTTCGACACTTTGAAGTTCGTGCAAAGACTCAAGGATGACGGTTTCACAGAAGAACAAGCTGTGGCTATGATGAAGATCCTCAGCGATGTGATAGAGGAGAGGTTACTAGCTCCGTCGCCAACGTTACCACGACACAACTAACTCGGGTCCAGCATTCAGAATCTAACAAGGACCATGGTTCTACGAGAAGATCAAGAGAAAGTCACATACACTCAAAAAGTTGACTTCGCAAAACTACGTTCCGAACTCCTTTCCGCCGACTCAACCGAATCATCCCTCACTCGTGCATCTCACGAACGATTGGCGAACGAATTGGCGAAGCTGAACTCAAGATTAAGAGACGAAATCCAGCGAACACAAGCTTCAGTGAGACTAGATCTGAACCTGGAAAAGGGCCGCATAAGAGAAGAGGCAAATGTTCAAGAATTGAAGATCAAAGAGACGGAAGCTAGAATCGAACAGGAGACCGCCGTGCTTAGAGAAAGGCTCGAAGCTGTTAAATTCTCCACATTGCAGTGGTTGATGTGAGTCTCCGATAATAACCACCATGGAAAAGTACTAATCATCTCCAGTGGTGTTTGTACGGGAACAGCTGCCCTACTACTCGGTGCTTGGCGTTTGTTGATGTGAACAAACAATCATGGCGCAAGAGATGAACTGACTCTAAGGACGTGGCTTCATTTACCAAGCATAGAACCCGGAGCGAATGGGGTTAAATTCTACAGGGTTTGGAATGAGATTGGGACGAGGATCTAAACACGTTGATGATACCTCATCTCGGAATTCTGTCATACCTTGCTAGGTGTGAACACTGCCACAATGTGCGAGATTATGTATGGAGGCAACCCCAGCATTGGAATAGCCCCTTCACTTTCGCTTGAAACAATATCCGCCACGCATGAAACGACACATTAGGATTGGTCCGAAGCTGGCGGCGAGGTGTAAGAATCCCATCTGGAATTGCGAGAGTATTACGGAGTAATTAGAAGTCTCCAAGCAAGCACAGATGGGGATACAATGAAACATAGGTGAATGGTGTGAGTCTTCTCAGCCTCGTCGTGGTTCAAGTGCACTACAGTGCTCCGGTACGACACTTTTCACTGTGATTCGGACTTCGGTCGACACGAACACGAACTCGCATGTCCATTATGTAGAGAAGTACGTAGCGTATGAAAGACAACATCACTCGAAAGTAATTCGCTTCACGTAGCTGTCTTTGAATGATTGACACGAAGTTTGTGATAGTTCGCATCGTTGGATGCTTATGCCGATAAGCCCTCAAAACTGAGTGAGCCTTGTTTATTTTGACCTCGTTTGAATTGTCTGCCATATTTTTAACAGCTTCACTACTCACATGTCAACAAAACCCATAGCTTCTTGTTTTTAGTCGTATTTCATGTGCGGAGAGTGTCAATCTCAAAGTTGTGGCTGCCTCAGGCTTCGAAGTCGGCGGGTCGCTGATTCGATTTCCTTGCCATTCAAACCCTAAACACGCACGACTGAGAGGCGTATCACAGCATCTCCATCCCACAAAACCTCCTACGCAACCCCCTACGAGATCGAGTCTTTTTTAGCAGTTTGATCACTTACTCTACAAGAATGGCAACTCTCAATGAGGTGAGTCTTTTCCAACTCTCTGGATCGTATTGGTGTAGCATCCCTTGGTTCAAATGCGCACCATGACCATTTTCCTATCATGACACATCTTCGCTGATGGCTAACATGTCTGTATCTGTAGCGCGAAAGGTAGATTCATTCTCCGCTTCTTCCGAACCTTGTTTTGTTGACAATTCCAAGCAAGACTTTCCTCGCCCGACTGTGCGAGCAGGCTGAACGTTACGATGGTATGTCTTCAACGTCAATTGCCCGTAGAAATGACTCACTGACCGATTTGCTTATCAGAAATGGTTACTTATATGAAGGCAAGTATCCTTTCATTATAATGGTTCGAATATTTTTGACTGACGGAGTTACAGGAAGTCGCAAAGGTACCTTTCCAGCTGTTGCGCGCCACCACGTCAAGCGATAATCCGACTAATCTCCTCTCAGATAGTAGGCGAACTGACCGTTGACGAACGAAACCTTCTCTCTGTGGCCTACAAGAATGTTGTTGGAACCAGGCGTGCATCCTGGCGTATAATCTCGTCGATTGAGCAAAAGGAGGAGTCCAAAGGTTCCGAGAAACATGTTTCCGTCATCCGCGAGTATCGTCAAAAGATCGAGACCGAACTCGAGAAGGTTTGTCAGGATGTACTTGATGTACTTGACGACACTTTGATTCCCAAGGCCGAATCTGGAGAGTCAAAGGTCTTCTATCACAAGATGCACGTGCTTACCTTTTGTTAGTTTGTTAACTTCGCACTGACAATATAGTAGGAAGGGAGATTATCACCGCTACTTGGCTGAATTTGCATCCGGTGAGAAGCGTAAGAACGCCGCTACCGCAGCGCATGAGGCGTACAAGGTAAGGGATAAATCTTGAGACGTGCGAAAATGTATGGGTCTGATGCAATTTACAGAGCGCAACGGATGTTGCTCAAACCGAACTCACGCCTACCCATCCTATCCGTCTTGGTTTGGCTCTCAACTTCTCCGTTTTCTACTATGAGATCCTGAACTCTCCCGATCGAGCCTGTCACCTTGCGAAGCAGGCATTTGATGATGCTATTGCTGAGTTGGACTCACTGTCTGAGGAGTCCTATAGGGATAGCACCCTGATCATGCAACTCCTTCGGGACAATCTTACACTATGGACTTCATCCGATGGCAATGATGCCGAAGGTACCACTGAAGCAAAGGAAGAGACCAAGGAAGCTCCTGCTACCGAAAATACCGAGACCGCCAAACCAGCGGAAGAGGAAGCCAAACCGGAGGCTACAGCTTAGATAGCTAGCAGTTTGTATGAGGGTAGTGGTGAACTGACGAGTTGAGGTGGACTCTTGCTTCTTGGTCTTTGTTTCTCTGCGGGATTTGATTCGGTACAACTAGCGATCTCACGAGACCCCTACATGAATTTCCTCAATAAACCCAAAGAATACCTATCCTTCATTATACAGAAAATCTAATCAGTTTGCGAGCATTTTAGAGTCTGATTGTGCTACTGTGTTTAGCTTTTGACCTAACGTAGAGTGTTGTGTCTTAGTGCTTTGTACATTATTATCTAAATCATGCTAACATGATTAAATTTCTGATTGAAGCTGTAGCCAGTCTTTTTGACTTTTCGACCCTTTGCTTTTGTAGCGGTTGATTGGTGGTTCAAGCGTGAACATCCATCAACGTCCTTACCATATCGATCAACCTCAGCCAGGGAGGTCGATGTTTCACTTAATCACATTGAGATTTCGAAATTTAGATTGACATCAAAATGCCACCCAACACATTGAATGTGATCGGATTGATCTCAGGTGGAAAAGATTCTTTCTTCTCACTACTTCATTGCATCGCAAATGGCCATAAAATCGTCGCTCTCGCAAATGTTTATCCAGCTCCACAACCAAACTCTTCTCAGACCGTAGAAGACGCCGAAAGTTATATGTATCAGACTGTGGGCCATCAAATCATACCACTCTATTCTCAAGCTTTGGATCTTCCGCTATACAGGGAACCTATCCGAGGCGAAGCGGCAGACTCACGACTTGATTATAAGCCACCAGCTAAGGAATCGAATGTTCAAGATGAAACGGAGTCTTTGATCCCATTATTGGCGAGGATTAAGGAAGAACATCCGGAAGTCAACGCCATTTCAACTGGTGCGATTCTCAGCACATATCAACGAACCAGAGTCGAATCCATTGCCATACGAATGGGTCTTGTTCCTTTGTCGTTCCTTTGGCAGTTTCCATATCTCCCGCCCTATCGTCAATCTTCTTTACTTGAAGATATGTCAGCGGTAGGACAGAAATCTATCATTGTAAAAGTCGCAAGTGGAGGTTTAGGTGTAGAGTTCCTTGGGCAAAATGTTAGTGATTCAAGGGTTGTCTCTCGACTCACCGTTGCAATGTCAAGATTCGGCAACAATGAAGTTGGTAACATTCTCGGTGAAGGTGGAGAGTACGAAACTCTAGCAGAAGATGGACCTTTGCCACTCTGGAAAGGAAAGATTGTACCGAATCCGCAAAAAGTAATACATGGCGACATGAGCTCAATTCTACAAATGAATGGAGGAATCATTGTCCAAAAGCAACCCACGGAAGATTGCAAAAGCACCATGCCTAGAAGACCAGATTTGTTGGATTCAGAATTTCTAGACCTTCTACAGCATATGGAAGTACCGGAATTTATGAATCATGATTCAAGAACAGCACATAAGAGCGAAGTTTTTGCACACGAGACATTCAATCTCGCCAATATTCTTATCAAAGAGTGTCCCGGACAACTTGTCAAAATTTCTAATATCCATTGTGTTCAATCCGATTTGAACGTAGCGGAACAAATGCGTACAATCATGAGCACCTTACGGATCTTATTGGAAAATAGATGGTTCACTCAACTTTCGACCATCACATTCAGCACAATCACTCTTCGTAAGATGAAGGACTTTGGGGAAATCAATGTTGTTTATGGGTCATTCTTCGAAGAACCAAACCCTCCAGCTCGAGCAACATTTGCCTGTGGAGATGTGTTTCCTGATAACGTAGATGTTGTTCTATCAGTAGTCGTGGATCTTACTACTGCAGGAGGAAGAAATGGTCTTCATGTTCAAAGCAGAAGTTATTGGGCTCCAGCAAACATTGGACCATACTCACAAGCGATTTCCGTTCCAACATTTCCGTATGACCATCAACAAAACGATATCGAAATACCGAATCCAGAACAAAAAGAAGCTACACATCTCGTGTACATAGCAGGACAAATTCCATTGATTCCAAGTTCGATGGAGATTATGTCACTAGAGCTATGTCCTGAAGGATGGTGCAAAGATACCAAGCAATCAGTTTCTACATTCCGTTTACAAGCAGTTCTTGCTCTTCAACATTTGTGGCGTATCGGAAGATCCATGAAAGTTTGTTGGTGGACAGGAGCTATAGCTTTTATTTCTGATTGTTCACCGATCGAAGCAATAAAACGAGCAGTGGTAGTCAACACCATATGGGAGTATATATACACGAAGCAGATCAATCATGATGAACCAACGGAAGAATCTGAAGATTTTGACGTATGGTACGCAAGAAATAACTTCAATTTCTTACGGAATACCACGAGCAAAGTCACCAGAAGCCTATTACCGGATTTCAATTTTCTCGAGGACTTTAATCGTACATCTACACCTCCATCTTTCACCGTCCAAGTTCAAGAATTACCACGTGGAGTAAGCATAGAGTGGTTGAGTTTAGGCATTTGTACAACAAACTCCAAGAGTATCGAACAACATTGTGTTTTCGAAGAAGATTTGATACTGCATTGTTGTAGAATGCTTCCGGATGGGCCAATTATTTCATTTATTGGTCTTCACAAAGTTTCCGAGATTACAACCTGTGTTGAACATCTCTTGACATGGATTCCCAAAGAATTGAATGAAATGGTGGAATTGGTTCATTTCTTTACGGTATATGTTGTCAAATCTGCCTCAAGTATTCCATGGTACTGGATGGAAATGGAAAGAGTTGAAGTCATCCTATGCTCCGGAATATGGAGAGATGTGGAATTTGAATTGGAGGCACTAGTTGTCGTTCATAGTAGAAAACTATGAACCAATAGGAGATGTGTTGTTAAACGATGTAAGAATCGAGAGAAAACTCATGGTGGGAATCAATCTGAACGTTCTGTTAGAGCAGGTGCGGTGGTGATGGTTATATCTTACCCTTTCACACCATTTGTACTCAAGAACAACATCGAAATACAATCATCAATCATACGGCTCACTGCTCATAACATGTTCTAACATAGACTACGACAAGTAACGCACTATGATACACTGATTTCTTGATCCCAAAGTATCTCATATGTAACAAGTCTGTCGTGTGTGTTTAATGCTTATATGCCTAAAGGACCTTTCTAAGCTTGTATTTCAAGGGCCAACTACGTCTAACATGACCTCCATGTAATCAACCATGAGTTTGTTTCTCAAATTGTGGAACTTTCTACCATATTATTCGCCATAGTCCTTCATTTCATTTCTTCAACGATCGCGAACGAATTTCCCCGGACTGGAATATAATCAGTATACGGTTGATGATCATCTTTTGTACATTCTAAAGCTCTAAATCTTCGACCGAAACACCTTTTCTTACAGACCGTGTACAAAGAGCTCTGTGGCTTTTTCAGACAGGAGCCGAGAAGATGAGAAGCTCGTTTCTGTGAACCTGAAGGTTTATTGACGGTGTCCAGCGAAGGCGACTACAATATTTTTTTATTGATCATTCCTGGCACTCCATTATATCCATTGGTTGTTGCAGGGAGCTTCCGAATCCTCAAGGAATATGATTGAACCAATGAGAGCTAAACCTAGAGAAAGACCAAGTCCAAATCCGAGAGCAGGATGACCGGAGGTTTGAGAGGTTGATTTTGTCACTGGTGAGCCACTTGATGTTTAGATTGTCGAGATGGTAGTAGAGCCTATTAAATTTATAAGTGATCCGAAATCGAAATCGAAATCGAAGTCAAATTCGCTCTCGAACTTATCATAGAACTCTGTGAAGGTTGTTGGATGACTACTAACTATTCCGACAGGTATACTAATTCGTCAACTAATTACCGCTAGACTAAAATACAGAACTCCGTACTCAGTCATAGTAAACAACTTTCCTGGCAATACTGCGTCAAATCACCAATGCTGAAGCACTATGAATGCATTCCAGTCATGTCGTTTAAACTGTTTGAATATTGGAAGAATTGGATGCTATAAATGCTAGCTATAGGTTGTGACACGCAAGAAGACAAGCGAATTGAGAGTACGTACGTTGTGGGCAATATCTCAAGCCTGACACTCCCCGATTTGGATCGGTTCAACCTTTAAGTGATAGCAATTTGTTGGTGCCAGAGTCGAAACAAAGGCTATTGGAGAAAAATTAGTCCTTGATACTACAACGGCTATTGAGCGATACAATACCATATTGAACTACAGTCCCCTTAGGGAAATATCATGTAATCGCGACAATGATAGTCAGAAGAGTGAGAATGAGTAAGAGGAGCATTTTGTATAAATGAGCGACTTTGTGAGGAATTCCGCAAGGGAGTATCTGCTTGAATCGCAGTATTTTTGAACGGTAAGATTACTCACATGGAAAACTATCATCTGGCATTCATACTAATTGGTTCCTCGACAATACGAATGTTGATATGAAGTTAAGCGCCAATACGAATGACTGGCGTGTTATGAATCGACTTTATTGGAAATAACACCGAAGAGGTACGAAAACCGCTAAGTATATTCAGCAATCCGATGAAACAAATCGTCTTCTCATCCGACGCCAATGTCTAGCAAACTAATAAGAGTTTCTTTAGAACAACATACTTCTTCACACGAGCGGTCGCGAGGTGAAGACACACGACATCGTGAAAAGGAGAAATCTCCCAATTGGAATACGCTAAACTACAATATCATTCCGTGTCATATAGGGCTATAATTTGTTCTCTCTGATTCCACAACGGTGTTTATGTTACAGTTAAAGGTAAATGTTGATTATGTTCAAGTTTCTTGGGGTTTCAGTCAAAAATCTAAGGCATTTTAGCTCATCATTACGAATATATGGACTTACTATCTTTCATAAACGTGATTAAATAAGATCCTGCATATTGCAATAGCGTTAAATTTTAAAGTTGTGATTGATCGGGGAGTTGACCACCAACAGATTTGGTTGAACGTATGAAACCAGTCGGCGTCACGTAGGACCGGCGCCGAGGCACGGTACTCTGTACGGTACTCCGTCGGCTTATTACATTTGAATCTCCATAGCCGTACAAACCTCCAAACCGTCGGCAGAGACTTTTGTTTATTGGAGGTGAATTTCCGTCATTCTTCCTTGAGTTACCTATACACGAGAAGTGAACGTGGTTCATATCACGTATCATAGACCATCAACAATGCTAGCAACTATCTGCAATTAAATCCGACTTTACTCATTGTTCGACGAATTTATCATCCATGTTTAGACCTACACTCTCTAGACAGGAGCGAGTTGAGCGTCGCCTTCAAGGATTCCGAGTCAAATCGATCAGAATTATACGACAAGCTTTGGCAGCTGTCCATGACAGTCATCCTGATCATGCCCTTGCATTGATCCCATCCAGAGAGCAGCAATCTAGTCTCTATTCGGACGATTTCGATTCAAATCAACATTTTGCAAGATGCACGAGTAGAAAGACAAGTCGACAACAGAGTCCAAACGTGAGAATGGCGTTATTCAGGGAACCGATCACTCATTCTACGGTTGGAGATGGCCTGTCAAAACTATTTCCTACGAAGATGGGAAATCGTCGGTCTCGACTGATATTGACTTCGAATTGGAGGCATAGCGTCTACAGATACAACCAAACCACAGTTTACACATTACCTATTCTTGACTCGAACGTGTCATACGCATTACGAACCTTTTTCAACATGGAGCCTCGAGAAGCCAAACCGCAAATCTCTTCTAAGTTCTCATACCCAGTTGGTCTCACGCTTCACCGAGCATTTTTGTCCGATCAAAGGACGGACAAACGATATATCCAGCCTCACCTACGTGGGAAACTCTCGAATCGAACGAATGTATTCTGGCGATCGTATCGACAGCTAATCAAACAACAACCTAGGATTCAATTCAATCATTATCAGTCCACGGTTTCCATTAGACTGTTTGTATACGACAGACGACTGGATTTAGCAAGACAAAAGCTTCAGGTCCTGGAGGCCACCTTCAGACGCGCAATCATCGACAATTCTTGACAAGATCGACCTCCTTGCATCGTCATGGAAATTTTAGCCTAACTGTAGGCAAAATTCACGCACACCTTCGAAAGATCTTCCATCCGGGAAACAAGTTCTTCATTGTGACAAAGCCATTAGGCTGCAATGCAAGGACATCAGACCTGAAGCCTATGAATAAACGGTCAACCGTCTACAATTATTCGTCCGAATATGACAAGGGATTTAACATCCCTCCCTAGCTTGCGAAAGACCCTAGCAAACGAAAGGCTCCCCATCAAAACCAACATCAATTCTTCACACCCTGCCTTTTAAATCCGAAAGTTCAGTTTTACGTAGCTCAGGATACCTATTTTCATCGCCTCTCTTATGAATTCGTAAATCTGTGCCGTTGCCTTACAATACCGTTCGGAAGTTTGCCCATTTTGTATGCGCTTGATAAGATTTGCTGCCACGAGGCTAAATGACTCTCGAATGGAGCCGAACTTCTATCATTTATGCGAGCTCTTAGGGAGAATGGTTTCCCGCAGAAAAGTATCCGATGCGAATCCGTTGTCGCCTTGCGGAGATTTTACATCGCGGAGGACTGGTCGATCGAGCGGGACTGCCAAGCGTAGGTCGAATGGAAAGGCTATAGATAGACTAGCACGGGTCCGAGATCAATAATTACATGCAAGTAATGTCAGCGGCACTGCCAGGATAGAAGCTTTCGTTATTGGTGCGCTAAAGATTCATGACTCGCTCCTAGCACGTGAACGCATCTGTCAAGCCACATCCAGCCGCTATCGAGCACATCGCGTATCAGCCCTTTGGCCCGACATTTCAGGCATCAACACAGAAGTACGTGATGAATGATGATAGACTTTCTTATCATTCTGCTGGACTTGACCGCCAATATATCTTTGTCACTAGAACTGTTATTTAATTGATATCTAAGTTACGTTTTCCAATTTCCAGCCATTCAATGTTGTCAATGAAGAAAGTGTGAAAGGATGACCAGCACCTAGTATCCGCGTTCTCAGTTGGACACACTCACCAATAAGTCTGATGGCTTCTTCGTCGCGACCTTGTCTTTTCCACGTGAAAGCAAGGTTGGCCATGCTGGTCAGCGTGGAAGGATGCTTAGCGCCAAGCACCCTCGAACATATCTTCAATTCTTTTGCTTGCAGCTCCTCGGCCTCCTTCCATCGGCCTTGATTCCAAAACGTCGACGCCAGGTTGGCCATGCTGGTCAGCGTGGAAGGATGCTCAGCGCCAAGCACCCTCAAACTCGTCTCCATCACTTGCACCTCCAGCTCTTCGGCCTCCTTCCATCGGCCTTGATTCCTGTACGTCGACGCCAGGTTGGCCATGCTGGTCAGCGTG
>Ga0335072_10000730_pt1 | contig 59334 bp, 49 predicted proteins | sample Lox_Sample_21_FD_206725 | JGI IMG/M metagenome (GOLD analysis project Ga0335072, IMG submission 206725) | Soil microbial communities from Loxahatchee National Wildlife Refuge, Florida, United States - Lox_Sample_2.1 | ecosystem: Environmental > Terrestrial > Soil > Wetlands | place: USA...
GGGAAGATATCCCCGGGCTTTTTCTTTTCTACTTTATTTCTACCGTTCAATCCGGAAATCGGATTGGCCTTGAGTGCAAGGGAGTACCACTAAACTGTATTTGTCTTCCTCTCGCGAGAAATGTGACGGCGACAACAGGGGTTACGTTCTCGATCTTTGGCAGCGATATTGCTCGCCTCGATGATTGCCCAGTTCACTGGAGATGGAAATGCGAGTTCTTCTGATTCTCGCCGTGTTCGGGCTGTGTTCGATTCCCACCTGCGCCGATACTCTCGTCGATGTCAGCGCCGTAACCTGCGAGTCTTGTTTCGGATCCGGGCTGCCCGAAATTACCCTCGGCGCGCAATTCACCGTCACGCCTGTCACCGGCACCTTTTTCAATTCCGGCAGCGGTTATCTGTTCACCGGCACCGTCGATGAAGTGACCGGGATTACGGGCACGCTCGATGGTGGCTCGATGACGCTCGCCAGTGCGCCGCAGGGCGACGGATCATGGCTCTATCAGATCGGAGACAACTTCTATCTCGGTTCGGTGTATTTCACGGCAAATGGATCATTCTCATGGCTGGAGAATGATAATGCCTTCAATCTGCTCGAAATCATGGATGCGAATGGCGATGGCTACGGGCAGAACATACCGATCGAATTCAGTGCTGTCGATCCGGCAGAGGCCCCTGAGCCAGCCAGTCTGGCGCTCCTGGGAGTCGGATTGTTGGGCCTCGCTGTCGCGACGAGACGCTGGCGGCCTAGGCGAGCGCTTCATTCCTGGTGAAGAGTCTGTTAAGAAGCAAATTTTGCCGCGATGATTGGCGTCGAAATAGTAGAGCCTGACTGAAATCTTCCCATCCCGGGGCGGAATTCATTCGAGGACTTTTCCGGGCCTCTTTACTTCTGCGCGCCCCATCGCTTTTCCTATTGCGCGGGTGAACCGCTTCGCGTACAGCTAGAATTCCTGCATGCCCTATCGACCCCGAGAACTCGTGGTGCGCGCGCGCGAAGCTGCTACGCTCTTGCTCGCCGCGCTAGACCGCGACGAGATGGTCGCGCGTTTTCTGGATATCTACGCCGCCCAACACCGCCGGCCGGGCCGCGCCGACCATCCCGTGTTCTATCGCGACCAGATGGCCACGATCCGGCGCGAGTCGATTCTCGCCATGGTGCAGCGGATTGAAGCGGCGCTGCCTGCCCGGCTGAAAGTAAGCGTCACGGTGCGCGGCGCGAATCGCCCGCGAAAAGCAAAGAAAGGCAAAAAGACGAGAAAGATGAAGCCCGCGGGCAGCGGCGCGATGGAGCTTGCGATTCCGTTCCTCGATCTTTTTCGCGAGGAGTTTTTCGTCGCGCTCGGGCGCGCCCTCGATTGGACCGATCGCGACGCCGAGGAATTCTGGCGGGACCTCGAACTCTACGAGCAGCTTACGGCAAGGGAGCCGCGGCGTCCCGCGCGGCGCGCATCGCGCACTGCTGCTTCCGGCCCTTTCGTGGACCGCGTGGCGATGCTGCTCGATCCCTCGCTGATGGAACAGGCTCGGCGCGCAGCCGGCGGATTCCAGATCGAGCTCAATGCCGCCGCCGACCGCATCCTGCGCAAAACCTTTGCGCGCCGTCGCGGCGTCTGATCCAGCAGCCGCCTTTACGGCCGAGCTTCCAGCACGATGTTGAATGGCGTTTCGGCCGCGCGCCGCACTCGGGTGAATCCTGCCGAACGCAGCACGCTTGCGAGCCGCGCCTCTCCCGCCTGCGCGCCAAGGGCCAGCCCCACCTCTTGCGAGAGCGACGCCGGCGTGCAAAGCATCGTGGACGCGGAGTAGAACGCCCGGCCGATTGGATTCAGATTGTCTTCCAGCTTGTCGTTTGCGAAGGGCTCGACGATCATCCACGTCCCACTCGGAGTCAGCGTCTCGAGCACGTGTTTCGCCGCGCCTTCCGGGTCGCCCATGTCGTGAAGGCAGTCGAAGAATGTAACCAGATCGTAGCCTTTGCCCTGGTAGTCTTTCGCCTTTGCCACCTCGAATTTCACGCGATCGGAAACGCCGGCCTTCGACGCCGCTTCCCGCGCCAGCCCAATCGAATCCGGGTGATAGTCGAAACCGACGAAGGTCGACTTCGGATAAGCCTGCGCCATTAGAATCGTCGAAGTGCCGAGCCCGCAGCCGACGTCCGCCACGCGAGCACCCGCTTTCAGTTTTGCATCGACATCTCCCAAGGCGGGTATCCATTGGCTGACCAGGTTTGCCCGGTAATTGGGGCGGAAGAATCGCTCCGTGCCGATGAACAGACACGGATGATGCTCGTGCCAGCCGACACCCTTTCCCGTTCGGAATGCCTCGGTGATTTTCTCTTCGTCCTTCAGGCAGGCCGCCACCAGGTAAAACGCCCCCGTCAGGAAGACGGGGCTGTTCTCATCCGCCAAGGCCATCGCCTGCTCCGGCGGCAGCGTATAGGTGGTCGTCGCCGGATCGTAGGTAACGAACCCTCCCGCCGCCTGGGCTGCCAGCCATTCGCGGACGTAGCGCTCGGCGGCACCGGCTTTCGCGGCTAGCTGAGCCGACGTCAGGGGTCCCGCTCCTGCCATGGCTTTATACAAGCCGAGCTTGTCGCCCACGACGATGAGCGCGGCGTTCAGAGCCGCCCCCATCTCGGTAACGCCCTTCATCACAAATTCGTGCAGTTTGGCTTCATTGATAGGCTGCGCGGACGTCGACATGGGTATCCTCCAGGTAGTGACGGACAGGGTCAGCCGCTAAAGCTAAATTGTGTCGGATTCTATACGTGCCGATCAGGCACGTCAATTGTTGCAAAACGGCCTCTTGATGGATGATTTTGCTATTCTCGCCAAGTGATACAGATCTTCTACATTCTCGTGGTCTTGCAGATTGCCGTCGGCCTCTATTCGTTGTGGGAGGGCTACGAGTGGATGCGCATGGTTGGCCGGCGGATGACGTCGCACGCTGGATTCTATTCGCCGCTGGTGGCGCTGATGTGTCCTTGTAAGGGCATGGAGCCGGGGCTCGAGGAAAATCTCACTGCGCTCACACAGCTCGACTACGCGAACTACGAAATCTATTTTTCACTTGCCACCAGTCTCGATCCGGCGCTGAAGGTAATCGAGCGCGTAAAAGCGGCAAGCCAGCGTCCGGTGCACATCGTGGTTGCCGGACCTCCCGAGGATTGTGGCGAAAAGGTGCACAACCTGAAACGCGCCGTTGAGGAAGCGCCCGAGAAGTTCGAGGTTTTTGCGTTTACGGATACGGATGTCCGCCTGCCGCGCGGCTGGCTTACCAAGCTCGTCGCTCCGCTGCATGATCCTCGTATCGGCGCCTCGACCACCTACCGCTGGATTCTCCCGAGCGGACGTTTCGGCGCAGGCGGCTTCGCAAGTGCGATGGCCTCCGCATGGAACGCGTCGATTGCCACGATGCTTGGGCGTCCGCGGGACAACTTCTGCTGGGGCGGAGGCACGGCCATCCGCCGGAAGAATTTCGACGAGGTGCAAGCATCCGAGTCGTGGAAGGGCTCGGTCAGCGACGATTTTGTCCTCACGCGGGCGCTCGAAGGGGCTGGCAAGTCCATCGTCTTCTGCCCCGAGTGCCTGGCCCCGACGCTGCATCCCTGGACCGGGACGAGCTTGCTCGAATTCACCAACCGCCAGATCGTCATCACGCGCGTGTATTCTTTCCGCCAGTGGGCGATTGGAGCGGCGGCGCATTTGAGCTACTCGCTGACCCTGATCTACGCGGCTTTTGTGGTGATGGCTACCCTCATCTCAGGGGACCCGTGGCTTCAGCTTTTCCTGATGGCGATGGTCATTCCTCTGCTGGCTGCGGCGAAAGGCGCCATGCGCACGATCGCCATCGGAGAGCTGTTGCCTGCGTGGAAGGCGAAGCTCAATGAATGGAGCTGGGTTTGGACGATCCTCGCTCCGATCGTGCCCTTCCTCTTCGCATGGAATTTCTTGTCCTCGCTCTTGACCAGGCGCATTCGTTGGCGCAACATCCGCTACGAACTTGTCTCTCCCGGCGTCACTCGCATCCTCAAGCGATAGCGCGTAACTTTTGGACGGATCGCGCGTATTGAAGAGAAGAACGCCGCCCCCCAATCTCAGTCTTGGAGGATCGAGATGGCCAGCCAGACCCTTCCGTCGGCGGAAATGCCGGAACGTGGGAATTCCTTCGCGCGCATTCTGGGAGTGCTCTTCAGCCCGAAGGAAACTTTTCAGTCTATCGCCCGGCGTCCCACATGGCTCGTGCCTGTCGTGCTGCTGTGCGTCGTCGAACTCGGCGTCGTCGCCGTGTACGGACATCGCGCGGGCTGGCGTGGGCTGATTGAAAAGCAGATGTCCAATAGCTCGCAATTTCAGGAACTGCCCGCGGCGCAAAAAGAGCGGCAAATCGAAGTCGCGACCAGGGTGGCTCCGTACGTCGCCTACGTCGAAGTTGTCGTGGGTCCTTTCCTTGCGGTGCTGATCTTCGCTGGAATATTTTGGCTGATTTTCAACATGATGGTTGGGGCGAAACTCGATTTCAAAACTTCGCTTGGAGTAGTCGCCTACGGTCTGATGCCGGGTGTGCTGTTGAGCCTGATGGGAATTCTCATCTTATTTCTGAAGGATCCTTCGACGGTCGATTTGCAACATCTCGTGGCATCCAACGTCGGCGCCTTTCTTTCAAGTGATTCGCCGAAGTGGTTGGTCGCAGGACTCAGGGCGGTCGATGTGTTTCTTTTCTGGGAGATGATTCTGCTGGCCATCGGATTCAGTGCGGCGGCGCCGAAAAAGATTTCCTTCGTGAAAGCGTTCGCCTGGATTCTGTCGCTATGGTTCGTCGTCGTTCTCATCATCATCGGATTCACCGCCGCTTTCTCCTGATACACTCGCCCCGATGGGCTTTCATTTCGAGGTACTCGCCACCGATCCGTCGGGCGCGCGGCTCGGGCGTCTCACCACTCCGCACGGAGTGATCGAGACGCCGGCCTTCATGCCGGTGGGCACGGCCGCGACGGTCAAAGGACAGACGCAAGAGGATCTCGAAGAGCTCGGCGCCCAGATCCTGCTTTCGAATACTTACCATCTGTTTCTCCGCCCCGGCCATGAATTGATCCGCCGGATGGGCGGCCTGCACAAATTCATGTCCTGGCCGCACCCGATTCTCACCGATTCGGGCGGCTTTCAAGTGTTCAGCCTGAGCGATCTCCGCAAAGTGACCGACGACGGCGTCACGTTCCGCTCGCATCTCGATGGCTCCGAGCATTTCCTCTCGCCCGAAAAATCTATCGAGATTCAAATGGCGCTGGGGTCGGACATCGTGATGGTTCTCGACGAATGCATCGAAGCTCCGGCGCCTGAGCCGCGCGCCCGCGAAGCCGCTGCACGGACTCTCGCCTGGGCGAAACGTTCGCGCGACGAGTTCGCGCGGCACGGCGATCCGGCGAGGCAGGCTGTCTTCGGCATCGTGCAGGGCGGAACGCATGCGGCATTGCGCCGCGAAAACGCGGAGGCGCTCGTCGATCTCGATTTTCCCGGCTACGCGATCGGCGGGCTTGCGGTGGGTGAAGCGCACGCGCTCACATGCGAGATGACGCAGGCTGCTGCATCGCGGCTTCCCGTCGATCGTCCCCGCTATTTGATGGGCGTCGGCAAACCCGAACAGATTCTCGATTACGTCGGCCTCGGCATCGACATGATGGATTGCGTGCTGCCGACGCGTAGCGCGCGGCATGGTTGCCTGTATACATCGCAGGGTCGCGTACTGATCCGCAACGCCCAGTACGCCAACGATCCGCGGCCCATTGATGAAACGTGCCGCTGCGCGGTTTGCAGGCGATACTCCCGTTCCTATTTGCGGCATCTTTATTCCACGGGAGAATTTCTCGCGCTCATCTTGAACACCCACCATAACCTCTACTTTTACCTTGACATGATGCGCCAAATTCGCGAGGCTATCGGTTTTGGGAACCTGGAAAGATTCCGCTCTGACCTTCAGGCACGCCTCCAATAGGCAACCCAAGCGGGCGCTGGGTGCGGCAAGGGATGGGGCAGCATCTTTGGGGAATGGGAAGCCTGCCGCCCCGGCAGGCTGGCGCGGTTCGGCGGAAGAGGTACAACAATCATGATAGCGGGCCTGACGATTTCGGCAACCTTCGCCCTGGCGGCGCAAGCACCACAATCGGGCAGCATCGCGCCGCTGCTGCTCCCGCTCGTTCTGATTATGGTGATCTTTTACTTTCTGATGATCATGCCCGCTCAGCGCCGTCAGAAGAAGGTCACCGAAATGCTGAAGAATCTGAAGAACGGCGATAAGGTAATCACCAGCGGCGGTATCCACGGCACAATCGTGGGTCTCGAAGACGACGCGATCCAGCTTCGCGTCGCCGAGCAGGTGAAGATCAAGGTGTCGCGCAGCGCTGTTGCAGGGCTCCAGGCTGAAAATAAGGAGAGTTAAACAGCCGGCATGAGTTCCCAGCTCAAGTGGAAGTTCGTTCTGATAGCCGCCGTAATCCTTGCGTGTATTTATGGTTTGATCGGCTTGCCGCAGTTCCCTACCTCGTTGACGCAGGTCAAAGCGAATCTTGCGGATCGCATCAAACTCGGCCTCGACCTGAAGGGTGGCAGCCACCTCGTTTTGCAGGTGCAACTCGAAGAGGCAGTCGCGCAGCGCTGCAATGAAGCGCACGACGATCTCGTCCAGCAACTCCACAGCAAAAACATCACGTTCAGCGAAGTCCGCCAGGTCGACGACACTCACATCCTCATTCGCGGTGTAGACCCGAGCGCCTCCGGCAGTCTTCGGGATCTGATCACCAGCCAATTCACGGATTGGACGATGTCTCCTGCGCCGGGAGAGGTGAATGCGTTTCTGCTGACGATGAAGCCTTCCGTCATCGACGATATTCACACGCAGACCATGAATCAGGCCCTCGAGACGATTACGCGCCGCATCAATGCGCTCGGTCTAACGGAGCCGACCATCGCCTTTACGGGCCGCGGCAACGATGAAATTCTCGTGCAGTTGCCCGGCGTCGGAGATCCCACGGCGGCCAAGGAAGTAATTCAAGCGGGCGGACAGCTCTCTTTGGTTCGCGTCGCCGACGGTCCTTTCGCGTCCGAGGCTGAAGCGCTTTCGAAATATGGCGGAGTTCTTCCTGCCGGAACCGTCCTCGTCCCCGGGAAGCCGGAGTCTGCTACCGCGGGCCAGCCGTCGGGCCAGGTCTACTACCTGCTGGATCGCTCGCCGATCGTCACGGGCCAGGATCTCCGCGATGCCAGCGCAAGCCCCAGCACGGATAATCCCGGCGAGTATGAGGTCGACTTTAAACTCTCGAATGCCGCGGCAGCACGCTTCGGCCCCTTCACGGAACAGCAGGCTGCGATTGGAGGACGCATGGCAGTCGTCCTCGATCACCAAGTCTATGAAGCCGCCACGATCAAGAGCCGCATCGACGATTCCGGCAGAATAACTGGAGGCTTCAGCCAGGAATCGGCCCAGAATCTGGCCCTCGTGCTGCGCGCCGGCGCCCTCCCTGCTTCGATCAAGTACCTCGAAGAGCGGACCGTGGGCCCGTCGCTCGGGGCGGACTCGATTCGCGAAGGTGTGCGAGCTTCGGTAAGCAGCCTGATCGTCGTGATGATTTTTCTTGTGGTCTATTACCGGTTGAGCGGTGTCAATGCTGTTGTGGCCCTGATCCTGAATCTATTCATCCTTCTCGCGTTTATGACGTTCGCCGGGGCGGTCCTCACGCTGCCCGGCATCGCCGGCGTTGTCCTGACCATCGGCATGGGCGTCGACTCGAACGTGCTTGTTTTCGAGCGCATTCGCGAGGAGTTGCGAGCCGGCAAGGCGCCGGCGCCTGCTGTAGATACCGGTTTCGCCCGCGCCTTCCTGACCATCATTGATACGCACATCACCACGCTGGTTTCGGCGGCGTTCCTCTTCCTCTTTGGGACCGGGCCCGTGCAGGGCTTTGCTGTCACGTTGAGCGTCGGCTTGGTGGCCAATTTATTCACGTCGATCTACGTCTCGCGGGCGATTTTCGATTTTCACCTGTCGCGGATGGGCAGACAGGAACCTCTAAGTATCTAGGGGGCTTCACTTACGGGGCTCTGCCAGGGGGGCAGGGCGTTGGAATCCATGGCAAGGGTGGCGGCAGTAGCAACCGGGAACAAATTGCGAGCAGGCGGTGTCAAATCTAGCCGGATAGGACTGGGATGGAATTCTTCCATGGCGTAAACGTCGATTGGATGGGGAAGGCCAAATACTTCATCACGGTTTCCCTGATCCTGTTGGCGGTTGGATGGGCGGCTGTAGCAAGGGACCATGGGCTGCGATACGGCATCGACTTCCGGGGAGGCACTCTGGTTTACGTTCGGTTCGCCGGCACTCCTCCCATCAACAAGATCCGCAAGGGCCTGCAGGCAGCCGGCTTGGGAAACAGCACGATCCAGTCCATCAGCGACATTTCAGACCCCAGTTCGAAAAACGACGTGGTGATTGGCCTGGAGCAGAGCGGCGCGACGAATCAATCCCTGGACGCGGGGAAAGAGAAGATCGTGGATATTCTCGACAAGACCTTCGGCGTCGACACCAGTTCCACGGGCAAGCAGGATTTCAATTCCGTTACTCAGTCGGCGCTAGCCACATATCTCACGCAGAAAGATCCGCTCTCGCTCGGCGTCAATGCCGGGGATCGCTACAACCAGTTGGCCCAGCGGCTCGTTGACGCGCGCGACAAAGATCACGGCGGTGTGATCACGAATTTCGATGAATTGAAGAATGCCGACGGCGCGACGCCTGCTGTCCTAAACGTTCTTTCGGGCGGTTTTTCGCTCGGTCAGTTTGCCGTACGCGACGTCGAGATCGTCGGCCCCAAGGTGGGAGCCCAGCTGCGCCGCCAGGCTTTTCTTGCAACCCTGTATGCTCTCGCGGGCATGTTGGTGTATATTGCGATCCGCTTCGAGTGGGTGTATGGAGCCGCAGCTGTCATCGCCGTCTTCCACGACGTGCTGATCACGCTGGGCTTTTTTTCGCTCTTCCATTACGAGATTTCACTGACGGTGATCGCAGCCTTGCTGACTCTCGTTGGTTATTCGATGAACGATACGATCGTGATCTTCGACCGCGTGAGGGAAAATCTCCGCCTGATGAGGCGCGAATCGTTCACCGAAATCGTGAACAAGTCCATCAACCAAACCCTTTCGCGCACGATCCTCACCAGCGGCTTGACCTTCCTCACCGTCCTCGTTCTCTACCTGACGGGCGGCGAGGTGCTCCGCGCTTTCGCCTTTGCCATGGTGGTTGGTGTTGTGGTAGGAACGTACTCCAGTTTTGGCATCGCAGCACCCATCGTGGTCGCTTGGAACAAGTACACCGGCGGCAAGGGAGTCGTTGCCACCGCTCGCGTCGGATCCGCAGCCGAGAAGCGCGTGCCGGCAGCCGCAAGGAGATAGCATCATGTTCGATCAAATGATTGTGTCGACCAAGGGGACCAAGACGCACAAGTCCTGGACGGTGGGACTCTCGGCGCTGGTTCAGCTGCTCGTGGTCTTCGTTCTGATCTTGATCCCGCTGATCTACACCGAGGCTTTGCCGAAGGAATTGACCTCGATGTTCCTGGTCGCTCCTGCTCCACCGCCACCGCCTCCGCCTCCGGCAGCCATTGTAAAAACGGTGCGGCCGAAATTCGTTGAGCCGCAACGGATGGTTGCTCCGACCGTGATCCCGAAGAAGGTCGAAATCGTCAAGGACGAGGCGCCCGACGTGGCCGGAACGGCCGGTGGTTTCGGAGTTCCCGGCGGCGTGGCCGGCGGCGTACTCGGAGGAATCGTCGGTGGCGCCGCGCCTCCGCCTCCTCCGCCGAGGCCCGTTCAGACGGGTCCGGTGCGCATCGGTGGCAACGTTATGCAGGCGAAAGCCATCGATAGAGTCCAGCCTACCTATCCGGCGATTGCGAGGGCGGCCCACGTTCAGGGCACCGTCGTATTGCACGCGATCATCGCCAAGGACGGCACCGTACAGCAGTTGCAGTTGGTCTCCGGGCCTCCACTGCTGGTCAATGCGGCAATGGATGCCGTTCGCCAGTGGCGCTATTCGCCCACGGAGTTGAACGGAGAGCCGGTCGAAGTGGACACGACGATTCAAGTGGTCTTTACCCTGGGAGACTAGGCGGTAACCGAATTCGGGGCCCGTTCGCGGGCTCGGAAATTGCAAGGGGTGGTGATTGGCGACCGGCAGAATCTTACTGCCGTGATCGATAGGCAGGTACGGAGGAGGAGCAAACGCTATGCTTTTGAATTTAGTGTGGGCCAGCTTGGTAATGTTGCAGGATCAGGGCAGCGACGCCGGCATGAGCTGGAACCTGATCGACATGTGGCACAACATGGGTCTCCCGGCGAAGACCGTTGTTTTCATCCTCTTCATCATGTCCGCGTGGTCGGTGGGCATCATGATCGACCGTGCGCTGATGTACAGTGCCGCCCGGAAACAGTCGCGCGTGTTTGTCCAGCAGGTAGCCGGCGCTCTCAAGGACAACAAGCTCGACGAAGCCATCTCGATCGCCGAACGCAACAAGAAGAGCCACATCGCCAAGGTCGTCGCAACCGGCCTTTCCGAGTTCCAGGCGGCTTCGGCGCAGGTCAGCGATGAGGAAGTCATCGAAGCGGCTAAACGCGGCCTCGAGCGCTCCGTCGCCATCGTGCACGCGGAAATGAAGCGCGGCCTCTCGGGTCTCGCCACCATCGGTTCCACCGCCCCCTTCGTCGGGCTGTTCGGCACCGTCATGGGTATCATCAACGCGTTCAAAGGCATCTCGAACCAGAAGGTCACCGGTCTTTCGGCCGTGGCCGGCGGTATCGCTGAAGCCCTCGTCACCACCGCGCTCGGTCTGCTCGTCGCCGTGCCGGCCGTGTGGACGTTCAACTATTTCACGAATCGTGTGGAAGCCTTCGACGTGGAGATGGATAACTCCTCCATGGAGTTGATCAACTACTTCATCACGCGCCGGGGCGGAAAGAAGTAACCAATGGCTTACAAACCCAAAGCACCGCCGGTGATGGCCGCCCCCAACGTAATTCCGATGGCGGACATCATGCTGGTGCTGCTGATCATCTTCATGGTGATCACGCCCATGTTGCACAAGGGCATTCCGGTGAATATGGCCGCGGCCCACAACGTGGACCCCATGCAGCCGGCGGACCGCGACGACGCGATTATCGTGGCGGTTACCCGTGACGGCAAAACCTACCTCGGCAACAATGAGGTGACCTCCAATGAGATCACCGACCAGGTCAAGGATTTGATCGCCAATCGTCTCGACAAGACCGTATACGTTCGCTCCGATGCCCGCGCCAAGTACGGCGACGTGGTGCAGGCGGTGGACGCGGTTCGTGCCGCGGGAGTCGAGAACCTCGGCCTTCTTACCGACAGGCTGGCAGCGAGCAAAGCTGGGCCGCCGCCACCGCCGGATGCATCGGGCGGCCAGGATTAACGAGACGCGCAGTAAAGGAGTATTTCCATGGGAATGGCAGTTGGTGAACAGAAGGGCGTCGTATCCGAGCCCAATATTGTTCCGTTGATCGACGTGCTGCTTGTGTTGATCATCATCTTCATGGTGATCACGCCGAGAACGCCGACCGGCCTCAAGACTCTGGTTCCTCAGCCTCCTCCGCCGAACCAGAAGCAGGAACAGCCGGACGACAAAACGATCGTGGTCTCGGTGCTCCCGGGCGGCAAGTTGATGATCAATCAGGACAGCACCACATGGGACGCTCTCGGCCCCCGGCTGTTCGACATCTTCAAGCAGCGCGCCGACCGGATAGCCTTCATCAAGGGCGACGATAACGTCGAGTTTGCGGATGTTGCGAGAGCGATCGACATCATGCGTGGCTCGGGGATCGATCATGTCGGTCTCATCACCGCTAAAATCGAGGCGGGGCAATAACCAAGGAGAGTAAGAATGCAGCGAAAGCCCCACATTATATTCCTCGTGGCCGTACTTGCGGCCGCGGTCGCTGCGGGAGCGGGATGCAACAAGCTTCGCGCACGCGACAAGCTGAACAAGGGCGTTCAGGCGTACAAGAACGGCCAGTTCGATCTGGCCATCGAGGACTTCAAGCAAGCCAAGGAGCTTGACCCTACCCTCACGAACGCGCAAATCTTTCTTGCCACCGCTTATGCCAGCCAGTACGTTCCCGGCGCGCCTTCGCAGGCAAACATAAACAACGGCAAGCAGGCCATCGCCGAATTCAAGGAGATCCTCGATAAGGATCCCGGCAATCTCTCGGCGATCGACGGCATCGGCTCGATCATGTACGCCATGGGCAGTTCGCCCTACGACCAGGACCAGATTGAGGCGTCGAAGGCGTATCACCTGAAGCATATCGAACTGAAGCCGGATGACCCCGAGCCCTACTACTGGGTCGGCGTGATCGATTGGGACATCGCGTTTCGCACCAACCGCGAGATGCGCGACGACTACAACAAGAAAACCAAGAAACCGATCAAGGAGACCGATCCCCTCCCGCCGGCCCTCGCCAAAGAGTTCCAGGATAAGTGCGGCGCGGACGTCGACGATGGGATCGCCAAGATTCAGAAGGCCATCGACCTGAAGCCGGATTATGACGACGCGATGGCTTATCTGAACCTGCTCTATCGCCAGAAGGCCGACATGGAGCCGACGGAAGAGGCCCGTAATGCGGACCTCGACCAGGCCGATAAGCTCGTCGATGAGGTCAAGGCAATCAAGCAGAAAAAAGCCAACCTCCCGCCGAGCTCGTAGAACGACTTCGCGTTAAACCAATCGGGGCGGGCCTCTCGGCTCGCCCCAGTTCTCTTCCCGCCGGATGTTCCGCTAAGGCAAGCAGCGCTAAAGACGGCTACGTGTGGGCTTCCACTTCCATGTCCTCGTTTTGGGAGTCCAGGAGATCGCCCAGTTGCAGTCTCAAGTTGCCGGGGTTGGTCGCATAAGAAAGGCCCGTGTGGACGTCCACGAGCCCGGCGCGAATCACCTTCTCGATCTCGCCATCGAAGAATTGCATGCCGTCGTTTTCACCGTCGCGCATCGCATCCAGCAGCGATTTCCCCTCCGTCTCGCCGCGCTCGACGTATTCGCGCGTTCGCATCGTCGATTTCAACACCTCAAAGACGGCTACCCGGCCGCTGCCATCGTGGCGTGGGATCAACCGTTGCGAGATGATGAAGCGAAATGCTTTGGCGAGCCGGTTCCGGATGGCGTTCTGATCGCTCAGCGGAAACACGCCGATAATCCGCTCGATCGTCTTTGAGGCGTCGGTGGTGTGCAGGGTCGAAAAAACCAGGTGGCCCGTGTCGGCCGCCTCGAGCGCCACCTCGATCGTCTCCTTGTCGCGCATCTCGCCCACCAGAATCACCTCCGGGGCCTGCCGCAAGGCCGCCCGCAGGGCCAGCCCGAAGCTTGGCGTGTCGCTATGCAGCTCGCGCTGGTGGACTGTGCCGCGCTTGTGCGTGTGAAGAAATTCGATCGGATCCTCGATCGTAATGATGTGATACGCCTTTTCCGTGTTGATCTTGTTCAAAATCGCCGCCAGCGTCGATGATTTCCCGCTTCCCGTCGGGCCGGTCACCAGCACGATCCCGTTGCGCAAATTGGCGGCCTCGGCGAGCTGGGCCGGCAGGTTGAGCGCCCCAAAATCCGGCACCGAGCTTGGGATTACGCGCATCACGATCGCGCAACTTCCGCGCTGCGTGAAGATATTCACCCGAAAGCGCGACACTTTCGCAAGGCTGTACGAGATGTCGCAGGATCCTTCGTCCTTCAGCTTCTGCAGCGCCTGCGCGTTCTTCCCGATCAGGTCGGCGGCGATCAGCGCGGTATCCTCGGGCGTGAGCAGGCCTACACCCTGAATTCGGAACGGGATTAGTTGGCCGTTTGCTTTCGCTTGAGGCGGCCGGCCGGGCGAAAAAATCAGGTCGCTCGTCTTCGGGTTGGCCGATATGATTGTTGCGATCAGGTTCGGTGTGGGCACTGGCTTTGCGGCGGGCTGCGCGGGTGCGGGCGTTTGCGGCGAAAGTGGCTGCGGTGCGTCCATCAGATGATCCTCCCCGGTTCGCCTGGGGGAGGGCCCAGACGCAATCATGAAATTCAATTATCGAACAACATTCAGCCCCGCAGCGAAAGAACGGCGGCCCATGTTGGCAATGAGTTAATTAAACTTATGATTAGTTAGGCGGTTACGCCGGAAGGGAGACCGCTCACTCCTTCAGAGCTTATTCAGGCCGTCGAGCGCGGCGACTTTGTAGGCTTCGGCGAGCGTCGGATAATTGAACACCGTATCGCGGAAATATTCGATCGAACCGCCGTAGGAAAGGACAGCCTGGCCGATATGAATGATCTCTGTGGCGCGCTGCCCGATCACGTGCACGCCCAGCAGCTTGCGCGTATTGCGGTTAAAGAGGAGTTTGAGCATCCCGGTTTCGTCGCCTAACATCATGCTTTTGGCCAGCTCCACGTATTTCGAAATGCCGACTTCGTAAGGGATCTTCGCCGCCGTAAGTTTCTCCTCCGTCTGGCCGACCATGGAGATTTCCGGGATCGTATAAATCCCGTACGGAAACAGCTCCTGCATATGTTCGGATGGCGCGCCGAACATCCGGCAACTGGCAATGCGTCCCTGCTCCATGGACGTGCTCGCGAGCGCCGGAAAACCGATCACATCACCCGCCGCGTAGACGTGCGGGAGGTCCGTCTGATAAGACTCATTCACCTTGATCTTCCCGCGCGAGTCAGCCTGCAGCCCGGCCGCTTCCAGGCGAAGCTGGTCTCCATTCGCCTGTCGGCCCACAGCGTAGAGCAGCACGTCTCCGCGCACTTTCTTCCCGCTTTCAAGTTCCGCGAACACGTTGTCCCGTTCGGAATCGTAGCCGACTCGCGTCACCTTCTCTCCGAGCCGGAAGGTTGTGCCCATTTGCCGCAGGTGGTACGACAAAGCCTCGATGATTTCGCGGTCGACGAAGTCCAGTATTACAGGCCGCTGATCGATCAGCGTCACTTCGGCGCCTAGCGCGGCCATGAAAGACGCATACTCGAGCCCCACGACGCCCGCGCCGACGACGATGATCTCCTTCGGCACGCTGCTGATATTCGTGAATTCATCCGTATCGAGAATGCGCTTGCCGTCGAAAGGGATATCCGCGCTCCGCGCCGGGCGCGTGCCGCAGGCGATCAGAATGTTGTCGCCACGGAGAGTAACCTTGCCCTCCTCGCTCTCGACCTCGATCGTGTGCGGATCGAGAAACCGCGCCAGTCCCTGATAGACGGCGACGCCATTCCGTTTCAGTTGCGCGCGGATTACATCCGTCTCGCGCGACACAATGCTGGTCACGCGAAACGAGAGATCCTGCAGCGAAACATCGCCGTTTCCCCGGTAATTGTTCCCGTAAAACGTCCGAACCGCGATTCCCGTCAGTTGAAAAATCGCTTCGCGGACGCTCTTGCTCGGAATTGTCCCGGTATGCACGCACACCCCGCCCATCATCATTCGCCGGTCGATCACCGCAACGCGCTTGCGAAGCTTCGCCGCGCAGATCGCCCCTTTCTGGCCGGCGGGGCCGCTGCCGATGACAATCAGATCAAAGGATGGATCGTTCACGATAGACCACCACTATCGACCGCCAATTTTACAGGAACATGAATGCACTCGCGAAAGGGCACCGATGGGCTCATCGGCAAAACGGCGAAACTCTCCACCGATTGCCCTGCACGGCGCCGGGCGGCTGCCTCAGGTGGCCTGGCCGGAGAATTCCATGAACCAAGCCCGTCATGCAAGCACCACCAGATCGATCTCCACGCGGATATCCATCGGCAGCCGCGCCGCCTGGATCGTAGTGCGAGCTGGCGGATTCTGAGGAAAATAGCGCCCATAGACCTCATTCATTGCCGCGAAATCCTGCATGTCTTTCAGGTACACCGTGGCCTTCACCGCTCGATCGAGCGACGATCCAGCCGCCTCAACGATGGCCTTCAAATTCTCCATCACGCGCGCCGTTTGGGCGGCTATATCGCCTTCCACAAGCTTTCCCGTTGCAGGATCAAGCGCCCCCTGCCCGGCCGTGAAAATAAATCCGTTGGCTTTGACGGCCTGCGAATACGGCCCCAGCGCCTTCGGTCCTTTTTCAGTCGATATGATTTCTTTCACGGATCCTCCGCCTCAAATTTCGCTATTGGTATCGTTCCCTGAAATCCTGCGGAATGCCTTTTTGATTGAGCCATATTCGAAATAGCCCCGCGAGATTCTTGCCGCTCGCTGTCTCGAGCGCCGAGCGCAAGCTATCGTAACTTGCTTCCTGCCCCCGCAGCAGTTGAACCATCTGCCTCAGCCCGCTCCGCATCGCTTCTTCACCGCAAGCGTCTTCCAGCGCAGCAAAAAAGAGCGCCGCTTTGGCAAGAGCGATGCGGCGTTGAGCCGGCGGATCGGTCAGCATCGTTATGCCCAGCGCCTTCTCGTCCGCGCCTTTCCGGGCCTCGTCATACTGCCTCAAGTATCTTTCGATCCGCTCGCGGCGGCCCGAGGCCCCGTTTCGTGCTTCGTCGATCACGATCGTCGCGTATTCGGGCAGGCCCTCGCCTAAACCCAAAGCCGCGTCGGGCGCCGGATATATTTCGTCCCCGAACCAATCGTGCGCGAGCGAATGGGTCACCATTTCGAGAAATTGGTCGCTGTCCGTTCCAAGGGCGAGCGCCTCGGAATTCACAATCACTCCTCCCGAAAATGCGGCGGCTGCTGGCCCTGAGCCATCGGCGGAAGTATGCCCGCGCAGTTCCGGCGACTCCACCACGTGCGGCGCTTTGATGTTTCGATCGAGCGGCCCGAAATCCCTCTCGAGAATGTCCCACGCCCGATCGATCTGTTTGCCAGCATCCACCGGACTGCTCGGCAGCGGCTTCAATGTCCAAAAGATCGCCGAATCGGGCGCGCCTTGAGCGGGCGACTCGACGTAATTCCCGGCAATCACGTAAGGCGGCAGATCATCCGCCAGCAGCGCGAATCGATATTCGGTTTCGCCGCCTTCTTTCTTTTGGCCCTTCGGAGTTCCGCGCCCCAGCACGAGAAAACTCGAGGGAACGCGCACCGTGTACGGAGTCACCTTCGGCCGTTTCGGGAAAGGGGAGAGCAAGTGTTTCGGGGGCTGCAACACGGGAAACCATCCGCGCGAACCGAGATGGAACTCGCTTTCGCCAAGCGTGATTCTGGACCCCGCATCTTGCGGCGATACCAGATCGTAGTCGATCGCGAGTTCGACAAATCTCTTGCGCTGCCAGGGCGGAGCGAAAGGAATTCGCACCGCATTCGGATTATCCTGCTGATACTCCGCGGGGATGCTCTCGGGAGCGATGCCGTGCCCGTTCAATTCCACATGCACGTTTCGCCGTCCGAAGTCGTTCTCCTCAGGTAGCGTCACATCCAGGAAAGAAAGATCGGCGCTCCCGGTGTTTTCGAGCTTGAAGCGGCCCGTGATATGGAGCTTGGGAGATCCATCCGGCGCAAAATGCACCTCTCGCGATTCTCGTACGATCTGATAGCCGGGAACGAGCGGAACGTCGCATGAGAAAGCGCACAGCAAAAGGACAACGGGAATTAGGGCGAGGGCTAGCGTGCGCGGCGCAAGTCGATTCAAGATGCGAAGATTCTACCGGGAGGGCACGCGCGCGGGCAAACCGTAGTTCACGATCCGGCAAAATGGCGCAGAATTTCCTTGTCGTTCGCGCCGTGGCGCCGGAAGGCGAGAATGGCATTGGCCTGCGAATCGGGCACGCTGTGGCGCACAAGCTCGAGCAGCGTCGATTCCCGCATGCCGGCGTTCTGCAGCGTCGCTAGTGAAACGCCACCCAATACCGGCTGGCCTGCGGCGTGGTGCTGCGCCACTTCCAGGATGATTTCGTCCGAGAGGCCCGCAAGCCGCATCGCCTGCAGTTCACCCGCCGTGATTCCCAATTGGTCGAGCTGAGCCAGCTTGAGGACCGTGCTCTCGCTCATGCCGGCCTGCAGCAGCCCGGCGATCGCGTCGCCCGCGTCGAACTTCTCTTTCCGGTTGCGGTACATTCGGAAGACCTGGAGGCACGCGTCGTCGGAAAAGCCGCTCTGGCGCGCTGCCGCAAGCTGCGCCACTTCCGCCGCTGTCACGTTGAGCGCTTTCAGCTGATCCACGGCGTCGTAGCTCATGCCCGAGTTGTCGAGCGGCGTCGTGTCTAGCGGCGGAGTGTTGTGGCAGCCCAGCAACGCGAAGGCGAATAGGAGCGCGGAAAGTCGCGCCACGCGTTTCCGCGTCCACGCACCCGCGCCCAAGCCGCAGGAAACACGGTTTGCCAGGATGTGCCCCATAATTCGATTCTACGCGCCTGGCGGACTCGCAAGAGCTTGTGTCGCCGATGAATTACGGGGGTAAGTGCCGGAAAAGTTCACACGTTGTAAACGCGCTCGATATCGAAGACGCCGGGGATGCGCCTGATGCCGGTGAGGATGTGCTCGAGTTGCTTGCGGTCTTTCACGTCGAGGCCGACGTCGATGCGCGCGCGGATATCTTCGCCGCCGCTTTCGAATGTCCGGATGTTCGCGCCCGTCTCGCTGATGACGTTCGTGATCGCCGCCAGCATGCCGGGGCGATCTTCAGTGAAGATGCGCAGGCGCACGGGAAAAGTGGCCTGATTCGAATCGGCCCATTCGACGGGAATGCGCCGCTCGGTTTCGTAGAGCAGGTTCTCCACGTTCGGGCAATCCTTGCTGTGCACGGCGATGCCGCGCCCGCGCGTCACGTAGCCGATGATGTCGTCGCCCGGAATCGGATTGCAGCACTTCGAGCGGTAGACCATCAGATCGTCGTGCCCTCGCACAACGATCGTGGCATCGTCCATCCCGAGCATGCGCTTGACGGTCGACGCTACCTTCCGCGGTTTTTCTTCGGTCTCGTCGACGACCGGCTGCCCGGTCGCTTTCGACAGCACTTGCCGGGCGGACCATTTCCCGTAGCCCAACTCGGCGTGGAGGTCCTCGATCCGCGAACAGCCATATTCGGATGCCACACGCTGCCAGTCTTCCGCCGCGATTTTCTTGAGGCTCACGCCCGCCTGCCGAGCCTCTTTTTCCAGCAGCCGCCGGCCGACATCCGTGGCCTGCTCGCGCTCGTGGAAATTGATCCATTGGCGAATCTTGCTGCGGGCGCGCGACGTGTGCACGAAGGAGAGCCAGTCGCGCGACGGCGCGTGTCCTTTCTGCGTCACAACCTCCACGACGTCGCCGTTTGCAAGCGCGTGGCGCAGGGGAACCATTTCGCCATTCACCTTCGCGCCGGCGCACTGGTGCCCGACTTCGGTGTGCACGGCATATGCAAAGTCGATCGGCGTGGCCCCGCGCGGCAGCACCACCACGCGGCCTTTCGGAGTGAATGTGTAGACTTCTTCGGGATACAGATCGACGCGCAGCGTGGAGAGAAATTCGCTCGGCTCCTGCATCTCCTGCACCCACTCGATCAAATGGCGCATCCAGACGATGCGCTGATCGTCCGCCGAAGCCGGCGGCGCCTCGCGGCCGCCGTCCTTGTATTTCCAGTGCGCGGCCACGCCCTGCTCGGCGATGCGGTGCATCTCCTGCGTCCGTATCTGCACTTCGAAGGGCTGGCCGGAGTGAATCACGGCGGTGTGCAGCGACTGGTACAGATTCGGCCGAGGCATCGCGATGTAGTCCTTGAATCGGCCCGGCACCGGACGCCAGATCTGATGAATCACGCCGAGCGCGCCATAGCAGTTCTTCACCGTATCGGTGACCACGCGAATCGCCAGCAAATCGTAAACCTGATCGAGATTGCGCTGCTGCTTCTGGATTTTCTGGTGCAGCGAATAGAGGCGCTTCACTCGGCCTTGCACCTCGGCGGGGATTCCGTTCTCGACCATCTTGCCGCGGATCGCGTCCTGCACTTCGAGAAGGAATTTGTCGAAGACTTTCTGTTTCGACGCAACCTTTTTCTGCAGTTCGAGAAACGCCTCGGGCTCGAGATAGCGGAATGCCAGATCCTCCAGCTCGCCGCGGATCAAGCCCATGCCGAGCCGATTCGCCACCGGCGCATAGATATCGAGCGTCTCGCGTGCGATGCGCTGCTGGCGCTCGGGGGCGAGGAATTCGAGCGTGCGCATGTTGTGCAGCCTGTCGCCGAGCTTCACCATCACCACGCGCACGTCGTTCACCATCGCGAGCAGCATCTTGCGGACGTTTTCCGCCTGCCGGTCTTCCGGCGCGAGCAGATCGAGCTTGCTGATTTTCGTCACGCCCTCGACCAGGCGCGCGACGTCCGGCCCAAAGGACTCCGAGATTTTTTCGAGTGGAATCCTCGTGTCTTCCACCACATCGTGCAGCAGCGCGGCGCAGATCGAGGTCACGTCGAGCTTCATATCGGCCAGCAGGTGCGCGACTTCGAGCGGATGCGAGAGGTAGGGCTCGCCCGACAGGCGGAATTGGGTCTTGTGCTGCTCGGCCGCAAAATCGTAAGCGCGCCGCAGCAGCTCGATATCATCGCCGGGCCGGTTCTTGCGCACCTTGTCCGTGAGCTCGACGAAGCGCAGATCGACGGTGCGCCGCGCGCCAACGCTCATCGTGGTTTTTCCGGCCGCGTCCATGATGGGTATTATAGCGCCCCGCCGCTCAACGCCGATCATTTCGGGCGCCTTGCTGCCCCCTCGTTACTGTGTCGATTCGGATGTACGCGCATTGCTGTGCGTCACGCTGGTTCCCGCGCTCAAGCCATTCGGCATCATGCGGAGTCATATCAAGGGAACATCCGCGAAGGATTTTGGGAGCCCATGTGCGTGGGCGAGGGGCTTTCGGCTATAATCCCTGCCGAATGGCTCTCGTCTCAGGCACCAAGTTCGGCCCATACGAAATACTTCAACCGCTCGGTGCGGGCGGGATGGGCGAAGTTTACCGCGCGCGCGATTCGAAGCTCGGACGCGACGTAGCCATCAAAGTCTTGCCCGAGATTTTCGCGCGCGACACCGACCGCATGGCGCGCTTCGGGCGCGAAGCCAAGGTACTCGCCGCGCTGGACCATTCGAACATCGCCTCGATCTACGGCCTCGAAGACTCCGGCAACACGCACGCGCTGGTAATGCAATTGGCCGAGGGGCGAACGCTCGCCGATCGCATCGCGCAAGGCCCGATTCCCCTTGAGGACGCTCTGCGCATCGCCAGGCAGATTTGCGAGGCGCTCGAGTACGCGCACGATAAAGGGATCGTCCATCGCGATCTCAAACCCGCCAACATCAAGGTGGCCGCCGACGGCACCGTCAAGGTCCTCGATTTCGGCCTGGCGAAAGCGATGGACACGGAGATGACGCCGGAGGAGATCTCGAACTCTCCGACTCTCAGCCGCATGGCCACCCAGGCCGGGGTTCTTCTCGGCACCGCGGCGTACATGTCGCCCGAGCAGGCGAAGGGCAAGTCCGTGGACCGGCGCGCGGATATCTGGAGCTTCGGCTGCGTGCTCTACGAGATGTTGACGGGGAAGATGGCGTTTCCGGGTGAATCCGTCACGGACACGCTGGCGGCAGTGATACGCGGCGACCCGGACTGGTCGCAGCTGCCCGGAACGACACCCAGCCGGGTTCGAGTCTTGCTGCAGCGCTGCTTGCAGAAAGATCCGAAGCAGCGCCTTCAGGCCATCGGCGACGCGCGCATCTCGATCGACGAAGTTCTCTCCGGCGCTCCAGAAGCGGCAGAGGCGCGCGGCGCTGCAGTGCCCGCTTGGCGCCGCTTGATCCCCTGGGGCGTCGCAGCTTTGCTCTTCATCGCCCTGGTATCGCTGGCGATCGTTCACTTCGCCCAAGCGCCGGCCGCTCCGCCTGATGTGGTGCGCTTCACAGTTCCTTTGCCGGAAACGAAAACGGCGATGCTGAGCGTCTGGTTCGCGCTCTCACCCGACGGCCGGCAGCTGGCCTTCAGCTCGGTGGCGGCTGACGGCCGTATCGCGTTGTGGGTGCGCTCGCTCGACTCGCTCGAGGCGCGCCTTCTGCCAGGCGCGGAATTGTCATCGAATGGGGCGGACGTTTTCTTCTGGAGCCCCGATAGCCGCTATATCGCGTTTGGCGATAGCGGAGATCTGAAAAAGGTCGACGTCTCGGGCGGCCCGCCCCAGACGCTGTGCCATATGAACGGGGTCTTGATCGGCGGAACGTGGAACAGCGACGGGGTGATTGTATTCGGGTCCGGAGGGAGCGGACTGATGCGAGTCTCGGAAAACGGCGGCATCGCGACCCCGGTGACCGCGCTCGATTCATCCCGCAAGGAGATTGCCCACGGCTTTCCCGTTTTCCTCCCCGATGGGCGTCACTTCATTTATTTCCGGGCATCGGTAGCGCCTGAAAACAGCGGCGTCTACATTGGATCGCTGGACGCCAAGCCTGCCGAGCAAAATCTGAAGCAGCGGCTCTTGGTGAGCACCTCTCAGGTGGCTTACTTGCCGCCTTCCGGCGGGAGGCCCGGCTACGTGTTGTTCCTTCGCGACCACGTGCTGCTTGCCCAGCCTTTCGATGCGCGGCGGCTGGAACTTACGGGCGAGCCAGTCCCGCTGGCTGAGCAAGTTGGATCGATTCAGCGATACGGTTTCTTCGCCACTTCGAGCAACGGCGTGTTGATCTACAGGACCGGCGCCGGAGGAAGTTCTCATCTCACGTGGATCGACCGGCAGGGGAGGACGCTTGGCACGGCTGGGGAGCCGGGCGCTTACGACACGATATCTCTTTCTCCCGATGGGACTCGGGCCATCGTCAGCCGATCGGATGATCCCTCCAATCCGACTGTGGAGACTCTCTGGCTGGTCGATTTCTCGCGGGGCACGAGCACGCGGTTCACGTTTGGTTCTTCGTCGGCCCTTTTGGGCACGTGGTCTCCAGATGGCAGCCGGATCATCTTCGCGTCGAATTCCGGCGGCGAATACGATCTCTATGAAAAGCTGGCGAGCGGCGTGACGGCCGAAGACGTTCTTCTGAAATCGAGCGACGACAAGTGGCTCACGGACTGGTCCCGCGACGGCCATTTCTTGCTCTATCAGTCGACCGGGGCAGCAAAGCGAGGAAACGAAGATTTGTGGGTTCTCCCTCTCGAGGGCGATAAGAAGCCCTTCCTTTTCGAGAGCACCGGGGCAGACAGCGACAACGGCCATTTCTCGCCCGACGGACATCTGATCGCTTACGCCTCTGATGAATCGGGACGGAACGAGATCTACGTCCGGACGTTTTCATCGGCCACCACAGCGACAGCCGCCACGACTGGCGGAAAATGGTTGATCTCCACGGCGGGAGGGATCGAGCCCCGTTGGCGCGGGGACGGGAAAGAGCTGTACTACCTCGCTCCCGACGGCATGCTGATGGCTGTCGATATTTCAGAGAGCCCGGTGTTCCGCGCTGGAGTGCCAAAAGCTCTTTTCCAGTCGCCGCCCTTTTCCAGTTACGTTTCGGAAAATCACTGGGATGTCACGCGAGACGGCCAGCGCTTTCTGTTTGCGGAGCAGAGCACGCAGGCGCCCTTCACGGTCGTGCTGAACTGGCCCTCTCTTCTGGCGAAATGATGCACGCGGCGCGCCCCGGACCGCCACAAATCAAGGCATCGCCCTCACGATAAGAGAGTAGACTCCCGGTAAGCCGGACTTTAAACCCGGGATTTCTGAGGTGCGGTTGAAATATTCCACCGCCGGCCCGCGTATCTAGCCAGCAAGAGCATCCATCCCGCAAGAGCGAAGGGGGAGTCGGTGGACGCGATTTCACTGGAAAATGTCACCAAGTCGTACGACGAGGTGAAGGCGGTCGACGGCGTCAGCCTGCGGGTGAAGGAAGGCGCGATTCTCGGCCTGCTCGGGCCAAACGGCGCGGGAAAAACCAGCACGATCCGCATGGTGATGAATATTCTGGTGCCGGACGAGGGATCGATTTGCGTCTTCGGGCAGCCGGTGGGCGATGAGACGCGTCAATCGATCGGCTACCTGCCGGAGGAACGAGGGCTCTACGCCCGGATGAAGGTGATCGACGTGATCGTGTTCCTCGCGGCATTGCGCGGGCTTTCGGAATCGGAGGCGGAGAAGCGCGGGCGCGAATGGCTCGACCGGTTCGAGCTGAGCCAGTGGGCGGGACAGAAAGTGCAGGACCTCTCGAAAGGCATGCAGCAGAAGGTGCAGTTCATTTGCACGGTGCTGCACAAGCCGAAGCTCGTGATCCTCGACGAACCGTTTTCGGGCCTCGATCCGGTGAATGCGGCGACTGTGAAGGACACGATGCTCGAAATGCGCGCCCAGGGATCGACGATCGTTCTTTCGACGCACCGCATGGAACAGGTCGAGAAACTGTGCGATTCGATCTGCCTGATCAACAAGGGCCACAACGTGCTGGATGGCGATCTGCGCGCGATCAAGGAGTCCTACGGCAAGAACACCGTGAGCATCGAGTTCAGCGGGCCGGACGGATTCCTGAGCCATCCGGCGATCGCCGGCGTCAACCGGTTTGGGAGCGGCGCGGAAGCGAAGCTGAAGCCGGGCGGCGACCCGCAGGACATCCTGAAGGCGGCTCTCGAATCGGGAGCCAGGATCAATCGCTTCGAGCTGCTGGAACCTTCGCTTAACGATATCTTTATCGAGAAGACGACACATGCATAAAACCTGGCTGATCATCAAACGCGAATACCTGACCGGCGTGCGGACCAAGGCGTTCATCATCACGACGATCCTGCTGCCGGCGCTCGGCGTCGGCTTCTTTCTGCTGATTGCGTTCCTGGTGAACCACCGGCCGAACCAAACATCGCGGCTCGCGATTGTGGACAACGCGGGCGGAATGGCGCCGCTGGTCGCCGAAGGCCTGCAAACCAAGCTTCCAAACGGCCAGCCTCAATTCACGATCGTGAAATCGATCGAACGGCCGTCCGATCCCGCGGCCGTCGAGAATGAGCTGCGCGGCGAGATCAATTCGGGCGCCCTCGAGGCGTTTCTGCTCGTCCCGAAGGATTTGAGCCAGTCCCTGGAGCTGCACACGAAGAACACGGGAAATTTCGCGATGATCGGGCCGCTGACGACGGCGCTGAACCGCGCCCTGATCTTGAAGCGCCTGAGCGCGCGCGGAATTCACATCGAGGATGCGAGCGAAATTACCGGGACCGCGGATTTGAAGCTCATCAAGGTGGGCAAGAACGGAGAGTCGGTGGAACGCGGACAGACGATCGGCCTCTCGATCGCGCTGGTGATCCTGCTCTACGTGTTGCTCGTCACGTACGGCATCCTGACGATGCGCTCGGTGCTGGAGGAGAAGACGACGCGCACGATGGAGGTGCTGGTGTCGTCCGTGCGGCCATTCGACCTGCTGGCGGGAAAAATTCTGGGCGTTGCCGCCCTGGCGTTCACGCAACTGCTGATCTGGGGCGTTTGTCTGGGGGCGTTCTTGACGTACGGCGCTCTCATGTCGGGCGCCGTGGACCCCGATTCGCCGCTATCGAGCATCCACATCCCCGGAGAGCTGCTCGCATACGCGGTCCTATTTTTCCTCGGGGGATATCTCCTGTACTCGGCGATGTTCGCGGCGATCGGTTCCGCGTGCTCCAATGAACAGGACGCGCAGCAATTGCAGTGGCTGGCGATGGCGCCGCTGGTGTTTACGATGTGTATCTACAGCCTGGTGCTCAACGATCCCTCGGGAAAGATTTCGATAATTCTCTCCGAAATTCCGTTCTTTGCGCCGGTGCTGATGCCGCTGCGGATTTCGCTGCAGATGCCTGCATTCTGGCAAGTGGGGCTGGCGCTCGCCATTTTATTTGCCACGACGGTGGGCGCGATTTACGCCTCGGGCAAGATTTATCGCGTGGGCGTGCTGATGTATGGCAAGCGGCCCACGCTTCCCGAACTCGTCCGCTGGCTTCGCTACTCGTAGCAAGGCAAGACCCTTCCTTTCCGGCAGATCCGGGGTAGCCCATAACGGTGGTGTCGCGTACAATTGCGCGCGGGGCGAAGGACGGAGAATGATGAGGAGACTGCGCGTGGCGGAGCAAAAGGCTGTGCGTTCAGGAATCGGAATTGCAGTTGCCATTGGTGTGTTCGCGATCGGAGTGGCGCTGAGCGTGACGCCGGCTTCGACCGCGCAGACGGCGTTCGGCCCCGGCAATCCATTTTATGCGCCGAGCACGCTGCCGTTTCATGCGCCGCCTTTCGACAAGATCAAGGACAGCGACTATCAGCCCGCGTTCGAGGCGGGAATGGCGCAGCAGTTGAAAGAAATCCAGGCGATCGCAGACAATCCCGCGCCCGCGACCTTCGACAACACGTTCGTGGCCATGGAGAAAAGCGGCCAGCTGCTCGACCGCGTCCAGTTCGCCTTCAACGACGTGAGCCAGGCCAACCTGGACGACGCGCTCGAAAAAGTGAGGGACATCGAGGCGCCCAAACTGGCCGCGACCCAGGATGCCATCTTCCTCAACCCGAAACTCTTCCAGCGAATCGCCGCGATCTACAAGGAGCGGCACTCGCTCAAGCTCGATCCCGAATCGCTGCGGCTGGTCGAATTCGATTACAAATTGTTCGTCCATTCCGGAGCCAACCTGCCGGATGCCGATAAAGCCAAGCTGAAGAAACTCAACGAGGAGGAATCGACCCTCGAGAGCACCTTCATGAACAGGCTGCTTGCCGGAACGAAAGACGCGGCGTACCACACCACGGACAAAGCCGCGCTCGCGGGACTGAGCGACGCGCAAATCCAGGCGGCCGCGGAGGCGGCAAAGGAAAGGAAAATGGCCGGCTACGTGATTCCCCTGCAGAATACGACGCAGCAGCCGAGCCTGACCTACTTGAGCGATCGTTCGACCCGCGAGGCGCTCTTCGAGGACTCCTGGAATCGCACGGAACGCGGAGGCGCAGACGATACCCGCGCCACCATCGCCCGCCTCGCGCAACTCCGCGCCGAAAAGGCCACGCTGCTCGGTTTTCCGAATTTCGCCGCGTGGACTCTCGAAGATCAAATGGCGAAGACGCCCGAGGCCGTGCAGAAATTCATTTTCGCCCTCGTGCCCGGCACGATCGCGAGCGCAGACAAGGAAGCGAAAGAAATTCAGGGAGAGATTGACCAGCAGAAAGGCGGCTTCCAGCTCCAGCCATGGGATTGGAATTACTACGCCGAGCAGATTCGCAAGAAGAAATACGACATCGATGAAGCGCAAGTCGACCAGTACTTCGAGCTGAACAACGTGCTGCAGAACGGCGTCTTCTACGCCGCCAACCAGCTCTACGGGCTCACGTTCAAGGAGCGCAAAGACATCCCCGTGTACAACCCGGACATGCGCGTGTTCGAGGTGTTCGATGCGGACGGCAAGCCCCTGGCGCTCTGGTATTGCGACTACTTCAAGCGCGACAACAAAGCCGGCGGCGCCTGGATGGACGTGCTGGTGCAAGGGTCGAAGCTGATGGGCACCTTGCCGGTGGTCTACAACGTGGCCAACTTCGCCAAGCCGGCTCCGGGCCAGCCCGCGCTGCTGAGCTTCGACGACGTCACCACGATGTTCCACGAATTCGGCCACGCCCTGCACGGCATGTTCGGCCAGACGGAATATCCCAGCCTTGCCGGCACCAACACGCCGCGCGATTTCGTGGAGTTCCCTTCGCAATTCAACGAGCACTGGGCGAGCTACCCCGCCGTATTCGATCGCTACGCGAAAAATTACAAGACCGGCGCGCCGATGCCGCCCGCCCTCGCCGAGAAAATCAAGAAGACGAGAAATTTCAATCAGGGCTACGATCTCACCGAACTCATCGCCGCGGCCGAACTCGATATGCAATGGCACATCCTGCCCGCGACCGCGCCCCTCGAGAATCCGGATACCTTTGAAAAGGAGGCCCTCGAGAAGACGCACCTCTGGCTTCACGATGTGCCTCCGCGCTACCGCTCGAGTTATTTCCTCCACATTTGGGCGAACGGCTACGACGCCGGATACTACGCATACTTGTGGAGCGAAATGCTCGACGACAACGCGTTTCAGTGGTTCGAAGACCACGGCGGCATGACCCGCGCCAACGGCGACCGTTTTCGCCGGATGGTGCTCTCGCGCGGCAATACGGAAGATCTCGCGAAAATGTACGCCGCCTGGCTCGGCGCAGAACCCACCACCGGACCGATGCTGAAATATCGCGGTCTCACGCAGCCTGCGAATTCGAAGTAAGCCGGCGGCCAGGCCCTCATGAGCAACGCAGCCAATCGAGCAATGGCCAAGGCGTGGCTCGCGTGGAGTTCAGGGAAAGATAGCGCCTGGACGCTGCACGAGGTCCGCCGTCGCGGGGATTTCGACGTCGTCGCGCTGCTCACCACCATCAACCGAACGCACAACCGCGTGGCCATGCACGCGGTGCGGGAATCCTTGCTCGAAGCACAGGCGGCAGCGGCAGGATTGCCGCTCGTCATCGTCCCGATTCCTTCTCCCTGCCCAAACGAAGAATACGAGCGCGCGATGGGCCTGGCGATGGGCCGCGCGCGAGCGGAGGGCGTCACGCACATGATCTTCGGCGATCTATTCCTTGAAGATGTGCGCCGCTACCGGGAAGAAAATCTCGCGAAATGCGGGATCACGCCCGTATTTCCCTTGTGGGGGATTCCCACGCGGCAACTGGCCGGCGAGATGATCGCCGGCGGGTTGCGTTCATTCCTCACTTGCATCGATCCGAAGAAGCTCGACAAGTCGTTCGCAGGGCGCGAATGGAATGCGGCCCTGCTGGCGGATCTGCCTCCGGCGGCGGACCCGTGCGGCGAAAACGGCGAATTTCATACCTTTGCGTGCGCGGGGCCGATGTTTCGCGCGCCGATCGCCGTGCGACCCGGAGAAATCGTGGAACGCGATGGCTTTGTGTTTGCCGACCTGGTGGCTGACGCTAGGGGTTCAGCCGGCGATTCTGGATTTCGTTGAGGTGATCGTTCAGGCGATCGAGCACACCTTCGCCGTTCCCGCTGCAGATTTCACGCTCGACTTCGTCCAGCGCGAAGTGGACGACATCATGGTGGTGGATTTCCCGGCCGGGCAGCTTGTCGCTCAATTCCAGCCACACCTTGTGCAGCAGATCGATCTCTTTCGAGGTCAGCCGCGGCGCGTGCGGCCCGAGATAGAAAATCTGTTCCTGCCCCGAGCGCGAGAAGATTTCGAGCGTCACCCGCGGGTGCGGCTCGGGCATGCGTTCCCATGCGATGCCGATTTCGCGCGCCTGCTCGGCCACGGGCATCTGCGAAGAGCTGCCCGCGACGATCGAGCTTGATTCCAGATTGGACGCCGTCCGCAGGATGCCTTCCCAAAGGTCGTTCGCAGCCGCAATCGCGAGGCGTACCGGCTTGCCTTCTTTCTCCGCCATCGCCAGGACCTTGGTAAAAAGCATCTGCTCCATGTTGGTGAAAAGCTGGTCCGGGGCGAGGTCGTATTCGCCCGAAGCGGCCCGTCGCAACATGCGCACGTGGAGCACCACGATCTCAGCTTCGCGCCGCTTGGAGCGCCGCAGGGCCTGTTCGAGAGGATACAGCGCGTAATAATTGCTGATCGGGACGAGCACGTTTCCCGGCCGCACGCCCACGTTGTCCTGCGTGAGGTCGGCCGCCTGCGTGAGATTGAATTTGTCGAGCTCGGTATGCTCGCCGGCGCGTTTTTTCGTCACGTGCTCCGACACTTCGAAGGCGATGAAGAAAATGGCCGTGAAGGCGACGCCGGAAATCGTGGCAACCTGCTTGGTGAAGAGATTGATGATGCAGAGCGCAAACAGCATCAGCGTGATCAGCGCCACGCCCACTGGAATCTCCACGCCCGCGATCTTCGGATTCAGCGGCACTTTGAATTCGCGCCCGCCCGGCTGCTTGAAGCGGAGCACCACCACGGCGAGGCCCTTCATCGCGAAGCTCCACATCACGCCAAAAGCGTAGGCCTCGCCCAGCAGGAAGATATTGCCGCGGCTCAGGAGGATCGTGAGCAATTGAAGTCCCACGACGAGGTTCAGGATGCGGTGCGAGGTGCCATAGCGGCGCTGCGGGTGGCGGAACCAGTCGGGGAGGATGCCGTCTTCCGAGACGCGATTCAAGACGCCGTTTGACCCGACGATAGCCGTGTTCACCGCGCCGGCCAGCATCAGCACGCCCACCGTGACCACGAAAATCCGGAAGGCGACGCGCAGCGAGAGCGGCCCCACCAGATGCATCGCCAGGCCGCTGATCGGATTGTCCGAATAGTTGTTGCGCACCGAATCCGGAATGATCATCACCGCGAAAAAGGCGACGCCCGCCGTGAAAATCAGGCTGTAGAGGAAGATCACCAAGCCGGCTTTTTTCAGGTTGGGGAGCTTGGGATGCTCGATTTCGCGGTATACCTGCGCCATGGTTTCTTCGCCGCTCATGGCCAGCACGGAGTGTCCGAGCCCGATAAAAATCCCAATCAGGCCCACCGTGTACGGCAGTGAAGTGTGTTTCAGCCAGCCCAACGAATCAGGCGCGTAGACGATGTTCCTCAGGTGAGGCAGCGGCGGGAGGTGAACTCCTCGGACCATCAAGGTATACCCGCACCATACGATCATCATCACCACCATAACCGTGGTGACGTACATGATGCGCAGGGCCTTTTCGCTCGATTCCGGAATGCCCTTGATGTTTTCCCACCAGAAATACAGCGTGACCATCGCCGCGAATACCGCCGCCGTGGCGTTTACCGGCAAGACCAGGTTCAGGTGGGCATAGTGGAAAAGCTCGTTCAACAGCCCTACCAGATAGAGCCCCGCAGACACGCCGCTGATCGGCCCGGTGAGGATATAGTCGAACATCAGGGCCGATACCGAGAATTTCGCCAGTGTCGAGCCCATCCCCTCCTTTACGACGCGATACACGCCCCCGCGCACGAACATGCCGCAGCTCTCGTAATAAAGCTGCTGGACCGCGAAGGCGAACAGCATGATGGCCAGGATGAACCATGGGGCGGTCTTGCCGATGAAATGCTCCGCTATCGCGCCCGCATAGAATGCGGAAGATCCAAGGTCGTTGAGCACCACCGCGGCGGCACGCCAGAAGGAAATGAAGGCCAGCATGGCCGTGGTGGCCACCAGGACTCTCGCCGCAGGTCGGACAGCACTTGAGAGAGGAGATTCCTGAGGATTGGAAGCCGTCGGCACTTTGGGGGGTCGCGAAACTCAATGCGAGTCTAGGACGTGGGGCATAAACAAAACCTAAGGATTGTATAAAGATTATATAAAGACGCCCGGGGAGCCCCTTCGGCGGCCGCATCCGCGCGGCAGTCGGGCGCCGCCGCACTTCGGCGCTCCGGCGATTTCGGCCGACGCTATCCGCCGCGGCGATCGGCAACGCGATCTTCGATGCCACCGGCCGCCGAATCCGGCGAGTGCCGTTCACACCCGAACGCGTGAAGGCAGCGCTCTCCGCAAAGGCGTAGTTTCCGGGCGTCATCGCTTCATTGACAAAAGACGCGCGCTCGGAATAATGGGAGCATCTTCATGCGTCCCGGATCGAACGCCGTCCGCAAAGTCGTCGCTTGCTGTGTGGTGATGGGATTTGCCGCGGGTCTCTGCGCGGCGCAGGAAAAAACGGATAAGCAAGCGGCGCCGGACTCATCTCTCGCGGCCGGCGCCAGAATCTACAAGCGAGATTGCGCCGTCTGCCACGGCAACGACGGAAAAGGAAACGGGCCGCCGCCGGCATCGTCACCCTTCAAAGAGCCGCCGCCGGACCTGACGACCCTGGCCCAACGCCACGACGGAAAATTTCCCGCGGCTTACGTCAAGTCTGTCTTGTTGGTCGGCGTGAAAATGCCGGATCATGGTCCCGCCGAGATGCCGGTGTGGGGCATCATGTTCAAAGCAGCCACGAAATCCGACGAGGCGAAAGTGGCGGCGCGGATTGCCGATCTCACGGAATACATCAAGTCCATCCAGGTGAAATAGGCCGCTGCGACCGGGCGAGGCTTGCGTTTTCAATGGCTTGGCGAGCTATAATGCTCCCACGTACGAACCAGTTTCGGCTGCCCCATACGCTTGCTCAAGATTCTGTGAGCCTGGTGGCCAGAGGGAGGGCGACGATGGACCTGCGAATTGCCGAGCGAAAATCCGAGAACATTACGATTCTGGACTTGCGGGGCCGGGTCGTCATTGGCCGCACCAACGATTCCCTCGCCGCTGAATTGCGCAAGCTGGCCGAGAGCGCCCCGTGCAATGTGCTGATCAATTTGGCCGATGTCGCACAGGTGGATAGCTCGGGCCTCAGCACGCTGGTCCGGTCGTTCGTCACGCTCGAACGGGATGGCGGCAGCTTGAAGCTCCTCAATCCCAATGGGCACGTGCGTGAGATTCTCGAGCTGACGCGGCTGGTGAAATGCCTCCCCACCTTTACGGACGAAGCGCAGGCCCTCGCCAGTTTTCACGATAGCGCCGCCCACGCCTAGCCGCGGCGATCCCCGCTCGAAGCTCCCGAGTTTTTCGCGCCAAGCGAGTTTATAATCGGTGGGTGAAATAAACCGGGAGGCCCGCCATGGCGCATACCTGCAAGCACACCAAGGAAATTCGTGACGTTAAACCCAGCGGCAACGGCTGCAAGGAGTGCCTCGAGATGGGCGATAGCTGGGTCCACTTGCGGCTTTGTCTTTCCTGCGGCCACGTCGGATGCTGCGATAGCTCGAAGAACAAGCACGCGACGAAGCATTTTCACGCCTCGCATCACCCGATCATCCAGTCGTTCGAGCCGGGTGAAGACTGGCGCTGGTGTTACGTCGACGAGATGACCGTCAATTGATGCCGGCAAGAATTCGTGATGCCGTCAAAAATTTGCGCGGCTCCAAGCCGGCGCCGGATCCCTTGTGGTATGCCAGGGCCAGACGCGATGCCCGATCGCCGGCCCTCGGATTTGTATTGCACCTTTAGCAACAGAAAGTAATTCCGCCTTCATAAGAAACCGCCGCTCGCCGATCCTGGAAGCATGAGCGCAGACATCCTCGCTACTATCGCCACGCTGCTGATCATGGCCGAACTCACCCTGCTTATGCTCGATGCGGTGCTCGGCAAGGACTAGCTGGTGCAGGCAAATCTGGCGCTCGCGCGCGCTTCGAACGGCGTGGGTCGAACACCTTGACCAACGCGCCGCCTGCCACCTATCATGAGTGAATCGTTTCCGCGTTGTTTGCGGGCCTGTAGCTCAGCTGGCTAGAGCGCACCCCTGATAAGGGTGAGGTCGGTAGTTCAACTCTACCCAGGCCCACCACTCCTCTTTACGTCGGCCACTGGCGTCCAGAATGCCCCCGATTTTTTGCGCGGCGATGATGTTTGGCCAGACGAGTTGTCTTAGAATGTTTGGTGCTACAAACAGCTCCTGCGTGTGACGCAAATCACATAAACACACCCGCGCTGCGTGATACGTTCTGCGTCTCCATTTCGGCGGTCAGTGCGCGGCCCAGGCGATTTCTGAGTATCCGGCCCTATCTCGGCATTCCAACTGGCGAGGGAATCAGGCAGGTGCGGAAAACAAGTGCTCGCTCGTGGCTGCGATCTTCACTGCAAGTCTTCGCCGCCGTTTTCTGCGCCGCAAGCGCCACCCTTGCCGATTCGCATAGCCCGGATCTCAGCCCCACGAATATCTTCTCGCCGGATTCCACGCCGGCGCGCTCCATATTTCGTCTTTCGATGTTTGGACTCGAGGTTGAGGGCGCGATCTTCGTGGTCGTCTTCAGCTTGCTCGCCTATGCCATCGTCAAGTTTCGCCAGCGCAAGGGCGACGACGATCTCGAGCCTCCTCAAATCTACGGCAGCAACCAGATGGAGCTTGCGTGGACGGTTCTTCCGGTCCTCATCGTCGTCGTGCTGTTTCTCAGCACCGCGCAGGTGATTCATCGCGTCCAGGATGCGAAGCGTCCCGCGGACGCAATCCAGGTGACGGTCGTCGGCCACCAATTCTGGTGGGAATATCGCTACGAGCAGTATGGCTTCGTGGCTGCCAACGAGCTGCACGTGCCCGTCAGCGATCCGCAGCATCCGACGCCCACGTATCTTGCGCTGCTCTCCGCCGACGTAGATCACAGCTTTTGGGTTCCGCGCCTCGCCGGCAAAACGGATCTGATTCCCAATCATCCGAATTCCATGTGGATCGATCCGCAGGAGACCGGTCTTTTTCTCGGCCAGTGCGCGCAATATTGCGGCACGCAGCACGCGAAGATGCTGATCCGCGTCTACGTGCAGAGCCGCCCGGATTTCGACCGCTGGGTCCACGAGCAGCAGCAGCCCGCCGTGGCCGATCCGTCCGTCGCGGCCGGCCGCGCGCTCTTTCAGGCTAAGCTCTGCTTCGTGTGCCATACGATTCGCGGCACTCTGGCGATGGGAAAAGTGGGACCCGACCTGACGCATTTGATGAGCCGCGATACGATCGGTTCCGGCTCCGTGCCGAATACGCCCGGGAACCTTCGCCAATGGATTCGCAATCCCGGCACGTTCAAGCCGGGCTCGCTGATGCCGCCGCAGGATCTTACGGACCAGCAGCTGGATCAGATCGCGGCCTATCTCGAGACGCTTCGCTAGAGAAAGAGGAATAGCAGAGAAAACGATGGCTTCCGAATCCATGCCGTTGGCGCTGCACAGAAACCCACTGAGCGTGGTCTACGAATGGCTCGCCACCGTCGACCACAAAAAGATCGGGATCATGTACATCGTCTACGCGCTGCTGTTTCTCGTCGTGATGGGAATCGAAGCGATTCTCATGCGCATTCAGCTGGCCCACGCGAATTCCACTTTTCTCTCGCCGCAGGTTTTCAACCGGCTGTTCACGCTGCACGGCACCACCGGAATCTTTTTCGTCGCTATGCCGATTCTCTTCGGCTTCGGAAATTATCTCGTTCCGCTGATGATCGGCGCGCGCGACATGGCCTTCCCGCGCCTGAACGCTTTCAGTTTCTGGATGACGGCCTTCGGAGGCTTCCTCCTCTACGGCAGCGTATTCGCCGGAGGCGCTATTTCGCAGGGCGGCAGCGCTCCCGACGTCGGATGGTTCGCCTACGCGCCGCTCACTTCGCCGGCCTTTTCGCCGGGCCACAGCACCGACTTTTGGACGCTTTCGCTGCTCGTCGCGGGCGTCGGCAGCATCGGCGCGGCGGTGAATTTCGTCGCCACCATCCTCTCGATGCGCTGCAAAGGCATGACGCTCGGCCGCATGCCCCTCTTCTCCTGGATGAACCTGGTGATGGGCGGCCTCGTGCTCGTCACGATCAGCCCGCTCACGGCCGCGCAAATCATGCTGATGGTCGATCGCTACATCGGCGGCCATTTCTTCGACACCGACGCGGGCGGTTCCGTCGTGATGTGGATGCACTTCTTCTGGATCTTCGGCCATCCGGAAGTCTACGTCCTCATCATTCCATGTTTCGGCTTCGTCTCCGAAATCATTCCCGTGTTTTCGCGCAAGGCAATGTTCGGCTATCCCGCAATGGTCGCAGCGACGGTCAGCATCGGGTTCGTGAGCCTCGGCGTGTGGGCGCACCATATGTTTACAGTCGGCATGCCCTCATACGGAAACGCGTTTTTCGTCCTCACCACAATGGTGGTCGCCGTGCCCACCGGCATTAAAATCTTCAATTGGCTCGCCACCATGTGGGGCGGGAAGATCCGCTTCGCCACTCCCATGCTCTTTTGCGTCGCGTTCCTGTTCCAGTTCTTGATCGGCGGCTTGACCGGCATCATGCTCGCGACGGCGCCTTTCGATTGGCAGCTCGGCAATTCCTACTTCGTCGTCGCGCACTTTCACTACATCATCGTCGGCGGCATCCTCTTCACGATTTTCGCCGCCTTCTATTACTGGTTCCCCAAGATGACCGGGCGCATGCTCGATGAGACGCTCGGCAAATGGCATTTCTGGCTCTTCGTGATCGGATTCCACTTGACGTTCGATTTCATGCACATCCCCGGCCTGCTCGGCATGCCGCGCCGCGTCTACACGTACGAAGCGGGCCGCGGCTGGGAGACGTGGAACATGATCTCTTCGATCGGAGCGGCCGTGCAGGCTGTTGCGATCCTGATTTTCGTCTACAACATGATCCGCTCGTATTTCAAAGGCGCGCCCGCCGGAAACGATCCCTGGGACGCGTGGACGCTCGAATGGGCCACCACTTCACCGCCGCCGCATTACAATTTCGCAATGGTCCCTGCGGTGCAAAGCCGGCGGCCGCTGTGGGATATCAAGCATCCGGAAGACCCCGATTGGAGATACGAGTGAGAAGCGGAGCGAAAACGTCATGAGCGCGGCACCGGTCGATATCTCGGCAACCGAAGGCGCCTGGAAACTTCCCTCGCGCGGCCGCGTGGGTATGCTTTGCCTGATTCTGGCCGAGTCGGCGATTTTCGCGATCTTCATCGCCGCCTACATCTTTTACATTGGCAAGAGCCTCAGCGGCCCGGCGCCGCGGCAAATTCTTACCGTCCCGATTTTCACGAGCATCGGCCTCTGGCTCAGCAGCTTCACGATTCATGGGGCTGTCTCGGCTTTGGCCAAAGGCAAAAGGGCGCTGTTCGCGGGTCTCTGGTTTATCACGCTGGCTCTCGGCGCCACCTTTATCGCCGGCACGGCCCGCGAATGGCGCCATCTCATCTACGACCAGGGTTTCACCATCCAGACGAATCTCTTCGGCACCACCTACTACGCGCTGGTGGGCCTGCACGCGTCGCACGTGATCATCGGCCTCATCGCGCTGTCAGTGGTGATGATCTTTGCGCTGTTCGGCAAAGTGAAACCCGAGCATCACGAGCGCTGCGAGATTCTTTCGCTGTACTGGCACTTTGTCGACGTCGTTTGGATTGTCGTGTTCATCGTGGTCTATGGGCTTTCGTGATCGCGTGGCGAAATGATTTTCGGTTGGAATAGCGGAGAGATCGTATGACGTCGACGCACGAACCCAATCCGGCAAGCCAGCCCGGCAAAGACAGCGTACAGCTTCCGTCGCCCACGCTTTGGCCGCCGCTGCTCGCCTTGGGCCTGGCTCTGGCCGCCGCGGGCTTGGTGACCAACCACATCGTTGCGGCGGTCGGCGGCGTGCTCGCGCTTGCGGGCTGCATCGGCTGGTTCGTGCAAGTCCTGCCGCGCGAACGCCACGAAACGGTTCCCATTGACGCAAAGCCAGTCACGATCGCGATATCGCATCGGAAGGTAGCGCGGGTTGCGGCAGTAGCTCAGGCCAGGCCGCATCGCGCGCGCCTGCCGCTCGAGATTTATCCCGTGTCGGCGGGGATCAAGGGCGGCCTCGCGGGCGCCGTCGCGATGGCGCTGCTGGCAGTCCTGTATGGCGTCGCGAGCCATCACAGCATCTGGTATCCCATCAATCTGCTCGGCGCCGTGGTTTACGCTCAGACGCAAGTAAGCACGGCGGAGATGGAGGCTTTTCACGGCGTGTTGTTGCTCGTCGCCACAGCCTTGCACCTCACCACGTCGATTCTGGTCGGCCTGCTCTATGGCGCGCTTTTGCCGATGCTTCCGCGCCGCCCCATCGTGCTCGGCGGCCTCTTCGCGCCGCTCGTGTGGACCGGCTTGCTCTACAACATTCTCGATATCGTCGATCCCACGCTCAATCAGCGCATCGACTGGGGATGGTTCCTCGCCTCGCAAATCGCTTTCGGAATCGTGGCCGGTCTGGTCGTGGTGCGTCAGATGCGCGTGCCGACCTGGCAGTTCCCGCTCGCCGTGAGGGCGGGCGTCGAAACGCCGGGAGTCATGGGCGAGGAGCATCACTAGTCCCGTGCAGTCCGCCGCCCAAGCCGCTCTCGCATCCTGGTCGTTTCCGCCGGTCGTTACCGCCCTGAATCTTCTGGCGGCTCTTCTCTATATCCGCGGCTGGAGCGAGCTTTGCCGCGTGATGCCCGGCCGCTTCACGCCGGGGAGGCTGGCCTGCTTCCTGAGCGGCCTCGCGGCGCTTCAGATCGCGCTTGCTTCTCCCATCGACACGTTCGATCCGTTTCTCCTCACCGACCACATGATCCAGCACATGTTCCTGATGGTGATCGTGCCGCCGCTCGTGCTCCTGGGCGATCCGCTGATTCCGTTGCTGCGGGGATTGCCGCGATCGGTCGCGCGCAATGTGCTTGGCCCGTTCCTGAGATGGCCCCCGCTCGCGCGCCTCGGCGCTCTGCTGATCGATCCCCCCATCGCGCTTCTTCTGCTATCGCTTGCGATGGTCGGCTGGCATCTTCCGGCGGCCTATGAACTCGCGCTGCGCTCCCCCGGCTGGCATGAAGTCGAACACGCGTGCTTTCTCGTCGCGTCGCTGCTTTTCTGGTGGCCGGTGATCCAGCCGTGGCCCGGCCGCCCGCACTGGCCGGCGTGGGGCATGCCTGTCTATTTGCTGCTCGGCGATTTCGTCAACAGCGTGATTTCCGCGTTCCTGGTTTTTTCCGGGCGCATTTTATATCCGTGGTATCTCACCGTTCCGAGGCTTGGCGGATTCTCGGCGCAGAACGATCAGGCCGCCGCCGGCGCCGTGATGTGGGTGATTGGATCGTTCGCGTTCCTGATTCCCGCCGCAATGATCACGGTGAAACTACTCTCGCCGCGTCCGCCGCACCTCGAGCGACGTCGAATGCACGCATCTGCCGGCTGGCGCCTGCTCCGCTCGGCGCTACCGGCTCTGATGCTGGCGCTTCCGCTCGCTGCAATCGCATATGCATGGCTCGCGCCGGATACGGTCGATCTCGATGGCGATGTGGTCCGAATGGAGGGCGCATCCGGCCCATTCCAGATCACCGTGTTCGGTGAGCCGGGCTCGCTCGCGGCAGGTCCCGCGGATTGGGCCGTGCTCGTTCAGGACCGGAATTCAGGCGCGGTGATTCTCGATGCGGATGTCGATCTCGCCGTTCAGTCGGCCGGCGGCGCGCCCACGGTTGTTCGCGCCACGCACGCGCAGTCAACCAACAAGCTCCTCGAAGCCGCCACAATCGATCTTCCGCCTGCGGAGTCGTCGGCTCTGCGCGTCTCGGTGCGCCGCGGCAGCGACGCAGGCGCGGTCGCGACAACGCTCGACGTCGCCTCACCGGCGGCGGAGAGCGGTTTCAGCTGGGGTTACCTCATCGCGCTCGCGATCGGCGCCGCCTTGTTCATTCTCCACCAGGTCCTGCGATCCAAACCGCTGCACCGCAGCGCCAGCCTTCCGCACGCCCCGTAGCGCCGGTTTGCGTAGCGCCGGCGTCCCGCCGGCTCTTTTGCCGAGTGCCGCATCGGCAAAACCGCGAGCCGAAGGCCCTCGTCGAAAACTAATCCTTCTTGAGCTGCTCAGCCACTTCCGGCGGGGATTCATGCAGCAGCACCAGGAAGACGCCGTTCGTCCATCCAAATCCTGTCACGTTCTGCGCGTATCCTGCCTCGATATGCGTGGCGGAAGACCGCGAGACCACGTCGTATTTTTCGCGGATCGTGTGATCCTTCCGGAAATTCTCCAGCACCATCGAGAGAAACTTCTCCGTAATTCGGTTTGCATCGGTTGCATATCCATATCGGCGCAGTCCCTCGACGGCCAGCAAATGGATCGGCGCCCAGCCGTAGGGATAGTCCCATTGCGCCTGGCTGTCGTATCGGCTCATGGCGATCCCGCCCGGCTGCTCGAAGAGGTGCAGGTTCGCATCGACGGCGCGCGCCTCTCCTTTCGACGCGAGCCCAACCCATAGCGGGTAGAACGTCGTCGCGTATTCGTACGACGATCGCTGGTGCTTCACGAAATCGTAGTCGAAGAAAAGCCCCGTCCGCGCGTCCCAAAAATATTTCACGATGCGTTCGCGGCGTTCGGCGGCTTTTTGCGCCCATTGCGCGGCATCTTCTTTGCGGCCGAGCATCAGGCTCATCTGCTCGAGGTCCTTCTCCGTCTTATACAGCAGACTATTGAGGCCGACCGGCGCAAAATGGTGCGTCTCGGCCCCATAGGGACCGAACCGGAATGTGACATCGAATCCGGACTCGCGCATGCTCCGGTCGCCCTTGTAGAAGTCCGCCGAAAGCGCCACGCGATCTTCTGGCTCGCACTCTTTGCCGTCCAATCGTTTGGCTCCCGGATCGCACAGGCGAACCTCGTATTTCGGCCCCAGCAACGAGTCCGCCGGGTGTTTCGCGTCGACTCTCACGAGTTCCGGACTGTCCTCACCCTGGTGGATCAGAAAATAGTGCGCCACGCCGCGATAGTAATCGCTGGGGTCGCCCATGATTTCGGGCACGGGGCCGTTGCCTTCATCAAAATAGCGCGAGAGCCCGGTGTCGCCCGCAAGATGTGGCGCCTTCGTCCACTGCTCGTAATCCTTCACGGCGAAGCCGTAGGCTTTTTGCAGCCACGCGGGGTCCGCTTGCCCGGCCGTCTTATCCGCGTCGTATACGGCAAGAATCATCGAACTGAGAAAGGGCGGCTGCGAACGCCCAAGGTAGTACGTCCGGTTCGCGTTGAGCACTCCGCCGTAGTGCTGAATCTCGTAAAAGAAATTCTCGACGATTCCCTTCGCGATCTCCCGGTGATTGTCGCGAAGCAATCCGCGGATGATGAAATAGCTGTCCCATCCGTACATCTCGTTAAACTGCCCGCCCGGCACCACGTAAGGATTCGGCAAGTAGAGCAAACCGTGGGGAAGAATCTGGCCTGCCTGCTCCTCCGAAAGCCTTGCCGGCAGCCGCAATATGCGAACGTCGCACGCCTTCAGGCCCTGCTCCAATCCGCCGGGCGGTTCCGCATCCGCGGGCAGATAGAGTGCCTCTTGCCCGTTGATCTTGACGTCCTTGTACGTGTTGCAATCCGTCAGGGAACGCCTCAGATTGGTCCAATCATCGGAAATGTATTGCAGGATGTCGGCCAGGGATTGAAACGACTCGTGGGATGGCTCCTGCACGCTCATCCCGGTTCTATGGCCCGTCCGCGCGCCCACTGCGTCCCTGCAAGGATTTGCCACAATGAGAGTGCCCGCCCAAAATAGCGAAATCAGACAACGCCTCAAAATTCCGCGCCGCATAAGCGCTCCCACATCCGTTCGTATCGATCACCGGAACTGGTATCCGGGCTTCAGTTCGCAACGATAGAATTTCGACTGGTCCTTGCCGACTCTCGCATTGCAATCCGCCCAGCTGAGTATCGGCGAGGCCGACGGGCCGAGCGGGAACACCGTATTTATGCCGTTTACTTCCGCTTCGAAGCTCGGGCCCTCCGCGCTCGCGGGCAGCGTGAAATTGAGCGAATCGCCGAAAATTACCGGGTACGACTCGCGAACCGTATCCCCGATCTCTTCGCGAAAGACCTCCGCCTGCAGGAGAAACGTCGTCGTGTCCGACCAGCCCAGCACCGAGGCCGAGATGACGGGCCCTCCGCGCGAAAACTCATCCGACTCTATTTTCGTAAAAGGACACGGGCCGGCGATGCACAGAAGCCGCGCGTCCTGGTATACGTTCCCGGGCCCCGCATCCAGAGACACCGATGCGGTGGCGGCCTTCCACCTGCCGTCGGGCGAGCAGGGAAGCCGGTGATCGCACGGCACGTTGCCCTTGTTCACCACCTCGAATGTCCGCACTCCGGTGCCGATGTTCACCGAAGTCCTCGTCTCCGTCGTGTAGCGCACGAAAACGTTCGTAATCTTGATGATGGGCTGGCCCGGAGGCAGCTCGATCAGGTGCTGCAGCGGCTGCAGGTGGGCGATGTACAGCTGGTTGCCGACGACTCCTTTCATATCGAGCGGCACATAATCTGCGTGGCGGAACTGGAGCGTGATGGCGCGGCCCCGCTTGATGGCCCGCGGCAGGGTCAACCTGAAATAGCCGGAAAAATCGGATTTCGCGCTCGCCACCACCGGCCCTTCTCCCACCCGGACATCCACGTCCACGTCCGTGATCGGCGATTGTTTGCGCGGGTCGGCATCCTGCTTGATCGCCGCGCCCCGCAGAGACACCGGCTTCTCGTATTGAACGAGAATCGCAATCAGCCCGATGGCGAGCGCGCCGCCGAGCGTCGCCAGGATCACCAAAAGCCATGCCGGCTTCTTTTCTTCGGTCATCGATGTATTGGCGTCGCGGCTCTCGCCCCCGCAAACGATTTCGCCACGCCCGCGCCCTCGAGAATGACTATAATCCTATAGATGCGTGGAGATTGCCGATCGAGACGCATTGCGCGGCGCGAACTCCTGCGGGCTCTCTCCAGAGCCGGCGCCTGCCTCCCATTCGCGGCCGCTTTCGGCGCTTCCACGATCGCGCGCCCCGCAAGGCAGGAACGCGCGCCGTTTACTCCCCTCGCCGGCCAGCCGACATTCTCACCGCAGGACGAAGCGGTTCTCCAGGAGCTCGAAGCCGCAAATTTCCGCTACTTCTGGGAACAGGCGAATCCCGATACCGGCCTCGTGCGCGATCGCTGCAATGTAGTCGCGCCCGACAAAAGCAATCAGCTCGGCAGCATTGCGGCCCTCGGATTCGGCCTCTCCGCCATTTGCATTGGCGAAAAGCGCGGCTTCGTTTCCTATGCGGAAGCGCGCGGCCGCGTGCTCAATACCCTGCGCTTTCTCTGGAAAAAACTCCCGAATCACCGCGGCTTCTTCTACCACTGGGCCGACATCAATACCGGCGAAAGGCTCTGGGATTCGGAAGTCTCCTCGATCGATACGGCGATCCTGCTCTGCGGCGTTCTCACCTGCCGCCAGTATTTCCAGCATTCCGAAATCAGCGAGCTCGCTCATCTCATCTTCAATCGCGTGGATTGGACGTGGCTCTCGGAAGATACCAGCATTCTCCCCCACGGCTGGACGCCCGAGTCCGGCTTCCTTCAATACCGCTGGGACAATTACAGCGAGATGATGATGATGTATCTTCTTGGCCTCGGATCGTTCACATATCCGCTGCCCACCGCGGCCTGGGATGCCTGGAAGCGCGTCCCATTCGAATACGACGGCATTCAGTACATCGGTTCGTTCGCCCCGCTCTTCGTCCACCAGTATTCGCAGGCGTGGTTCGATTTTCGCGAGAAGCGCGACAAGTATGCCGATTACTTCAGGAATTCGATCCTCGCCACGCGGGCCCATCGCCGCTTCTGCATCGACCTTCACTCCGATTTCCCCGATTACACCGACAATCTTTGGGGCATTACGGCGTCGGATTCGAAGCGCGGCTACGTTGTATGGGGTGGCCCCCCCGCCACGGGTCCGATCGACGGCACCGTCGTTCCCTGCGCCGCGGGCGGTTCCCTGCCTTTCCTCCCCCAGGAAACGATGCAGGTCCTCCAAAACATCAAGAGTCACTACCCGCACACTTGGAGCCGCTACGGCTTCGTCGACGCCTTTAATCCTCTCACAAATTGGTACGACACCGATGTCGTCGGCATCGACACAGGCATCACCATGCTGATGGCTGAAAACGCCCGCTCCGGATTTGTCTGGGAAACATTCATGAAAAATCCGGAGGCTCAGCGCGGCATGCTCCGCGCCGGTTTCCACGAGGAAGGCTAGCGCTTATCGCCAACCTCGATCACGGCGAGTCCCTCAGGCGGCAGCATCAGCGTCAGTTTTCCGTTGCGGAAATACTCCACGTCCGGCGGCGGCAGTTCCGCGGCATGGCGAAGCTCCTCGATCTGCTTCTGCGTGGGAAAGGCGGGCTTGCCCATCGCGTCGTACGCCGGAAGCGGGGACCCGTGCTCGGAATCCACTCGCGATACGAGCGCGCGGCGCTTGCCCGATAAACCCTTCACCTCAATGGTCACCGTTTTCGCCTCGCCCTTCTCTTCCGGCAAAAACAGGTTCCATACCGCGATCGCCAGCGTGCCGTCGCTTCGCCGCGTCACCAGCGCCGAATCGGAGCTCTCCGCGATCCGCTCCTGGCCCAAATCGTGCAGCACTTTGAAGGCGTTGAACGAAGCCTTGGGTATCTCGTCCTCGGCGAGTAAGCCGAATCCGTTATAAAACGGCTTCTTCACCACGCCCTGCTCTTCGAAAACATCCGAAAAAGTCCAATAGGACATCATGTCCGTCAGGCCGTCGCACTGCCGGATCGTATCGGCGAGCCAGGGCCCCATGAACGTCGAGTCCGTCACGTCCTGCTTGTAGCTCGCGTTATATTCGCTCCAAATGATCGGCAGATTCGGCTCCGCCGACGCCGCGACCTCGTCGTGAACCTTACGCGCCGCCAGGCACACCATCTTCGTGCGCGGGATCGGCTTGTCTGTGCCGAAGACGTCTTGCGGCGTATCGTTCCCGTAGACGTGCGTCGAGACGAAGTCGAGCGGCACGTGATTCTCCACGCAGTGCCGGATGAAGCTCGCGACCCATGCCGCCTGCGCCGTCGCGGGGCCTCCCACGCGCAGCCGCGGACTCACCGCTTTCAGCGCCCGCGCCGTTGCGTCGTAGAGTTCGTAATACGTCTGCTGTTTCGGATCGCCCGCCCAGAAATCCAGATTCGGCTCGTTCCACACCTCGAAATACCACTGCGAAACCTCGTCGATCCCGTAGCGATCCACCAGATGCTGCGCGAAGTGCGAAATGAAGTCGGCCCACTGGCCGTAGTCCTTCGGCGGCGAAACGTCCGGGTGGTACCAGAAGACGTGCAGCGTCTGCCGCGCGGCCAGCTTGTTCGGCATGAAGCTCATTTCCACGAACGGCCGCACGCCATTCGCCAGCAGCCCGTCGTAAATCTGGTCGATGTAAGAAAAGTTGTAGACCGGATTGCCGTTCGCGTCTTCGCCGTAGAGTCCGGTTTCGTCGTCGAAAATTCCGTGGAATCGAATGTATTCGAAGCCGGTCGCCTGCTTCACCTCGCGCAGGTCCTGGCGATAGGCGTCGCGCAGGCTCAGGATCGCGCGGCCCGACCCGAACATCTGCTCCCAGAAGTGTGGAAATGGATGGCTCGGCGCGGAAGGATCGACCTCGATGGTTTCCGTAGAAGAACTGGATGATGCGGCCGGGCTGCTCTGCGCCCCAAGCGCGCCGGGAAGCCCCGCGAGGAGCCCTGCGAAGAAGAATGACGCGCACAGAAAAGTCGCCGTCGCGCGTCGCCGAGCGTCCCCTCGCATCAGGTCCCTAGTGTAGCCTAATTGCGCCTAACGGTAATTCGCGGCTTGCAGTTCGAACATCTCCGCGTAGATTCCGCCGTCCTTCACCAGTTGATCGTGCTGTCCCTGCTCCGCGATCCCGCCCTTTTGCAGCACGAGAATCCGGTCGGCCATCCGCACGGTCGAAAACCGGTGCGAGATCAGCAGCGACATCTTGCCTTGCGTCAGCTCGGCGAAGCGCTGGAAGACGTCGTTCTCCGCGCGAGCGTCGAGCGCAGCCGTCGGCTCGTCGAGAATCAAGAGCTGCGCGTCGCGCAGGTACGCCCGCGCCAGCGCGATCTTTTGCCACTCGCCGCCCGAAAGGTCCACTCCGCCCTCGAAGCGCTTGCCCAATAGCTGATCGTAGCCCTTCGGCAGCTTCTGGATCACCTTCTCGGCGAATGTCTTCATCGCCGCCGCCCGGATCCGGAAAGGATTGTTCGCCTCTTCGATTCGCCCCACGCCGATGTTCTCGGAAGCGGTCATCTCGTAGTGCACGAAATCCTGGAAGATGACGCCGATTTCCTTCCACAAATCGTCGAGGTTGTAATCCCGCAGATCGACGCCATCGAGCAGGATTTGCCCTTCGGTCGGATCGTAGAGGCGCGTCAGCAGTTTCACGATGGTGGTTTTGCCCTGTCCGTTTTCGCCCACCAGCGCGATCCGTTCGTGCGGTTCGATGCGCACGTTGATGCCCGAAAGCACTTGCCGCCGACTCCCCGGATACGCGAACGAAACATTCCGGAATTCCACTCCCTGCCGGATAGGCCGCGGCGCCACCAGCGCTCCCGGCTTCGACTGGATCGTCGGCTGCACGGCGAAGAAATCGACGAGATCCGTCATGAAAAGCGCCTGGTCCGCAATCCCCGAGAATGTCGTGAACACCGCCTGAATCCCGGCGCTCGCCCCGGCAATCGCGCCGGCCAGGAACGTCAATTGGCCGATGCTCAATCTGCCCATCACCGTCTCGTAGATCACGTACGCGTAGCCGCCGTAATAGCCGACCGTGCCGAGAACGGTCAGAAACGCGCCGAAGATCAGCTTGCGTCTCGCCAGGCGGACGTTCTGCTCGTGCAATTCGTCGGAGAGGCACTTGTATCGCCCGACGAGGAAAGGCCCGAGCCCGAAGAGTTTCAGTTCCTTGGCGCTTTCTCTGCTGCCGCCGAGAATGCGCAGATAATCCATCTGGCGGCGCGCGGGAGTCTGCTCGAAATTCAATGAATAGCCGAGGAAGGCGAAGTGCGTCTCGCCCAGGAATGCCGGCACCACGCACACGATCAGGAAAAACAGCAGCCAGGGCGAGAAGAACACGATGCCCAGGGCCAGGCTGAGCGCTCCGATCACATCCTGGATCAATCGCCCGGTCATCTGGATCAGCATCACGCGATCGGTGCCCTGCACGCGCGCGCGCTCCATCTTGTCGTAGAAAAGCGGATCCTCGTAGCGCGTCAGATCGAGCTTCGACGCATGCTCCATGATGCTCGTGCTGATGTGGCGCGTGAACTTGTCGGCCAGCACGGTGTCGAAATAGGTGGTGATTCGCCCCAACATCGCCACGGCGCTCGCCAGCACGAATTCAATCGCTACGAGCGCCCAGAAATAGTGGGGCAATACCGCGTGGTATGCGAGATGGCTGTTGATCGCATCGATGATGATCTGGGTCACCTTCAACAGCGCCACCGGAATGATCGAAATGATCACGCGCGCAACAGCGCTCATGAACACTACTTCCGGCGCGCAGTTCCAAACCATCCGGAATATCGGTGGAATCCGGCGCAGGGCCTTCAGTCGCTCGCTCCATCTAGCGCCTGCTGCCTGCGCCTCGCTTCTACTTCCGTCGTTCGCTACCGCTTCTGCACTCGATGCCATTTTCTCTCCCCAATCTCATCTGTGCACGGCGGATGCCATGGTAAGTCACCCGTAAGCCACTTCTTCTCTTGCACTTAGCAGCGGGGTGTTCCGCGCTTGTATGCGCTTTTTTCGCGCATCCCGCAATTTCTATCTAGTTGAGCCGCCGAGATCTACGGTGAATTCCCCTCGGAATTTGCATAGAATCACCGTTCATGCGCCCCAGGAAAGAGCCCGGCCGCGCTGAGGGGAAACCTTCGCGCCGGAATTTTCTCTCGTCCACTCTGCAAGTTGGCGCCGCATCCCTTGCCTTCCCTGCATTCTCTCACGTGGCTCATGCCGATGCGGCCAATTCCACAGGCGATGTGACGCCTTTTGAACTCGATGAAATCACTGTTGCCGAATTGCAGGAGGGGATGCGATCGGGCAAATTCACATCGCGAGGCCTTGCCGAAAGGTATCTCGCGCGGATCGCCGAGATCGATAAAGCCGGCCCGTCGCTCAATAGCGTGATCGAACTGAATCCCGAGGTGCTTGGCATCGCCGATAGGCTCGATGCCGAGCGCAAATCCAAGGGCCCGCGCGGGCCTCTTCACGGCATCCCGGTCCTCATCAAGGATAATATCGGCACCGCCGACCGCATGAGGACCACCGCCGGCTCGCTCGCGCTTGCAGATTTTACGCCCGCGCATGATTCTGCCGTTGCGCGCCGTCTCCGCCAGGCCGGCGCGCTCATCCTTGGCAAAACCAATCTCAGCGAGTGGGCCAATTTCCGGTCGTCGCATTCATCGAGCGGCTGGAGCGGCCGGGGCGGCCAGACACGTAATCCTTATGCGACAGACCGCAATCCCTGCGGCTCGAGCTCCGGCTCGGGCGCTGGCGTCTCTGCAAATCTCTGTGCCATCGCTGTGGGCACCGAGACGGATGGCTCCATCGTCTGCCCTTCCTCAGCCAACGGCGTCGTCGGCATCAAGCCGACCGTCGGATTGGTCAGCCGTGCCGGCATTATTCCCGTCTCGCACAATCAGGATACGGCCGGCCCGATGTGCCGCACCGTCGCTGACGCGGCAACGCTTCTCGGCGCGCTCGCGGGCGCCGACGCCGCCGATTCCGCCACGGCGGCGTCGAGCGGAAAAATCCCGGCGGATTACACCCGATTCCTCGATCCCAGGGGGCTGCATGGCGCTCGCATCGGCGTCCTCCGCAACACGTTCGACTTCGGCGAATGTGTCGCCCCCGTTTTCAAATCTGCTCTCGATGCCATGCGCGACGCGGGCGCCGAGCTTCTCGACATCGAGATCGCATCGCTCGGGAAACTCGATGAGTCGGAAGGGATCGGGCTGCTCTACGATTTCAAGGCCGATTTGAACGCCTATCTCGCCGCAGCCGGCCCGAAAATCCTCGTAAGCTCCCTTAAGGAACTCATCGCTTTCAACGAGCGCAACCGCGACAAGGAGATGCCGTATTTCGGGCAGGATTTATTCGAGAAAGCCGAAGCGAAGGGCCCTCTCACCGAAAAAGCGTATCTGGACGCGCTGGCGAAGAATCATCGCCTCGCCCGCACCGAAGGCATCGACGCGGCGATGGACAAAAACAAGCTCGACGCGATCGTCGCGCCCACCGCCGGCCCTGCCTGGCTCACCGATCACATCGACGGCGACCACGACACCGGCGGCACATCCTCGCTCGCGGCCGTCGCCGGCTATCCCAATATCCACGTTCCGGCGGGATTCGTTTTCGGCATGCCCGTCGGCGTTTCGTTTTTCGGCCGCGCCTGGAGCGAACCGCAGCTCATCCGCATCGCCTACTCCTTCGAACAGGCCACCCGCGCGCGCAAGCCTCCGCGCTTCCTCCCCACGGCTAACCTCACGCCCAGGGTGTGAAGGCATCGTCGGCGGATGCTTTCGAGAACTGTGAAATTCTCACGGATGCGGCGTAGCTGCTCCCGCCGCTGGCGCCGGATTCGCCTGATTCGTGAATTCATGCACGTGCATCATCGCGATCAGCCACGCTCCGTCGCTCTGCTTGATCAGAATCAACGTGTGAATGCCCTTGCGCGTGGGCCGCACGCTCCCATCGGGATTTTTCGCGCCCGTCATCTCCCAGTCCACGTCGACAGCCGCCACGTCCGGCTTCAGATAGCGCACCGTGCGAATGTGGCCTGTCTGCACGGTATTGCTGTAAGGACCTGCCATGAACGGCCCGAATGTCGCCTCCATTTCCGCGCGGCCGTGCGTCAGCGCCCCGAAGTTGTTCACGAAATCGCAATCCTCGGTGTACGTCATCGCTACCGCGTGCACGTCGTGCGTGTTCCACGCGTCCATGTAGTTCTGTACCGCCTTTTGCACCGTATCTTGTATGGGGCCGCTTGCGGTCTGGCGCGCGGCTTGCGCGCCCTCGGTCGATAACATCAGAAAGCAGACAAGCAAAAAGCAGCAGAAGAAAGCATGGTGCGTCACGCGCATTTCGGCCTCCCGGCAGAGCACGTTCGTAAGCCCGCTCGATTCCCGCCAAAACCGCGCCAGCCTAACTCACGCCGCCTCTTCCGTCAATTCGCCCGTCCCTCGCCGCCCCGGCCTGAATGCACCCTTCCTACCCCCTGACGCATCTTTTCATTAGAGGATGGATACATGACCACGCAGATGATCAAGCCCAAATTGCTCTCAGCCTTGTTGCTCTTCGTCGTCGCGCTGTTCGCTGCCTATTCGACAGGAGCTGAACCGCCCGCGGCGGATTCCAAAGTTCCTGTCACCGCCGTCGTCACAGTTCTCGGCCCCGGATTCACCACGCCGCCTCCGCTCGGCAAAGACGACGTGATCGTCCACATCAAGGGCCAGCGCGAAGACGTCACCGCCTGGAATCCCGCGCAGGGTTCGCGCGATGAGCTTCATCTCGCAATCCTGATCGACGACGGCATCAATCTCGGCCCTCGCCTCGACGACCTCCGCCACTTCGTGGAAACCCAGCCGAATTCGACGAGCGTCGGCATCTTCTATGCCAGCAACGGCACCACGCTTACCGCCGCTCCGTTCGGCACGAATCATCAAGCCGTCGCCGGAAAAATTCGCATCACCTTCGGCCCCGGCAGCGCTTCCACCAGCGTCTATCTTTCGCTGATCGACGTCATGAAGGAAATGCAGCCGATGGGCGGCCGCCGCGAAATTCTTTTGATCGGCGACGGGCACGATCCTCTCCGCGGCGACCTGCAGGATCCGGACGTCGATCGCGTGATCTCGACCGCGCAGAAGGATGGCATCGTCATCCACACGCTTTATTCCAATGTGGGCCGCAGACACAATTCGTTCGGCGTCACTCTCGCTCAGAGCAATCTCGTCAAAGTATCCAGCGGCAGCGGCGGCCAGTCTTTCTTCCAGGGCCTCGTCACTCCGGTCTCCTACAAGCCTTTTCTCGATCATTTGGATATGGTCCTTCACAACCAGTATTTCCTTACGTTCACGGCGCCCCGCAGCACCAAGGCGAAAGGCGAATTTCGCAGCCTGAAAGTCACAACCGAGCAGCGCAACATCTCGATCACAGCCCCGAGCCAGGTCTTCGTTCCCGGCCCGTAGCTCGCCGCGCGTCAATCGCAGGAACTGCTTTGCCGTCGTGCGCAGGGGCGGGTTCGAAGCCCGCCCTTTCCCACTTTTATTTTCTGTTCGTCCCTGAAACCAAACGGGTGGACGCGCGGTCCAAAAGCGTGATAGAGATGCCTCGCTCGATCGGCGCGCTCTGGCGCCGCAATTCGAAGTTTGGGGGGAATGCGATGAGCAAGAGAGTGCCCGCACGCTGGTTTCCCTTCTTTGCCTCTTTGGCTTTTGCGGCCGCGCTGCTCGCGCCCTCGTCTCAGGCTGCGCCCCAGTTCGGCGCGAATGCGGGACAAGTCGTCGGCCTCGAATTCGACGGCCGCTCCGTTTCCAATCTCGACAAATCGGTCGAGTTCTACAAACTGCTCGGCTTCACCGAAGTCCCCGGCGTCGATAAATCATGGCGCAGCGATCCCGTGATGAACCGCATCCACGGCACCAAGGGCGTCGAGTCGCGCATGGCCAAGCTCACCATCAACACCAATCTCGGCGAGCAAACGCCGTTCACCCTCTACCTGCGCGAATTCCGCGGGATCAAGCGCCGCAACGTGATGGCGGGAAAAACTCCCTGGGAGCCCGGCTCGACTCATTTCGAAGTCGTCGTTCCCGATTCCGAAAAATTGTGGTCGGATTTGAAAGCGGCCAACATGCTGTGGCCTTGCACCTGGGGCGGCCAACTGATCGCGCTTCCCGGCCAGACCAAAGGCACGATGGCGTACATCACCGATCCCGACGGCATGGACATCGAAATTGTCCAGCAGCGTCCCGCGGTCCCTGCAATGGACGGCCGCCCCGCGCGCCCCGCCGATCCGCCGGGACTCAATCACATCGGCCTGATCATCCTCGATCCGGATAAAGCCGAGGCGTTTTACGGATCGCTCCTCGGCGCGCAGATGCCCGCGGCTCCCACCGCCTGGCTGAGCGGCGATTTCATGGATTCCGCCGTGGGCGGCCACGGCAATGTCCTGCGCATGTTCAACAGCACGTTCGCTCTCGCCGCCGATCGCGACGCCCGCATGCGTTTCGAAATCATCGAATACGAAAACCGCAAAAAGCCCGTCGCGCCCTACAGCATCACCGACATCGGCGTGAATTGGATCGGCCTCGAGGTCACCGATATCGACGATCTTCTCGCCCGCCTCAAGGATTCCGGCCTCGCAAAACTCGTCTCCGACGGCATCGTCGAAATGAAGGGCGGCTATCGCGTCGCCCTCGTTCGCGATACGGATGTAGGCGCCTTCGTCGAACTCTACGAGCCCCCCAAAAAGTAGCCGCTCGCGCAAACGGGCGGAAGCGAGGACGTTCAGGGTCCGTGCCACAACCTCGCTCTTCGTCAGGGCACGACTTTAGTCGTGCCGCAAACGGCGCAAAATCGATATGGCTTTAGCCACTGAGGCACGGTTTTCCTAGTTGCTTCAGGGTCCGTGTGGCAACCTCGCTCTTCCGTCAGGGCACGAACTCTAGTCGTGCCGCAACCTCGCTCTTCGTCAGGGCACGACTTTAGTCGTGCCGTAAACGGCGCAAAATCGATATGGCTTTAGCCACTGAGGCACGGTTTTCCTGGTTGCCGGGTGCCCCATCCTCGGTGTGTGAGGCTGGGGCCTTTCACGAGTCACGCTCTCGCCCACGCCGGCAACTCCGCATAAGGACCACGCGCCTCGCTCTTGCTCTCCCGTCGCCGCCTCTCCGACTGAGTCCACACGACCCCCCGCTGCGTTTTGCCCCCAAGCGTCCATTTCACGCGCCGCCTCTCGATCGGCCCCCTCAGCCAACCCAATTCCCGCTGTCGCCGCGTCTCCTCGCGCGCCCGCTCGAGCTTCTCGAAAGTCGCCGGCGCGAACGCCCCCATTCGCCGCCGCATCCTGTCCGGATCTGCCTCGAACCGCTTCACCAGCTTGTTCACCCACGTATGGCTCACGCCCAAAAACCGCGCCACCCGCAGCTTCGCCCAGGGCCTGCCCAACGCAGCTTCAGCGTAGGCGGGCCTGCCCAACGTAGCCTTGGCGTAGTTGGGCGTGCCCAACGCAGCTTTAGCGTAGTCGGGACCCATGTAGCTGACCCCGCTTCTCCGGGGTGAGGCTTTCGGATGAATTCGTCCTCCCCGCCTGCCAACTCTACCCACCGGAGCTTTAGCGTAGGCGGGCGTGCCACTAATAACTTGCCACTCACCACTGATGGGCACTTTGTTTTTCCAGCCACCCGCCAACTGTGACCTGTCACCTGTTGTCAACCACCACTGCCACACGAGCTGCTCGATCACCCGCGACTCCAATCCGCTCCGCCAACGCAGCGGCTCCCTCTTTCGCGCCGCCCGCGCCTTCGCCATGTTGACGAGCCGCGCCTGCCGCGCCCTCTCCGATTTGTGCCCCGCTCCCGGCCCGCCCATCCGCGCCTCCAACTGAATCCCTTGTTCGCACTTCAGAGATTATGCCCCGCCGTCCCTCACTGTATTGATGAGTATATTCGTGCCCGCCCGGCTCGGCCCATCCGGCTCGCAGCACGCCGTCGGTAGCGCTGCCTTGCTCGGAGCCGCCATGGTCGGAGCACGCCCTCGCCGTCCACTCCCGCGCCAGCTCCCGGTGGGATGCGCGAATGCGCGACGCCTTGCCGGTGGAAGCGTGGGTCTTCAGAGTCTGTGTGACAACCTCGAATCTTTGTAGGTCGTGGCTTCCAGCCACGACATAAGTCCAGCAAAAACGCACGGGCTTCAGCCCCTGTCCGGTTGCCACACAGGCTCTTCAGGCCCGCGAAAAAGCTCGAGGAAAAAAGGGGGCTTCAGCCCCGGGGCAATCCCGTCAGTGCCCTCCGGTCTTCCCATCTCAAATCTCCAATCTGAAATTTGAAATGGCTTCGTCGATAAAACAAAGCGCGAAGCGCGACACGGTGGAAGCGTGGGCCTTCAGGCCCTCGAAAAGACGTCGCAAAAAGGGGGGCTTCAGCCCCGGGCCGTCTCTCGCACGTCACGAAGTGCCACGGTCCTGCCCCATCGATTCAGCCGCGGAGCGGCGACTGTAATTAGCCCGGCACGCAGCCCGCCTGCCGGCGAGGCAGGCGCGGCGCAGTACCGGGGCAGCCCACGCGAAAGCACCGAGTCCCGTAGGGACGGTTGACCTCGGTTGCGAACTTCCATTTGCAATCTCAAATCTGCAATCTCAAATCTCTCGCCGCTGACGTTCCCGTCTCTCCATGCAGCGCTAGCCTTAACGCCCAGCAGCCGCGTGGGGACTGTTACCTTTCTGTCGCTGACAATCCGCTTAAGCCCAGCCACCACGTAAGCCTGCAAGATGATTACGAGCCTCTAGCCCGACATAAAACAACGCGCGAAGCGCGGCAGGGTGGAAGCGTGGGCCTTCAGGCCCGCGAAAAGACGTGGCAAAACAGGGGGCTTCAGCCCCGGGCCGTCTCTCGCACGTCACGAAGTGCCACGGTCCTGCCCCATCGATTCAGCCGCGGAGCGGCGATTGTAATTAGCCCGGCACGCAGCGCAGCGCAGTGCCGGGTGTCCCACGCAGCAAGAACCAGCCCCGGAGGGGTGATTGTACGTGGCCTGACGCCCGAGTATCGAAGCTTGGACGAAGCGCGAGCTTCGATCACTCATTGGATTGAGGAGTACAATCACGACCGGCCTCATCGCGGAGTCCAAAATCGCACTCCGCACGAGGCCTTTTTGGCTCTTGCAACTGACCTAAACCCGGAGACCCTGACTGTCTAAATTAGCGGGATGCCTACACTCCGCTCACTCTCGGCTGGTTCCTATATTCTTTCCGAACGGCACCTAAGCGTCTAACCATTGACTCTCAAAGCATAAATATGAATATTGTGGGCCAAACGGCAAGAGTTGCAATCTATTGAGCGACTGTTAAATTAGCTCATGCTCATTAACGCCGATAAGCCACATTTGTGGAAGGCAGACACACGAGCTTCGGTTGATCAGTTCAACCAATGGTTCATGAAGTTTGCCCCAAAGGCTTATCGCGATACCCGGAAGAAAACCATTGAGAGTGTTAAGCAGGGCCTTGCCCTCACCAAAGACCTGACTACGATTACCGTGGACGTAATCAAAGCTAATCCGGGCATTTTACCAACACTGCGCATGTCTACCTGCCCGCCCCTGGCGCGCGACAGGCTCATCGGCCTTGCGGATTCGAGTAAGAATCTTGTCAGCACGCTCGAAGACGGCAAGCTGCCGCCGCAATTGGCAGCGGATGTTCTCAATGTGCATCTAAGAAAGATCACGGCAATTTTGTCACAGATGCTCGACGTAGATATTTTTCCGTGGATTGCGGAGAGGCGCAAAGCCACCAGGGAAGAACGTTATCGCTCGTCTACCATCGTTGCTGATCGGCTATGTGGGGCAGTTGCGGAACCCATCGTGCGTAACGCTCAGGAGAAGCGTCAGCTCGCCCTCATCGAGAAGTACCTGACCGACCGCGGCTACAAGCTCAAAGCACCTCATGCGGCCACCCCACTCAATCAAATGGCGCCGGGGACGTTTTCGTTCCGGCTCAATGCCCTGGTGAAGCCTTCTAAGGCCGAGGCCAAAACCGTGAAAATTCCTATCGACGCGGTCGTTCAGCCGAAGAAGGCCAAGCTGCCACACCTGCCGATTCTCATTGAAGCCAAATCCGCAGGCGATTTCACCAACGTTAACAAACGCCGCAAGGAAGAGGCGATCAAAATCAACTGCCTTAGAGCGACTCACGGCAAGGGCGTTGTCTTTGTGCTTTTTCTCTGCGGGTATTTCGACGCGGCATATCTTGGGTACGAAGCGGCTGAGGGGATAGACTGGATATGGGAGCATCGCGCGCAAGACCTAGACCAGCTAGGAATCTGACATCATGGCAACTGTCGCGCATCAGACCATCGAAGGAAGCCGCCAGACAGAGCAGACGCGTCTCGACAGCCTGAAGACGGCGGCGGAACGCAACAAGTGGGGCCAGTTTGCAACCCCGTTTGCACTAGCCCTCAGTCTCGCGCGCTACGCTCATAAAACGTTAGGGAAGGAGAGGCTCCGCTTTCTTGATCCGGCGATTGGCACCGGATCGTTTTATTCTGCCCTGTCGCAAGTTGTCCCTGCAACGAGCATTGAAGCCGCAACCGGCATCGAGCTTGACCCCTTGTTTGCGGAGGCAGCGGAGCGCCTCTGGGGAAAGAGCGGCCTTCACGTCGTGCGAGGCGATTTCACAAAGCAGAAGCCTCCCGCGCGGCGTTTCACTCTCGTACTAACCAATCCACCTTACGTGCGGCACCATCACCTGCAATCTGACGCGAAGGATCGCCTCAAGGAACAGCTCGCGCGCTCATTGCACATGGAGATCAGCGGACTTGCTGGCCTGTATTGTTATTTTCTGTTGCTATGTCACGACTGGATGGAAGAGCAGGGGCTTGCGATTTGGCTCATTCCCTCAGAATTCATGGACGTGAATTACGGCGTAACCCTCCGGCGCTACCTGACGGAACGGGTAACCCTGCTCCATATTCACCGTTTCTGTCCAACGGACGTCCAGTTTACGGATGCCTTGGTATCCTCAGCAGTGGTGGTGTTTCACAAGACACTGCCCTCGCCAGGACATTGCGTCCGGTTTTCGTTTGGCGGTGAGATCGAAAATCCGAGCACCGAGGCGCTTGTGCCCCTCGATGCGCTACGACAGTCCCGCAAATGGACGCAGTTTCCAGCCCGGACGACCATTGAGAGTACTGACGAGCCGACACTTGGCGATCTTTTTGTCATCAAGCGCGGGCTTGCGACCGGCTCCAATAGTTTTTTCATCTTGACCGAGGAAGAGGTGAAGACTTGGCACATTCCGCGCCGATTTCTCAAACCGATTCTGCCCGGTCCGCGCTACCTGGCGGCAGACATCATTGATCAGCGCGCTGACGGTGCGCCAGTCGTGTCTCCTCAGCTCTACTTGCTTGATTGCAACGAGCCCGAGGAAAGAATCAAAGTGAGCTGGCCGCGATTCTATGCGTATCTGCAGAAAGGCAGAAAAGAAGATATCCACGTGTCATATCTCGCGAGTCACCGCGCGCCGTGGTATTCCCAGGAGCAACGCCCGCCCGCACCATTTCTATGCACGTACATGGGCCGCTCGGCCAACGGCAAGCACCCGTTCCGTTTCATCTGGAATCGTTCCGATGCGACGGCGCACAACGTCTACCTCATGCTTTATCCCAAGAGCCGCTTGCAAGAGGCACTCAAGAACCACCCAGAACTTGCCGCAAAGGTATTCGAGGCTCTCCAGAGCGTCAAGGCCGGCCAGTTTATCTCGGAGGGCCGGGTGTACGGCGGCGGCTTGCACAAGGTAGAGCCTAAAGAACTCGCCCAGATTCCTGCCCGTGCCATCCTTGAAAGCATCCACGGCCACATTCGCATCGAGCGGCAAGAAAAATTGTTTGCTCAGGGAAGGTAGATATGATCCGCCTTCGCCCCAACGTCAATGCGTGAAACTACGCGGCCCGACGTGCAAGGGTGCGCCACCCGCCTATGAACCGGATCAAACTTGCAAAGTGGCGTTATTTCTTGACGATGTTCCTTTTATTGACATCAGTGAGCCTTGCGATCGACTGCCTGTATAAAATTGGAATGCCTTTTCGCAATGTCCTTGAGCTGACCCTGCGGAATGCCGCGCTTCCGGCTATCATCGTGGCGGGCAATCTCCTTCTTGACTGGGCTCGCAAGCGGTAAAGAGGAATCGCCTCGCACGCGTTTCCGCAAACAACGGACAGGACTGTGACAATGGCGGCGGTGACGGCGCCACCGTCGCTTGCACGGCCTCCGGCTCGTGCACCGGCACGGATTCAATCACCGTAAACGCCAGCGACGGCAATTGCCAGATGTCCGACCTACTGTGCCAATGAATCCTCTGCAATACTTGAACAACATGAACGGTTCACCGCTGCCGAAGTTACCGCCGCTGCCGAAGTTACCGCCGCTGCCGAAGCTGCCGCCGTCCAAGTGCGCGCAACTTAACTGCCATATGCCGGGCGGCCAGGCAGGCGCAAACATTGAAAAGAGGGCGCTCATTCTTTTTCTGATGTGGTACATATATTGAGTGGATTCTTTTGCAATTCTCTCACTGAGAAAATAAGGCGGTGCGGCCGGTGGAGCACCCTCCGCTCCGATCCTGACGCCGTCGAAATCTATTGGCGCATGAATGCGTCACATCCGAGTTCACTCAAGCCTCGGAAAAACTTGACCGGGTGCCGCAGCCCTTCGTTTTCCAGAAGAGTGCGCGAGGTGACGATTAGCAGCTTCTGGAGCGCTCGTAGATTCACTGCTGCCGGCCTTTTGGAGGCATGGGGATGGGCATCATGCGACTAGGTCGAAAACCAGCACATGAGGAGAGTCGTTCAGTCCAGACGACAAGAACTGTATTTGTTTTTGTCAACGTAGCTCTTTCACTGTTGTGGATACGCTTTTTGGTTCGGCTGATTGAGCAATGGAATTTGATGAGGCCGAACATCCGTGAAAGCCTCGTCGCTTTTATGGTGCTTTTTTCCCTTTTGTGGCTGACCCTAATCCGCGATAAAAAGGGATACCTATCTCTTGTGATGGCGTTTGGAATCCTTGCCGCCGTATATAGAGTTGTACGGATTCTGCTATAGAACCCATCTCATGATTGGGCGGGTGGCGCACCCTCCGCGGTTCTGACACCGCCTAATTTCATCCGCGCATAACACGTCACACCCGAGTTCGCTCAAGCCTCGGAAACACTTGACGGGGTGCCGCAGCCCTTCGCTTCCCAGAAGGGTGCGCGAGGTAACGATGAGCGGCTCCCGGAGTGCTGGCAGATTCATTGCACGAAACAAAAAAGCCCCGGTTCGAGTTCATCGAACCGGGGCCTGTCCGCCGTGGCGGGTTTTCGTCTGCGCGCAGTTGTCAGGGTTCTTTCGGCCACCAAAGAATCATCGCTGCGGCGCCTGCGATGAAAAAAGGAACCACCTCTCCGTCGGTTCCGCCGAGCAAGTGAATCACGAATCCGTACAAAACAGCAGCTTCCGCCAGACAGTCGCTGATCAGCACACCCTGTCGCCAGCGAAGTAGAGATCCAGGGTCGTCAGGTTTAGCTCGCAGCGTTTCAAACGCAGGCCCCAAATACCTCGAGCGAATCCCTTGCCCCGTAGCCAGACTGGCCGCGGCGCAGGCGCCGAGAGACCAGAGCATACTGGAACTCAATGGCTCAACATCTTGTGCTGGAATCCTTCGCATCACCACAACGTACAAAATCATCGACACCACCAAAGCAGCGTGCACGATCCGAAGAAATGCAAGTGTTCCTTGCGTGGTCGTCGGGTTTTGCTGCACGCATCTCCCTCCAACGTGAGGATGGATCGGCGTTATTGTGTGTCGATATTCGCCGAATGGCAATCGGCGCGCAAAAACAAAAAGCCCCAGTTCGAGTTCATCGAACCGGGGCTTTCGTTTGCCTGCCCCGCCAGAGCGCTTGCGCGTAGGCGGGTCTGAAATCTTTGACTTATCGGATGAGCCAGGCCAGAACCCGTTGATTCCTCCGTGCGATTTCTCGCGCGGACCTTGAGTAGCCGAACCGGCCCCGCCTGTCCGCCGTGGCGGAGGAGAGGCCTTGGAGAGCCGTGCCTGTTACCGAAACAGGCCGTGCTCCCTTTGCTTTTAGAAAGGAGGTGATCCAGCCGCAGGTTCTCCTACGGCTACCTTGTTACGACTTCACCCCAATCATGAGTCATACCTTGAGCGCCTGCCTCCTTGCGGTTGGCACGGCGATTTCTAGTACAACCCACTTTCGTGATGTGACGGGCGGTGTGTACAAGGCCCGGGAACGTATTCACGGCGCCGTTCTGATGCGCCATTACTAGCGATTCCGGCTTCATGCAGTCGAGTTGCAGACTGCA